>Ga0307510_10008180_pt1 | contig 12456 bp, 6 predicted proteins | sample 12_EM_MG_FD_207224 | JGI IMG/M metagenome (GOLD analysis project Ga0307510, IMG submission 207224) | Populus trichocarpa ectomycorrhiza microbial communities from riparian zone in the Pacific Northwest, United States - 12_EM | ecosystem: Host-associated > Plants > Roots > Unclassified | place...
TAAAGTTATAAAGACTTTAAACTTTTAATTTATGAATTTTAATTTGTATTATTTTTTTAAAAATAGTTTGAATCACTTTTTATTGTTTTAAACTAAGATATCATTTGATATTACTGTCCAGTTATAATTTTGAAAATTTTTGAGTATTTTTTTAGTTTCAAATTAATTTTTTAGTGATTTTGAATTATTTTATATACAGTTGTCAAAAATAAATTTTTTAAAAATAAAAAAAATATTATTTCTATGATTTTTTAAATAAACAATACTTTAAAAAGCAACCTCAATAACATTCTTAAGCATATTCTAACTCATTTTTATCACGAGTTAGTCATAAAAAAAAATTAGTTTTGATTTATGACTCAAAGTAAAAATAAAACTTTTTATAAATCATATGAAACATATTCTAAATGGATCATGACGTGTTATTACTTTTCCCACTAGGCGTATCACTAGTTAACACAAGACGAGCGGCATCGGATGAAATAATCGCGGATCTCAACCGTTTGTGACTCTCTGCGTGAAATAAAATTTAAAATCCCCCCTGAATTCCAGACTCCCGCCTCTTTAAATTCACGCCTGTCTCACACATTTTGCATTTCAAATCAAAATCTCTCTCTCTCTCTCTCAAACAAATTACTATTAACAAACACTAAAAGTTGAAGTTTCTTCTACTGCAAGTCAGCGAAGATGATGGCCGCACTCAAGTAAAAGTCTATTAAGCTAATCAGTACTTTATCCCTCCTCTGATCTTTATTTGATCAGAGACATGATTAACAGTAGCAATTACTTACTAATTCCTCAATTTGCCTGTGCTCGTGATGGTTGTTTTTAGAGCTGAAGAGCAAAACCATCTACAGCTTATGGAGCGAGAAGAAATGGATGGCGAAGACGACTTGTTCGAAGCAATCGAAAAGTGTAAGATACAAATTATAAGCTCTCTTTCTCTCTCTGCATTACCGATTGTTTCCTCTATCGATTTTTACTCGCACCCCCCCCCCCCCCTGTTTGTCAGTGTTGATGATCTGCTTTTTGTGTTTTTGTTTGTGTGGATGCTTAAATCACAACTCGAATTTTACTTACTTATATATATCCTTTTTTCTGCTCCTCAACTTGGATTCTCGATTTGTATGCACTTTTCATTATTTCAATTTGAATTTGTACACGAAAATCGTTCGATGTTGGTGGTAAAAGACACTTCCTCTCTGATCTATCTGCTGTGTTAGTATTTAGCTTTCAACTCAGTTCTAAAAAAAATGTAAATACAAATGGCGACAGAATATTGTACATGTCCTGTTCTTGATTTCTCTTTGTTTTTTTCCGATTCATGAGAAGATTAACTAGGACATCATTGCTGAGTATTTACTGTTTCAATTGAACTTGAATTTTTCTCTGTGCCTTGAGATTTGGTGTACTACTCTCGATGAATTTTACTTGATTTATCGAGAAGATCAACTTAATTATATTTTGTTGCTCAATGCTCAGTCTCCTTGTTTGTGAATTGTGATGCATCTTTGCATTTCGTGCAGTGATCAATCAAGGCATCAATGCTGGAGATGTCAAGAAGCTTCAAGATGCAGGTATTTACACCTGCAATGGCTTGATGATGTTCACGAAGAAGGTATACAATTTCCAACACTGGTCATTTAAATGTAAGTGTTTTAGCTCCATCTGATTACCATTACCTTCTTTTTATGCAGCACTTGACTGGAATCAAAGGATTGTCCGAGGCTAAAGTTGACAAGATTTGTGAAGCTGCTGAAAAGATAGTAGTTAGTGCTCAGTTTATAGGATAATAATCAAGATGGTGATTATGTTTTTAAGCTTGATTTTGATGCACTGTTGAAATCACTTTATTTTCTTTTCAGAATTATGGTTATATAACCGGAAGTGATGCTCTGCTCAAAGTAAGTTCAAATTCCTCTTGCTTTCTAAATTTGAGGAGATATTCAAATCTTATAGTTCCAGCTTCTGGTTTGTATCGCCTTTCAAGTTTAAATCTCATTCTTGTTTTATGCTTTTATGCTGTAGAGGAAATCTGTGATTCGCATCACAACCGGAAGTCAAGCCCTGGATGAACTCTTAGGGGGTAATCTATCATACCTAGATTCGCTTAGAATTGTCTGTGCTGCTAGTGTATATGCATTCACATAATGTGCTGCAATTTGTTTTTCTGTGATTGATATGATCGTCTTGATTGATTTGAAAGGTGGGATTGAAACTTCGGCTATCACAGAAGCTTTTGGGGAATTCCGGTAAGAACAAACCTTCTCCTATAAATTACTGTATTTTCTGTTGACATCTTCTCTTCGTTCTCACAGATCCTAAAATCTCTGTACTTCTATACTAACCATAGCAATATTATTTTTAGATCCGGGAAGACACAGCTCGCTCATACTCTTTGCGTCTCTACACAGGTTCCTCTCTCGTTTTACTCTTTAATAAGGTTGCTGGTATAATATCTATGGCTGTGGTGTCTGTTTAAAATGAGAATATTAGTTGTTACTCATCAGTGCTGTTAAAATATGGCATGATAGGTGATGCTGTTTCAAGGAATGTTGAATTTGTCTTCAATTGAAAAAAAATATGATTATCTGTTAATAATAAGGATATTCTTGGAATAAGTAAAAAGTTTACAAAAATCTGAGCCTAAAAATAGACAACATTGATCCACTGATCTCCAAATTGTTACTGCCAAAATTTAGGCATAACACAATTTTTCTTGAGAATTATTTTCCAGTTAAAAGAATTTGAAGTCATGTACCAACATTATTTCTTGTTTTTCTGATGAAGTCCTTCAGTGAGAGTGCTAGTCATGATGTGATATCGTGGGTAGCACTGCCATTGATTTATGCAGAAGCCTCATTATCTGAATTTCAGATTTGGAAATGACAATATGTGCCCTTAGCTTTGCTAAATATGCATTCGTATTGCGTTTGCAGCTTCCTACACAAATGCATGGTGGAAATGGAAAGGTTGCTTACATTGATACTGAAGGAACTTTGTATTCTTTCTGTTTTCCCTTCCGTCTTAACCTGTTCCAATATATACAATTCCTTTTTTCATGAAAAAGTAATGGAGAATTATAATCATATGATACCTTGTCAGTTCCTGTCTGTTTCCTTAACTCTGTTCTTGCAGCCGACCTGATAGAATTGTCCCTATAGCTGAAAGATTTGGAATGGACCCAGGAGCTGTCCTTGACAATGTAAGTATGAATTTCTATTCTATTATTAATTGACTTATGGAAGCTGATCTCCCCTGTCACTGTTTTTCTGTGAATGTGGAAGATCATTTATGCCCGTGCATATACTTATGAGCATCAATACAACTTGCTTCTTGGTCTGGCTGCAAAAATGTCTGAAGAGCCGTACAGACTTCTGGTGAGTTTTCCCCCCTCTTCTTTTAAGGTGAGTTGCCTGTGATGCCTGCACTATGAGGCTTGGTATGATGAAGTCTGATTGTGCGCCTATGAGTTCAGATTGTTGATTCTGTTATCGCTCTCTTTCGGGTGGATTTTACTGGAAGGGGAGAGCTTGCAGAGCGTCAGGTGAATTCCAAAGTCTTTAGTGCCTATAATATCATATCCGTATCGTTTATTTTCGATGACATTAACATCTACCCTTCGCAGCAAAAATTGGCACAGATGCTGTCTCGGTTGATAAAGATAGCTGAGGAATTTAACGTTGCAGTCTACATGACCAACCAAGGTAATCTTGACTTATTATCACTCATGGAAGTTATAAATAATTTTCCACACAGCTTTGATTCCATCATTGTAAAGTCTTCTTTTATGTAGCTAGTTGGTTTTTTCCCCACATATCTATACACCTATGACCTGTAGCTCGCTGAAAATCATGGTGGTGCATTAGCCACCAAGTTCTCTTGTTACTCATTCAGCACGGTATAATTTTATTTCTGGTTATTGCATTTTAGAGCTGAAATATAACATCGATTTGTTGGTTGCAGTCATAGCTGACCCAGGTGGAGGAATGTTCATATCAGATCCGAAAAAACCAGCAGGAGGGCATGTGCTTGCCCATGCAGCCACTATCAGGTTGATGTTCAGGAAAGGCAAAGGTGAACAGCGGGTATGCAAGGTGTTTGATGCCCCAAATTTGCCTGAGGCTGAAGCAATATCCTTAATCTCGATACAATTGGTTTTGCTTTACCTTTTGATTCTGGTTTAATTAATCATGTTTTCGTGAAAAAATGATTATATGATACAGGGTTGGCTTCTTTTTTGATAAAATGATAAAAAGGCTGCTGAAGTAAAATCCGAAGAACAATAATGCATCAGCATCTTCTCCGATCCTAATTTCCAGCCAAGTGTTTAATATTGTAATAGTTATTGAGAAGTTATTCTTGACCGAAGCACGTATTTCAGATAACATCAGGAGGCATTGCAGATGCAAAGGACTAGAAAAATGACACTGCTAGAGGTGCTTCTGCGGAGCTATAGGAGTTGGAAGTAGTAAAATATCTCATTTTTCCTGCTATACTCGTAGATTTGTTATATGCGTGCTTCTGCTGGAGAAATGCCATTGACAGTATTCAACTTATCTGTATGCTGTTTTAAATGGTTTTCTCATGGCTGTTCTTGTCGTTTTGTTTTGCGAACCACATGGCCGCTCTTGTCCATGCTTCGAATTTCCTAACCTCTTTGATAGCAGCATTCGTTGAAAACTAATACCAGCACCGCTTCCTTTATACTTACAATTTAATATCCTGCAAGGTTCCTTTTTATGGTCAGGTGCTCGTAGAGAAATCAAGCCATTTAGTTCAATGGCACATCCAAGCCAAGCCTTTACCAAACAACATAGGGGCCTTGCATTCCATCATCCCTTGCTTTAATTCATGCTTTCTTATGAAACTAGCGTAAAGAGTAGACTGTAAAATAAACTAATGCCTTGCAAGAAGTACAAGTCATGTGTACTGTTTCAAACGAGCTCTTCAAAGAAGTTGCAAGGACAGTTTTTTTTTCTTTTTTCTTCAAATCTTGGCCATTAGAGACAAATTATTGCGATAGGGACTTGAAAGTAACAGATTATCCGATTCATTTCCTTTGCATATCTGACTCCCAAACCTTTTATCTTAATCTGGTCTCCAATACAGTAGGAGTATGGCTTGAAGCGCTGTATATTCAGCGGTTCAGCCCCCTCCAGCTACAGGTTTCTCTTCCTCCAAGTCGTAGAAATCCCAACCGGGAATGCAAGCTCAAGAAAACAATTTACATTACAGCCTCCAAAAAACTAAAGCAGCCCCCTTATAAGATCTCGGTGCCTGCTTTCAGATTAGCTCGGTTCTCACTAGTTTTTATAAAGGGTTCCACTGTAGTCGTGTTGATTCTTAAATATTTGTTCGCGGACATCATATTGGTCGTTGCCTGACCTGGGGAAATACTAGCAAAAGATCCATCCCTTTCTCGTACATGTTTGAATCAGGTGGTTAGATAAAGGTAGTGCAAGGTATGTCCCTTCATCGAAGGATGGCATGTCTCTTCCCACTGCTTCCTCTTAGAGTAGAATCCATCTGCTTCAATTGGATGCACAGATGAAAGCAAGATGCTTGGTTTCAGCCATTCCAAAGCTCCCAACTCACCAGGAAAGTGACAACCGAGAGTAGCGAGGTGCCGAGCTGTGAAACAAGGTTCCCCAAAAGCTAGTGTAAATATATATTTCTTGGGCTACTACGTTTTTTTATGCGATCTACTATAAATATATATTTTGTAATTTTATTTCAACATAGTATCCTATATATGTAAGTACGTTATCGAATCAAGTTAAATGTTGTGTTTTTTCTAAATTTTTTTCTATTACAATATTCATCAATAATTACTCAGGTTTTTCATAACATGGAGAATACTAGAGCCAGTAAAATGGCAGTCGCTGAAGCGTAATATACTCGGTGTTTCCATCCCTGCGAGTATAGTGCAAATAGCCCAAGTATGGTTAGCTCGTATTAAAGGAGGATAAAGGTATTAAAAAAAGGGATTTCACAAGTATCTATAACCCCTTTCCCTTTTGGGAGCCAAATCTACAGCAAGAAGATAATAATATATATAAACCACAGAACAAAACATTATCTAAGTTCCATATGATGCCCTTCCGACGTGGACTCGTGTAGAAGTAAGAACATCACAGATTTCAGCATTTAAAATGAATGCAGTGTCAGGAATTGCGGAAGAATTAGACCGATGCTGAATTGGAATGGATGACTCTGCGAGGAAGTTTGTAGTTTCTGTTAGTCTACTTTAGGAGGGGAAGTCGGACAAATTAAAGAAGGGATGTGCTACATCCCGTAGCTATTTTAGGGGAAGTCGCCCAACTCTGAAGAACAATAGATCCAAGGCTTCTATACCTGTTCTTTTTAGCAGAGAACAAGACGAGATATAATGAGAACTTGCCAGAGTGTCGACCATGACTGCTGCACGATGATGTCAGTATGTTATCTTTTATGCGCAGCACTGGTATCAAATGACAATGCCAAGCGTAGTTTTCCACTCCGTTACTCTATATATATATATATATAACAAGGAGTAGAGCCGGAGAAGTCCTCCCCGATTAGGCCACTGTGACAATACCGTAGCTATAGGTGAAGCAGAGGAGCATGTCAAGGATTTTCTGCCCCAAACCAACCCCTTTCTTTTGCTGATCTTTTATGCCAGGATACAGGCCACTGCCTTAACCCTAGTTTTTTTGTAGGGCATATACAGTAGGTATAGAAAACGAGGTTAACGACCATTAATCAGATTCTTAACGGCGACAAGTGATTTACGGAATTGTTGAAATCATGAAAAAAATAATAACGATGATCAAGTATAATATTATGATAGAAAATCTTATAATTTCAATAAATGCCTTCTTTAATAAAAAAAAATAAAAATATTAGCAGGGTTAAGGAACACATGTCGCTTGATTTAACTAACACTTTGCTTATAAAACAGGATGATACAATTCATAAAAAATGACATCCAATAGCTGAAGCAAATTGAAGAAAAAAGAAATCCCCATCAAGATTTCCATAAAAGGGGACACACGATTGAATACCAATTAGGAAGCAAACACATTGGAAATCTTCTATGCAATGCAAAATTTATTTTATGTTATATCCAGCAAAGGTCTCCAATTCATTTGAGAGTATCCAACATACAGCCGCATCAATTGCTGTCTTGAATTTCAGAGTACTTACTAATAGCGGTGAGATTTTGGACACATTAGCGCAGTTGTGTCATGGAAGATAGAGATAAGAGTGGAGGATAAAGAAAAAGATACAATCCAAAAGGCCACCATATAACAAAAGCCTTGCCATAAAAGAACTTGAAGGCTTAATAGTTTGAAGACCAGTTGTAAGAACTATCAACTCTTGGCATGCCAGCTGATTCCTTCTTCGTCTCCGCATCCACCTTAAAAGTTGATCCGCAGACCTGACCTGAACTGTCCACTCTTGGCACTGGCTTCAACTCATTCATGGGGTGCTCAAAGCTCCTCAAACCTCGAGAAGTTGTAAAGAAGCATCCTGATAAACACAGCAGAAACTTTTAGATTATACAACCAGTCCTTGTGCCCATAAATCATACAAGGATCCCATCAATGCCAAGGGAGCTTGAATGGCCATCCAAAAGTACAAGGGACTAGGGAAGGATGAAAGGGTAAGAAGAAAGAACAATAAATCATTGTAAACTTTTCTACATAAACTATATAACCAAAAGGGGTGAAGATATTTTGGCCCTAACTTTCAGCAAACGATGCAACGCAGAAAATGAACAGGACATCTACAAACAAACGAAAAAACACGAGGACAGTGGAGGGAACTTTTAAGAGAGCATCATGAAACATGGTATTTAAAATTTTAATGCACCAACATTTCCCACATTGCTGGGTTCTCCAGTGTAAATAAATACTCATCTCTAAATACACTCTTAATTGCATTTCAGTGCCTATCTATCTGTTGCCCTGGAGTTTTTTACATACGTTTTCTCCCCTCCAAGGACAGTTTAACCATGCAACAAGAAGCAGAGAGGAATTGCTAAAGATCTTAAGTATGATGATTGAACCAGAATTAAGACTTTACCTTTAGGGAATGGTGCAAAAGATTTCCCACAGCCTTTCTGAACAATCTGAACATCATCTGAAAGAACGAGATTGCCTTCAGAATCAGTTCCCCAAAAAAAGGGTACACTTCCATCAGCATCCTGCAAAAAGGTAAAGTTCGAATGATTTAAGCTGTGCTGGTAACAGAGACGAAGCAATCAGAAATAAAGACCACAAGGACAACTGACAATGGAGGAGAACAGTCCAAGCAGAAAGGATCACTTACAACAGCGACAAATGTGGCTTTTGAAGTGCTGTCATATAAAATAAACGCAAATTTCCCAAGGATGCCTTTCACAACCTGATCAGCAGGATAAGGGCCTCGATCTCTGAGAGTTCTGTAAGCTTCAATGACAATGATCACCTCATTTGCAGTTTTATTTAAACCATATTGCTGCTTGAGAACAGCAACATTCTCAATGTGGCCTTGGAACAGGCAGAAAATGTCATCCACAACCGCAAATAACCTAGCCAGAGAAAAGAGATATTACCACTGTTATGTACAGGCAAGGCATCAAGAAGAGAGTAAAAAGTCGAAAACTATTAATCCAAGTAGTAGATCTAAATTACATGATTAAATTAGTACATAAAAAGATTCTCACAGTAACTAAAATAAATATATAACATTGATTTAGTGGAAGGTTGGACGCTAAATAATTTATCTGAAATACCAATGGGGCTATTCAATTCCACAAATCACCCTGAAGCTTCCAAGGGAACGGACAATTTCTATCTAAAGTAGAAGTATAACTGATAAAAAAAAACAAGTGAGCTAGATCTGTCTTTTTTCTTTACCAAAACCATAAAATGAGACAATAAATTGTTCGCATGTAACTGGAGACAAAACAAAATCTTTAGATTTGGATTATATGCTGCGTTAACACCCTGTTTTTTTTTTAATGGCAGGAATTAATGACCAGATAAAACTCATGCCACCCTAACACCAATTAACAACTCCACGAAACCTTTAGTTTCATAAAGTTTGTGACAGTAAAAGATATAACAAAAAGAAACAACCCTTCTTGATAGCAAGAAAGTACCAACAAATTAAACAAATAAATAACTAAAAAAAGTTTTCAAAAAATAAATCAATGAAAAACAAGATCTACTAAAAAATCAATAAAAGTTGAGAATTTATCCAAGCAAGTTGCTACAAATCATAACATACGCATGCAAATATCAGTACTAAATATCATCAAGCAAAAATCCCACAAGCCAAAACTGAAACAAGAACGATCCTCAAGCGATCGATCAAGATCAGATCAGTCCCAAGAACCAAAAAAAAAAGTCACATTTTTTAAGGCAAAATAAAAAGAAATACCTTGGAAGAAGAGGGTTTTGCTTATCAAGAGAGTAAGCAATGAGACCAGAAGTGCCAAGATTGACAGTGACGGAGCCAGGGTGAAGGGAGGCCAAGTGGTTAGCCAAGAAGCCATCTTTCAATACAGAAGCTGCAGGGGCAGAGTGTGGACTCTGTAAAGCATCGGGACATTTTGCAACTGTTTTGTCAAAAACTGCCAACATTTTCTTTGATTGGATAATATGCTTGTAGGATTTGGTAGAGGCAAGGAGAGTTCGTGAGGGAGAGATAACAGAAGGTTTGAGGTAGTTATAGTTGAAGGCGTCTGCAATACTTTTTTATTGACCACATTGCCCTTTGTGTTTTCTATAAATTGCCACGTACATTACTTGACTTGTCTATTCAATTATCCCTCTCTGTATCTTGTATTAATTCAGGTAGCGTTTCAGATTTCGGTGCATTGTATTTAAATTTTTTTTAAAAAAAATATTAAAATAAAAAAATTATATTTTTTTATTTTAAATATAAATACATTAAAAAATAAAAAATACTAAAAAATATTTTTTTTAAAAAAACTAGAAATTTAAAAAATATAATTTAACTGCCCCTTCCAAATCTGAACTTGTTATTATTTGTTCCTACCACATCAAAGACTTAACGAAGTAAAATGAAATAAAGAAAAATATTAACAAGGATGTTGTCTAAGGTTCTGTTTTAAAACACGGTTATACCCGTGTTTTTAAAATATTTAATTTTTTTTATGTTTTGGATCGTTTTGATCTGTTGATATTAAAAATAATTTTAAAAAAATAAAAAATATATCATTTTAATTTATTTTAATATAAAAACCACTTTAAAAAACAACTGCAACCACATTCTAAACTCTAAGAACGAGAGACTTTAGGGTTTATGCTTGTAATAATTAATTACCTGTAATTTAATTTAGTGCAGCTTTAAGAAGAACAGAATTAGCTATGAATATTTGGTTGGTTTGTTCTTCTAACAAAACCTTCCATGTTGATGTAATTTATTTTTTAGAAGCTTGCTGTCGATTGACTTTGTGTATCAATTGATAAAATATTGATGTAGAAAGCTTCGTTTTTTTATTTTATTTTTATTTTTTAATAAACAGGACACCTACTCGATTACATGGTTTGAGATGGTCTTTTTTATCCATTTAAAAAAGGAACTTTTCTTAGTCAATTTTTATCCATATATGTTCTTTCATAGTCAGCACATCCAAGTCGTGATAAGAGGTAATTATTGCAGGCAGACAGATCCATGGCTATCCAGGTGCATCTCTCCTTTTAGCAAAGAAACTCAAATCAAGGAATATGTCAATTCTTTTCTAATTAGAGGCCTCCTCGATCCGAGCCATGACAAATATCATTTTCCTATTCTTTTTCTGGGGATAATCTTGATTTTTTTTTTTTTAGTTTGATGTGGGTGTTTGGGTAGCTTGCACGCATCTCGACTAATCCCACGGGCCCTGAAATTAACGATCATGTAAACCTTCAATGACCATCATATGAACAATTATAAAACTTGAATTTAAGATCATAGAAAAAGCTTTTAATCTCACCTAAATGTTAATCTTGATTTATTCTTAAGAGAGAGGGAGAAAGCCTTCGTCTAATTCTACGCTGCGAACCTAAAATAATTTCATTTATTAGATCCCGGAAATCGGAGGGGTATCCTAGTAAATTCATTTCTCGCTGTTAATTTAGTACAACTAGGATTCGATCTTATCCGTAAGAAGTTGATTGCGTGGCGAAGGGTCGGTGGGACAAGATTTAAGATATTTGTTAAGTAAAAAAATAAAAAGAGCTCAGTTTCATTGTTGAGGGTCTCGTGTTTTATTGTCACACTCACACAATAAAATAATTATTTTATTCTTTACAGTAAAACTTATATAACTTGCGTTGAGGAGCAAAATTGTCTTTTCAACAGGTTAGTTTGTTATTTCAAGCTTGAACGACGTCGAATAGTATTTTTAGTTTTTATTAGCAAAGTGTGATGTATAAAATATCTTTTAAAAATTATTTTTTTTCTTGACTTTTAGTCAGGGTTATTTTCGGTTTTCCCTTTTTAAAAGCATAGTATAATTATCAAAGCCCCTTATAAGCAATAATAATAATAATAATAATAATATATAACTTACTTCAAGAGACTGTGTGGTCCTTTCGTGCTATTTTTGTTTTTTTAAGAAATTTTGTTAGGCTAGGGGTAGAATGATTTTTTAATAAATTAAAAACAAATAATAAAAAAAAAAGTTGTTATCATGTGCAACGCACTTCCTAGCGAGTAAGAGGAGTTTGCATTCTTGAGGAGTCTCGTGCGGACTCATCTAATAGACAAACACAGTCATCCACAGTGGTGTTAGGCGCGTCTCACCAAGATCTTCATTATGGATGGGAGCGTGCAAGCAACGGATATATGGTGTGACTCCAATGCATGTTTTCTTCTCCTGGGCGTATGTTGACGATAGACATATAATGTGATTATGATGTAATTTTTTCTTTCCCTCTCCCTTTCTCTCCCTTCTCCTTGGTAAAGTACAAATGTGCCTTTTAATTTCTTTTTTATATCTAATTTATTTTTATTTTTTTGATTTTTTTATTTCTTCAATTTAGTCTCTCGTCATTTGATTTTATTTTAATATAAATTTTGGTCCTCATTCTCTTAATTGTTATTTATGTGTCTTTTATTTTTTTTTCATTCTCATCTTAATCTTTATTCTTTTGATTGCTATTTGATTTTTTTTTATTAATTGTTTTCTTTAATTTAGTCCTTCATCACTTGGTTTCATTTTGTTTCGTACCAAATTTGGTCCTTATTTTTTTAATTATTTTTTTTTATCACTTTTCTAATTGAATTTGTTTTCAATTTCATCTTATAATATTTGATCTTGATTTATTTTTATGTCAAATTTTATCCTCATTCTTTTAATTACTATTTGTTTTGTTTTGAATATTTTTTTATTGCTTTTTTCTTCCAATTTCATCCCTAAGTGTATTTTTATTGAGGATTTTACTTTATTATTTTTTAGGTTTTTTTTCTATGGCA
>Ga0307510_10008181_pt1 | contig 12456 bp, 10 predicted proteins | sample 12_EM_MG_FD_207224 | JGI IMG/M metagenome (GOLD analysis project Ga0307510, IMG submission 207224) | Populus trichocarpa ectomycorrhiza microbial communities from riparian zone in the Pacific Northwest, United States - 12_EM | ecosystem: Host-associated > Plants > Roots > Unclassified | place...
TTGGTAACTTTTATAATTTGAGAAAATCATGATTCATGGGAGTGAAGATCTGTTGTACAGCTGCTGTCCTAGTGAAGTTATTGCATCAGCTACTGTCTTCAGGTCTGTTCAAGGCTCATATGAAGGAATTTTTTTTTATGAAGATTTTCCGAGGCTTTCTCAAATATGTCAGGAAGCTTAGGTAATAATATCATAATTTTTGGAGTCGGGGAAAATCGGTTTAATGGAGGCGTAGCTATTACACTGCTGTGCTAGAGAATTTTTATGAAAGAGGTTTGTTATGAAATTTTTATGAGATTTTCTGAAGTGTTGAAGTAAATTTTTAATGTACAAGGTCAAAGATGATAGCTATCAACCATTGTTCAGCAGCCATCAACTACAACTACCAGCATTTTTATATTGTCATCTACCATTATCTTTCACATTTAAAACTTTGATTTTTCATGCATTTATTTTATGTATAAATAGACATATAAGTTTATGTTATTCAGTGAGCTAAATAAAAAAAATAACACTAGAGAGAAATAGAAATTGAGAGTTTGTAATTTTATATAAGTTTGTTTTTTTATAAAATAAAACAAATTGTTTTATTTTCACTGAGTGTTTCAAAACCACCATTAGTGGTCTCTCCCACAAACAATTGGTACCGCAGCCTTGTTTGTTAAAAACATAGTAGTTTTTTAAATACGTTTGAATTTTTAAAGTTGTCAAAAACATATTTTTATCATTTCATGGTGTAGTGTTCTTCAATAAGAACTCAATGGTGCAAAAATCAATCTCATTGAAGCAAGGGGTGCACTACACACACTGTCTGCAACCACTGCCTCTGACAACCACGCGCATCCCACATGCCTAGAGAAAGAAGACAACTGACATGCACGCACACCATATTTGACTTGAGTCAAGCCACCTAAGCCGAGCCTCTAAGTTGTTTAGTTGAGTTATGATCCGTGTTGAGCCGAGTCGAGCTATCAAGCCGCCAATAAAAGAATATTCTTGAAATATTCTTGGTTTAACCCTAGCAAACTAACCGACATTTAAAATCGGTTTTTTGACCGGTTCAATCTATTTTTGACTTATTTTCAATAAGGTCAGATTGGTTTCCTACTATTTTTAATAGTGTCTGTTTTGTCAAATTCAACTCTCAGAATGTGATATAGTCATTCAAAGAATAAAATAACTACATAAAATGCACAAACACTCACCCCAAAGCTAACCAAAGACAATTATCATAATTGGTGTATCAAACTAAAGAAATTTCTTAGCTCACAAAAGTGTATAGAGATTATGGAATATGGTTATGATGAACCAGATTTTAAAGAAGCAGAAGATTGTCTACAAGAGACACAAAACCAAGTCCTCAAAGCTAATAAAAAGAAAGACAACAAAGCTAAGACCATTATCTATCAAGGTCTTGATGAAGCCACATTTAAGATCATCGCTTCCGTATAAACCTCAAAGGAAATATAGGAGGCTCTCCAATAAAAATACAAAAGTGTTGACAGAATTAAAAAGATTCATCGCCAATTTTTGTGAGGTGAATTGAAATCATTGCAAATGAAGTCTTCAGAATCTATTTCTAATTATCACATAAGAATTATGGTGACAGTCAATCAGATGAGAAGAAATGAGAAGCCTTCACAAATGCTCGAATTACTGAGAAAATTTTGAGATCCCTAAATCCAAGATTTGATTATGTTGTTGTCACTATTGAAGAATTCAAAAAAATGGACAAGTTGATGGTGGATGAGCTTATGGGTTCGTTACAAGCTCATGAACAAAAAATTATGAAAAGAAATGGAGATAAGAAAATAGAGCATGCCTTGCAATCAGAATTGTCCCTAAAAAGACAGATATGAACAAAAGGAGACTTCAACAAGTGGATATACCATTTAAGGAAGAGGTCAATAAAGACGAAGAGGATTTCAATGATTTAAAGAAAAAAGGATCTTGGAATATAGGATTCAGAGGCAGAGATGTAAGAAACAACACTGGAGGAGGATGGGGACAACAAACATTTACTTTTAGAGAAAGAGGAGGCAATTACAATAATCATGACAAGAGAAATATTCAGTGTTATAGTTGCAATCAGTTTGAGCACTATAACACTGAATGTCGAAAAAAAGCTTCATTAGAGGTACATGAACAAAAGATTGTGAAAAGAAATAGAGATAAGGCAATAGAGCATGCCTTGTAATCAGAATTGTCCCTAAAAAAGACAGGTACAAACAAAAAAAGACTTTAATAAGTGGATATACCACTAAAGCAAGAGGTCAATAAAGATGAGGAGGTTTTAATGATTTCAAAGAAGAGGATCTTGGAATACAGGATTCAGAGGCAGAGGTGTTAGAAACAACACTAAAAGAGAACGAGGACAACAAGCATTTACTCCTAGAGGAACATGAGGCAATTAGAATAATTATGACAAGAGGAATATACAGTGTTATAGCTGCAATAAGTTTGGGCACTATAACACTGAATTAAAAAAAAAAAGCTTCATTAGAGGTACATGAACAAGCCAACTATGCAAAGAAAGATACCATTATAAGAGGATGAGCTGCATTATTTATCCAATAAGGACTAGGTGAGAATCATGAGAATGTTTGGTATCTAGATTTTAGAGCTCGCAATCACATGTGTGGACAACAAGATTTGTTTGGTGATGTCAATGAGATTGTACAAGGACAAGTTACTTTTGGAGATACCTTAAAAGTTATGGTAGAAAGTAAAGGCAACATCCCAATCAGGTTGAAGAATGAAGATCATAGCTACATTGCATATGTTTACTATATTCCAACCATAAAGCATAACATGTTGACTGTAGGCCCAAATTCTAGAGAAAGGTTATATTGTTTTCATGAAGGATTGTCATCTTATAGTCAAGGACAACAATGGAAGATTAATTGCCTTTGTGAAGATGTCCAAGAATATGATGTTTCCTCTAAACATCCATTATGATGCATCAAAGTGTTTGAGTGTCATCACCAACAATGAAGAGTGGCTCTGGCATCTAAGGATTAGACATCTGAATTTTACAAGTCTGAAGATTCTAGCAAGCAAGAAGATGGTCAAAGGTATGCCCTACATTGATCATCTAGATGAATTCTATGAGAGCTGTGTCCTCAGCAAGCATTACAGAGCTAGTTTTGCCAAAGAGGCCAACTGAAAAGTAAAAAACCCATTGCAGTTAGTGCACACCGACGTGTATGGTCCTATAAAGCCAAAGTCAACTGGATATAATAAGTACTTCATTACTTTCATTAATAATTATAGTAGAAAGATTTAATTACTTTAAAGAGTTTAAAGCAACTGTTGAAAAGCAAAATGAATATAACATTAGAACTCTAAGATCTGATTACGGTGGAGTATATTTATCACAAGCTTACTTAAAGAAAAGAAGTTGTCTTTTAAGCCTTTTATACACAACAAGGCATCAAGCATTAGACAATACCATCCTATACACCACAGTTGAATTGTGTAGCTGAGAGAAGACATTAAAATATTCTTGGTATGAAAAAAAACCTACTTAAAGAAAAGAAGTTACCCAAACAATACTGGGTCGAAGCTATGTTATGTGTAGTGTATCTACTAAATCACTGCCCAACTAGAAATCTGCAAGCTGTCACTCCTGAAGAAGCATGGTGTGGTCACAACCATGTGTTACTCATCTTCGAGTCTTTGGTTGTGTGGCCTATGCAAAGATCCTAAATGCAAGAAGGACCAAACTCAATGATAAAAGCGAGAAATGCATCTTTATTGGATATAATGATAGAAGGATGGAATACAAGTTGTTTAATCTCATCACAAAGAAGGTGATTATGAGTAGAGATGTTATATTTGAAGAAGATAAAAAAGTTGCTAATGAAATAAGGATCAAGAAAAAGTCAAATGGATCAATATTGATATGATCCTTGAAGATGAAGTGGAAGTACCAACAATACTTATAGAAGGTCCAATAATACAAATAGACGAGCCACAAATTCTGATATATAGATTCCATGTATTCAATAGAAAAAACACGTCAACATTAGGATCATCACCATCAATATCCTTATAAGAAGAACAAAAAATGATGAGAAATCTAAAAGATTTGTAAGATGTCACTCAAGTCATGAAATATACAACTCTATTTTATTTCTTTGCAGATAGTGACCACTTAGCTTTAATGAAGTTTTCACATAAAAGAAATGGATAGAAGTAATAGATGAAGAAATACATGCCATTAAAAAGAATGATACTTGGAAGCTGACTAATCTATCAGAAAGCAAGATAATAATTGGTGTCAAATAGGTATATAAGATAAAGAAGAATGCAAAAGGCGAACTACAAAGATATAAAGCAACATTAGTGGCAAAAGGCTACAAGCAAAGAGAAGGCATTAACTATGGAGAAGTATTTCCTCATGTAGCCTGGCTAGTGACAATCAGACTAATGATCTCACTAGTTGCATAACATAGATGAAAGATTTATCAACTTGATGTGAAGTCAGCATTTTTGAATGACTTTCTAGAAGAAGAGATCTATGTTGAACAACCACTTAAATATGTTGAAGCCAATAATAAAGACAAAGTATATAAGTTGAAGAAAGCCCTTTACGGTTTAAAGCAAGCTCTGCATGCTTGGAATACTAAAATTGACCGGTATTTTCAAGAAAATGGATTTAAAAAATGTCCATATGAACATGTAATATATGTAAAGAAAAAAGATGATGGAAGCATACTATTTACATGTTTATATGTTGATGATTTGATTTTCACTGGCAACAATCCTATCATGTTTGAGGATTTCAAGAAAAGCATGGTGCAAGAGTTTGAGATAACAAACATTGGTCTAATGACACACTTTCTTAGCCTAGAAGTGATACAAAAAGAAGAAGGGATTTTGGTATTTTAAAGTGGTTATACCAAAGATATTCTTGAAAAGTTCAAGATGGAAAGCCGCAATTTGGTGTCAACTTTAGTTGAAAATTGAGTGGAATTGAGGAAGAGCAAAGTAGAAAATATTGATCTAACTTACTTTAAAAGCTTAGTAGGAAGCTTCCGATACTTGACATGTACTAGATCGAATATACTCTATGGAGTAGGACTTATCAGCAGATATATAAAGACACCAGATCAGTCTCACTTGAATGCAACCAAGAGAATTTCTGCTACATCAAAAGAACAATGAATGAATGTATGTTTTATACTTCAAGTAAAAACTTCAATCTTGTTAGATACTCAGATAATGATTGGAGAAGAGATCTAGATGAAAAGAAAATCATAATAAGATTTGTCTTTTTTATTGGAGATACATATTTCACATGGTCATCCAAGAAACAATCAATAGTAACTTTATCAAGTTGTGAAGTCAAGTATGTTGATGTAAACTCAATTGTAAGCCATTTAATATGGTGAAGGAATATGATGAAGCATTTGAGAATTCCTCAAGAAAATCCTATAGAGATTTATATTGATAATTGATCGGTGATTGCATTAGAAAAGAACCCAGTGTATCATGAAAGAAGTAAACACATCGATATACATCATCACTTTATCCGAAAGCATGTGAAGAACAAAAAGTTGAACTGATATCTTGCAAAACAAATGATAAAGTTGTAGATATCTTTATAAAGTCATTAAAGGGAGAGGCTTTATTAGATTAAAGTTCATGCTTGGAGTGACATCCCTCAATTGAGTTTAAAAGGAGAATTTGTTGTAGTTAACTCAATCTAAAAGATTAAGGATGACAGCCACCAACCATTGACCGACAGCCACCAACCACAACCACTAATCACTTTCACACTACCATCTACCATTATCTTTCACACATGAAACTTTAATTTTTCATGCTTTTATTTTGTGTATAAATAGACAACTAAGTTTATGTTATTGAGCGTGGAAAATAAAAGAGAGAAATAGTAGAGAGAAATAGAGGGTGAGAGTTTGAGAGTTTATGATTTTATGTAAGCTTGTAGTTTTTGAAATAAAACAGATTGTTATATCTCTCTTAAGTGTTTCAAAACCACCACCAGTGATCTCTCCCATTAACATCAAGTATGGAGTTGGGAAAGGTTGTGTCTCCTTTTCTTTTTTTCTCCTTTCCCCCTTTCATCCTACACAAGTGTACTTCTTTTTTCTTTTTTCCTTTCCACGTTGTAGGCACGTCCCCTCTTCTCTCTTCACCATTTTTAGTCTCTCTTTCTTTTTTTTTTATTTCATTATAGTCCTCTTTCTTTATTTTTTTAATTTCTGATTTTTTTTATCAAAACTGAAAACATATAAAAAAATAGGCAAAAGGGTAAAAAATTACGAAATATATATATATATATATATATATATATACTTTTTGGAATTTATTGAAAAACAAGAGGCCGAAATTAGGTGATGAAATATATAATAAATACATGAGATTTTGGAAGTAATTGATAGTGTTGTTAAATGCAAAAGAGAGTATTCTTTGCCTCTAATGAGATGAAAAGCCTTTCAAAAAGCTGAGACGTGGGGTCATCACCTGCGGCTTCTTGTTAACTATAGAAATGTCTCGATTGATGCCTTTTGTTCCTTAGTTAATTACACCAAATCTTTGTCTGATCATAGAAATGCTATGGGTACACAGTAGTCTTCAATTAGATACATGAAAAACATAGATATTTTTAGTTCCGTAGAACCAAAGATCAAAAGTTATACCATAAATTTTAGGAATGAATTGTTTCATTTTCTTTAAATTTCACATTTATATTTCCTTTTGGGTCATCATAATGTAATTCTCATGTTTTTTTTTATAATTGTGTAAGCTAGTACTTTTAATCTTCAAAAATAGGTTGGGGATTAATTACTTTTAATGCTAAATTACTTAATTATTTCATAAATGGATTAATTACTTAATTATTTCATAAAAAACACCGAGATATATAAATCTTAATTTACTTAATTAATAAAGATTACCATTAATTTTTTTTTGGGTCATATTTTATGATAATCTTTTAATGCTTAATCTCTTATAACATAACAATAGATTTGGGGACAATTTAGATAGATCATAAAATCAATATTATTCGAATAAAAAAAGAATATTTAGATCCAACTAACACCCACATAGCTGTGTGGGTCCATTTCTGGAGGAAAAAAAGTATAAAACATAAAGCCAATTTTGCTAAAAACAAGCCCGTTTTAATTCCACTTCGGCAGATCATATGTTTAGGGTAACATAACCTGGTGGACTTCTTACTTCATTCTTCCAATCAGGCCACTCGTGAAACTATAATTTATTATTATTATTATTATTATTATCATTTAAAATATATTTTTTATAATACATATATATTTTTATACAAAATGATATATAAAAATATCCAAACTTAATAAATTTGATTTGTCATATAATATTAAAATTCATTTTTTTCAAGGTTAATTTTTTAATAAATTAGATTAGATTTAAATTTCTCTTCTGAGGGTGTTTTTGTTAGTTTATATGTAAATATAGACTAGAATGATAAATTAAAGAATGAACTAAAGTATAGAAACAGAATGGAAGCAATTAAATCTACAGGGATAAATTGGAGACTAGACATAAAACCCACTATGGAAGAAGAATTGAATTTCTAAAACAACTGGCGTGCGGATTTATTATTGGAGATATAATCAAAGTTCTTCTTGTGTACGTTATGGTTATAGCTAGGAAAACCCTCTTTAAACTGCTCTTCCTTCTTCACATGAAATTAGTGCATAAAAGGAATGGATAATTATTCTTAATCTGTACATCGCATGGGTTCTAGAAGCTTAAATGCAAGAGAAAAAAAACATATATACAGATGAAGTTAGTACATTGAAGTTCTAGTTAGGATTGAAATTCACGAGGTTTTCGAAGACAAACGGGCAAGTATGAAAGAAATTTAAGACCCAACAGGAATTCTTACCAAAGATACAGTCTCCAGGTTTGGTGAACATTTTAACCACTCTTGGAAACCTTCATCCACATGTATTTAAATTACGAGAATACTATACACTAAATTGAAGCAGTCAACTAATTAAAGTCTTAATGTATAGTGTCATCATCCGAACTTTTATATGCCAATCATTATTTCGATGGTAAAGAAAATCTACCTTAACTTAATTTATTTTAAAATTAAGTTGTTGGGATATATCTTTACCCTATTTGGATAGTCGCCAAATAATTCACGTTATTTGGATAGTCGCCACTAGCCTTTCACGATTTCAAATTAATTAATCACGACAATTCACGTTAGCTATATTGGATTTATCCACAAGGATCCTTATTTTTTATTATTATTATTAACGTAGATGTCCGGGTCAGCTTGTATGTACCTCGACTAATCCCACAGGCCCTAAAGTTAATGATCATGTAAACCTCCAGTGGTCATCATATTAGCAACTACAGGACTCAAACCTGAGACCACGAGGATCCTTATTGTTTTTATAGGAAGAGGTGTGTATGCATAGGAGGACATAAAAATTGAAAATTCACAAGTTATACAAAGAAAAAACATGGGTTAATGGTAATTAACTACGTTATCTTGAATAATGTTTAATGTTTTTTTTATTATATTAATATAAAATGGTGATTACAAATGAGTTTCTTGAATACTATAAGTGTTAAGGGATTAAACTGATTTAAATTAGATGTACGTAACATTTCTCTAGTTTGATTACATCATCCTCTTATTAGGGATGGTAATGGAGGTTCATTACTTTCTGCCTTTATCTTTGTAGACCCCCCCTAATCTTCATTCATGCCTTCATTTATATTGCACACAATCTTCAATTCTTCATACCTACTTTAATTGAAGATCAAAATTCATTTTTATGATAAATTTCAATAAATAAAATACACATGCAAAAAAGTTTCATTTATATTTATCAAAAAATGATTTTACATATATATTAAAAAATTATAAATGTAATAAATTATATATAAATATAAATTCAGGTGTGGAGGTTTATCAAGTTAGAGAATACTCTATTCACCTCCATACTTGAATAAGTTTGGTGTTTTTTTTTTTATCTGCCCCAATCTTCATCTCCATATATGGAGGTAAAAATCTCTCAATATTCATCTTCATTAAGATAAATGAAGATGAAGTTTTATAAAAAGGGGTAAAATTATTTTTCTTATATTTTATTTAGAAAAGTTATAGTTCCCTAATTAATATCTATCAAACATGTTAGGCGATAATATTACGAATAAAAAAAAAACTAAACACTCTCATGTCACACAAACATACAGAGAGATGATGCAAGAACCGACGAGTGTTAATAATATATTGATGGGTATAGTGGTGATCAAGACCTAATGTTCTCATTGGACTAGAGTTGGGTTGGTAGAAATGGGTGAAGGTGGTTGGACAAGCAAGTTCATGGAAGAAACATATAATCAAATCTGGTGTAACCAAGGCTCAACCCCTCTCGCACCAAGATTTTGCCGTAAAAATATCCCACTTCTTTGTCTCATCATCATCGTCAATGCCACAAATGTATGGTATTTTTGTAATATCCTTAAAACCCTAGTGACAATTTTGGTAAACCAAGTTTCTAGTCCATGCATCGTAATGGCATTTTAGAGAATTAGTTGTCGTAAGAAGATCAAGATTTCAGTGCACCGTCTTTGTCATGAGTGTTATCATGATTAAAAAATTTAAAAAAATGGACTACCCATAGCTGCTGCTTCTCCTTGAAGGATGATTTATAAAAGGACCATCTCCCTTTTCTTGTTCTTATTGATGTTATATACAAGGCTTTGTCTGCGAGCATCATCCGTACTCTCTGGGGTTTTTAATACCGTCTTGTCTGCTTAATTTTAGCCAGTGTCAGCATTGAAAATGGAGGAAAGTCTTCCTCCTGGATTCAGGTTCCATCCAACAGATGAAGAGCTAATTACTTGTTATTTAACTCGCAAGGTTTCTGATATCAGCTTCACCTCCAAAGCTGTTGTGGATGTTGATCTCAATAAGTGTGAACCCTGGGATCTCCCAGGTACTTCTTAGTTCTTGCTTTATAATTATTGCTATTTTCTTCCTTGCATGTCTGGAATCAAGTCATCTTTCTCTTAAACTTTTTCTCCTGCTTAATTTTGCCTCCTGTTCTCCATTAATGGTTAAGGTGTTTGCACTTTGATCAATATTCTCCTATATATATATGGTTTCGCTATTGTCATTCCAAAAATTGATGATCAATGGAGAATATATCGTGGACAGAAGAAAAATAAAATATATCCCACGTTTTCTCAAGAGATAAATAACTTAATTTAGAAGCATAAATTTTAAAAATCCATCCCTTATTAATTCCTGTCGTTTTCTTTTTAATATTAATTTTTTTTATAAACTCCGAGCATCAAATAATTATTTCCAACCAAATTTCATTAAGATACACACGCTTTAACAAGTATTTCTAATGATAATTAGTTTATTTTGCATAGAAACAAATGAAAATGGAGGTGGAATATATATATATATGCCTCTCGATTTTTCTCTACTCAATTCTCACTCCGTTTTCACAAGTATACTGTTTTGTGAATTCAAACCTGAAATTAACTTTATTAAATAGAGGAGACATGCCAGTAGGCTACGGATTAAGGACTACTTTCATAAACCATAAGCGATTAGGAGATCATTGACGACAATGCATATTCATGCTAAACATAAGTACTATATATTCTTTTCTCTCTTTCTTTTTTCTTTGATTAACTAGTTTCGTAGTGGAGAAATCAGATGAATCCAGAAGAAAACTCAAAGATCTGTTAACTAATAAGAAAATATTTTTTTTTCTGTTTTTAGTTTTTCTTTCATTTTCAAGTTTTCCTTTTTACAATGAAAAATAGAAAATGTGTTCATTTATTAAAAATGAAGAAAACATTTTCCAACGAAAAAGTTGAGAAATACATCAAGATTACAGCTATTTTTTTTTATAAGAACTAAGAATTTAATTTATATTACTAATCTTAATATTGTGTACATGTGGTAATGGAATTATAAAATATTAATTTTATTTCATTTCAAGTTATATTGTTAACACAAAAAAAAGGAAAATATTTATATTATATTTTCATTTCAACAAAGAAATTTAATCTCTCTTTTCCAGGAAATTGAAGTATTATTTTCTGAACAGCTTCACCTCATAATTCAAAATTAACATGTATACATGGTGCAGGCAAGGCATCAATGGGGGAGAAAGAATGGTACTTTTTTAGCTTGAGAGACAGAAAATACCCAACTGGACTTCGAACCAACAGAGCCACTGAAGCAGGCTATTGGAAAACCACAGGGAAAGACAGGGAAATCTTTCGTGCAGGAGTGCTGGTAGGAATGAAGAAAACCCTAGTGTTCTACAAGGGTAGAGCCCCGAGGGGTGAGAAAAGTAACTGGGTTATGCATGAGTACAGGCTAGAAAACAGGCATCCTTTCAAGTCCACAAAGGTAATGCATATATACTTGGCATAATTTGACCAATCCTTACAGCTTTGTTACCAGTCCATGCCATGTTCTATTTGTGTTTTATAAGACTAGCTAATTTCTTGGGTGTTTCATTGTCACAGGAGGAATGGGTAGTTTGTAGGATATTTCAGAAGAGCACAGCAGTCAAAAAACCGCAGCAGGAACCATCCTCTCAGCAATCTCTAGGGTCTCTATGTGATACAAACTCAATTGTCAATGATCAGTATGGAGATATTGAGTTACCAAACCTAAATCGTATTGCCAATTCATCAAGTGGGTTCAGTAATATTTCGGCGCACACATACAACAACGAAAGCAATGTAAATATGAACTTGAACATGAATTGGGCTGCAGCAAGAGAAGCAGCGCATACAACTCTCCCTTCACTCTCATGGCCTCCAGGATTGCTAAGCTCAAACCTTACAACGAATTCTTTGTTGCTTAAGGCATTGCAACTCAGGAGTTATCAACAAAGAGAAGCTACAACTACTGATTACTCGTTTCTGACAAATGGGAATATCGTTCATGAGTTTGGGACTGATTTAGGTTCAAATTTCCAAGCATCTTCTTCTTCTAAGGTTTTAGACTCAGTGCCACAGCCACAGCAGGAGCAACCATTCAATTTGGACTCCATTTGGTGAAGCTGTAATTAAAGTTAAAATTAACTAACATCTATCCTTTTTTATCTTCAAGTGGGGTATTTGAAACTGTGACTCAGGACAAACAGCTCATACCCTAGAATAATGTTGTAGTCAGATATTGTACACGTTGGAAATCTTTCTTATATGTTTGTGAAGTAGGGGAAGTTTTCCTAACTTTCAAGTGTCGAGTTGGTGCAGCAGTAATTTTACTTCAATGTCGAAGTGAGGGAAAATCCCTTGTTCTTCGTCACTGTTATATGTTCATGTTCCACTTCAGAACACTTCTATCTATTCGTAAATGTTCAATGTAAATTAATATTTCACCAACCTCTTCTTAGAGGCAAACCTTGTTGCCTTATCCTTTTATTCTGTCAATCAAATAATTCG
>Ga0307510_10008182_pt1 | contig 12456 bp, 8 predicted proteins | sample 12_EM_MG_FD_207224 | JGI IMG/M metagenome (GOLD analysis project Ga0307510, IMG submission 207224) | Populus trichocarpa ectomycorrhiza microbial communities from riparian zone in the Pacific Northwest, United States - 12_EM | ecosystem: Host-associated > Plants > Roots > Unclassified | place...
CGCGGGTGTGCCGGTGGGCGGTGTGCCGGGGCCCGGGCGGACGTCCGGCCGGCGTTCCAGGTGGTCGAAGTCGACGTGGATACCAAGGGCCAGGGTGTCCTTGTCGAGCGCCCAGCCGGGCCCGAGCCGGTGCGGGCCGCCCGGAGCGGGGACCTCGCGCGCCCCCAGGTCGGCGAGGTCCCCGTCCGGCGCCGCGTCCTCGGGCAGGTCGCCCGACCCGGCCCGGACGGTCTTGTACAGCTTGGGCGCGGCGATCGCCACGATCACCGCGAGCGAGGAGATCTCCGCGACGCCCGCGCCGGTCAGGCCCATGCGGGGCAGCAGCAACAGCGTCAGACCCAGCACCAGAACGCACAACAGGCCCTGCATCCAGGCGAGTGGGCCGGTGCGGCTCTGCGCCCGCAGCACCGCGAAGTACGTCTCCATGACGACCCGCAGCACCGCGCCGACCGCGAACCAGCGCAGCAGCGGTGTGGCCGCGTCCGCGTAGCCCGCGCCGAACACGCCGAGGATCCAGGGCGCCCCGGCGAACAGGACCCCGGCCACCGGCAGCATGATCCGGGCCATCCGCCTGAGCGCGGCACGGGTGTTGGCGGCCAGCCGGCGCGGGTCGTGCGAGCCCTCCACGGTCAGTGAGGCGCCCATGTTGATGGCGAGCAGGTTGATCGTGCCGCCGATCGTGGTGGTGATGTAGAAGTACGCGTTGTCCTCGGAGCTGACCTGCGAGGCGATGATCACGGGGACCAGGTAGACCACGGCGAGGGAGAACAGGGAGCCGGTGTAGTCGCCCGCCAGGAACCGCCCGATCTCCTTCACCGTCGGCGGCCGCGCGTGTGCGTCGGTGGACTCGACGTGCCGGGGCGCCAGCCGCCGGAACACCAGCCAGCCCAGCGGCAGTACGGAGAAGGCGATCGCGGCGACCCACGACGCGAACACGCCCGAGGTCGGCAGGGCCACCGCGAACGCGACCAGCAGTCCCAGTTTCACCGCGGAGAACACGGTGTTGCCGACCGGCACCCACAGCGCGCTGCGCAGCCCCGTCAGTACCCCGTCCTGAAGTGTCAGCAGCGACCAGGCGACGACGGCCACCACGAAGCCGAGCCCGTTGAGGGGCCCGTGCAGAAAGCGGTACGACGGTCCCCACAGGTCCAGGGTGAGCAGGAAGACCAGCGCGGCCACCGTCACGATCACCGAACTGCCCGCGTACGTCCGGAGGATGAGCCGCCCGGTGGCCCGGCCCGCGACCGGGATGAAGCGGGCCAGCGCGCCGGTCAGGGTCACCGCGGTCAGCCCCGCGAGCAGCTTCATCGCGGCGATCGCGGCGGAGCCCTGGCCGACCGCCGACTCGGAGTAGTAGCGGGCGGCGGCCAGCCAGTAGCCGAGGCCGAGCACCGCGGAGATGCCGGTGTTCAGCATCAGCGCGTAGGCGTTGCGGAACAGCTGGTTGCCCCCCGGCGACCGGCCGAGGCCGGGCAGCCGGAGCCGGCGCCCCGACCGCTCGGGCGCCCCGGTCGCGGGCGAGGTGTCCTCGGGCGTGGTGTCCTCGGGCGTGGTCGTGGTCGTGTCAGACACGGGAACGGATGGCCTTCCGGCGGACCTGGCGTGCTCTGCGGACCAGTGCGTACCCCTTGGTGAGGGCACGGTCCCCGGCGAAGTTCCGGGCGATCGCGCGGCCCTGGACGAGCCGCTCGAACTCCTCGATGCCGGTGCTGCGGCGCACGGTGACGCGTTGCAGGGCGTACGGCCCCTGCCGGCGGCGGGCGAGCCCGTTGCCGACGGCGAGCGCCTGCTGGTACCCCGTCTCCCGTACCGCCTGTCGTACCCGGCGGCTGGAGTAGCCGTAGGGGTAGGCGAACGAGGCCGGGACCGTGCCGAGTTCGTCGGTGACGATCTCCTTGCTGTGGATCAGCTCGTGGTGCAGCGTGGCGTCGTCGAGCTGGTCGAGCTGCGGGTGGGTGTGGCTGTGTCCGCCGATCTCCACCCGGGCCGCGGCGAGTTCGCGGATCTGGTCCCAGTCCAGCATGGTGTCGAGGCCGCGCCCGGTGTCGTACGCGCCCCGGATCCAGCCGGTGGAGACGAACAGGGTGGCCGCGAAGCCGTGCCCCGCGAGCACGGGCAGGGCGTGCCGGTGCACTCCCTCGTAGCCGTCGTCGAAGGTGATCAGGACGGGCCGTGCGGGCAGCGGGCGTCCGGAGCGCCAACGGGCGGCGAGAGCGGCGGTGCCGACGGGGGTGAACCCCAGCTCGCCGATCATGGCCAGCTGCTCGGCGAAGGCATCCGGGGTCACCGACAACTCCCGGGTGGCCTCGTTCGGTTCGGCCGCGATCGCGTGGTACATCAGGATCGGCACCGGCGCCTCAGCCATCGGCTTCCCCCTCGATCGCGACCACCGAGAAGGTGGTGGTGGCGCGGCGCGCCCGGACACTGCCCACGACATACCCGCCCGCCGCCGTCAGCACCCCGGCGACGATCGCGCCCGCGCGGCCCGCGCCGCCCGGACGGGCCAGCAGGGCGTCCCGCAGACCGCGCGCCACCCCGGCCGGCAGCACCCGGGTCGCGTACCGGCGCTCCGACTCAAGTCCCTTGTCCGTCCCCACACTTCGGGCCACCAGCGCCTTCGAAAGACCCTCGGCGTACGCCCGCGTACGGAAGTACCCGAAGTGCTCACGCGCCTCGGGCACCCGGTGATGGATCACCGCACGGTCGTCGATCAGCAGGATCGCCTCCGGTCTGGCCCGGGTGAGCCGGATGCACAGCTCGGTCTCCTCGCAGCCCAGCGGCCGCTTGTCGCCGTCGCGTCCGATACCGGTGGCGAAGCCGCCCGCCGCGTCGAAGGCGCCGCGACGGAAGGAGGCGTTGCCGCCGAGGACGTTGCGTACCCGCACCCGGCCCGGGGGCAGTCCCCGGTAGGTGCAGCCGACCACCCAGTCGAACTCCTCCGGAAACCAGGCCGGTCGGCGGCCCGACGCCCAGATCGGGACCGTACGGCCGCCGACGGCCAGCACCCGTGGATCGGCGTAGCCCGCGGCGAAGTGCCGCAGCCAGTCCCGCTCGGCCACGGCGTCGTCGTCCAGGAACGCCACGACGTCGCCGTGCGCCGCGGCGATCCCGGTGTTGCGGCCGGCGGACAGACCGCGGGGGCCCGCGTTGGCGAGCACCCGCACCGCCGCGGGCTCCTTGTACTCCTTGGACAGTCGGTCCAGGAGCGCCGCGTTGTGGTCGACGACGAGGAGCGTCTCCAGTGCGGGGTGCGACTGCGCCCGCACCGAGGAGACCGCCGCGAGGATGTCCTCCCAGCGGTCCTCGGTGTAGACGCAGATCACGACGGAGATGTCGGGACCGCTCAAGACACCTCTCCCCGGACCGAGTCGAGCAGCGGGGAGTGCTGCGGCCGACGGCGCAGGGCCCGCCGGTTGGAGCGCTCCCGCAGGATCACCTTGAGCACCCTGAGCCCGTCCCGCACGGCCCGCAGATTGCTGGTGCCGTGGATGCGGAGGTACTCGTGGCTCGGTATCTCCTGCACCTTGAGGCCGGCCTTCACCACCCGGATGTTCATCAGGGTCTCGACCTCGAAGCCGGTGCAGTCCAGCTCGATCTTGTCGAGGCAGTGCCGCCAGAACGCGTTGTAGCCGTAGCACAGATCCGTGTAGCGGGCGCCGAACTTGCGGTTGACCGCCGTGCACAGCGCCCAGTTGCCGAGCTTGCGGATGAAGGTCATGTCGTCGGTGCCGCCGCCGTTGGCGAACCGGGACCCCTTGGCGAAGTCCGCGCCCGAGACGAGGGCGGAGACGTAGCTGACTATCTCGTTGCCGTCGGCCGAGCCGTCCGCGTCGACCATCACGATGATGTCGCCGGTGGCGGCCTGGAACCCGGTGGTCAGCGCGTCGCCTTTGCCCCTTCCGCGCTGTTCGACGACCCTGACGTCCGGCCACAGGGAGCGGGCCACTTCGACGGTGTCGTCGGTGGAGTTGCCGTCCACAAGGACCACTTCGTGTATCCAGCCCGGAAGCGTCTTGAAGACATAGGGGAGATTCTCCGCCTCGTTCATGGCGGGAATCACCACGCTCACCGGTGGCGTGATCGCCAGGTGAGAGGAGATCGGACGGTATTGACCGGCCGTTGACGGATCCTTGCCCGTACTGGCCGGGCGCAGAACTGAGCTCATGAGTCTGGTCCCTCTCGTCCGGTGGACCGCCCGCCCCTGGGCAGCCCGGTATTTTGTCCGGTTCGAAAGGGGGGTTCTCACCCAGGGCATGCCGGAAGTGATCTCCGTGCGTGCCGGGTGAGCTGGCAAAGCTGGCCGGCCAAGGAAAATGGAAGCCGGTCGCGCGGCACGGCTCGGTCACAAGTGCGGTCACCGAGCACGGCACCCCCCTACCGCGCCCCGCGCCGGAATCCATCGCGGTCCTGAGCCCTCCCCTGAGCCGCTTGATGACGGACCGATGCGGGTGAGATGTACGACGGTATTGACGATTGAGCCTGTATGGCAAGACCTGAAACGAGGCCTCACGTTTTTGTTGGTTTGACCGTTACCGATCGACAGATGCCGATCGGCGGCTCCTGCCCGAGTCTCGGCGTCAGGTACTGATCGACCGTTACCGGTCCGCCGGGACAGGCGAGTCGTCGGCTTCGTGCGCCGGACGGCCGCGCGGTCGCCGCGCCATGACCAGCAGCAGCGCGAGGGCGCTGATGGCGGCCACGGTCACGATTCCGCCGCGCACCGACCAGTGGTGCACGGCCAGCATGCCCTGGGCCACCAGCATGTTGACGACGACCGAGCCCGCGACCGCGGTCAGCAGCCGGGCGAACGGTTCCAGCCCGCGCAGCGCGGCGGCGATGGCGGCCGCGGGCGCGGCGAGCAGGAAGAACAGGGTGAACGGGCCGCGCAGCGGTGAGTCCGAGTCGGTGAGCGCGAGCAGCGCGCCGCATCCCGCGACGGCCGTCGCGGCGCCGGCGAGCAGCGGCGACAGATCTCCTGACGATGCCTTGACGCGTATGGTCCGCATTGGCGACTTTGCCCCCCGAAGCGCCGGATGTCGGGCTTCAATGTCGCTCAGCCGTGCGGGGACCGTCAAGACGCGAACGTTCCCCGGAGGCGCGCGCAGCCTCCGGGGAACGCTGGTTCAGGTCATACGAGTTGGTGCCGCGGAACTCACGGAACTCACGGAAGCCACGGAACTCACGGCACGATCTTCAGCAGACGGTTCGGGGAGCCCGTGCCCGCGCTGGTGACCTTGCCGGTGGTGGCCCCGTTCACCAGGGCCGTGGCGACCTGCGCCGGGGTGGCCGAGGTGTGGTTGGCCAGGTAGACCGCCGCCGCGCCCGCCACGTGCGGGGTCGCCATCGACGTACCGGAGATGGTGCTCGTCGCGGTGTCGCTGGTGTTCCAGCCGGCCGTGATCGAGGAACCGGGGGCGAAGATGTCCAGGATCGAGCCGTAGTTCGAGTAGCTGGCCTTGGCGTCGGTGCTGGTGGTGGCGCCGACCGTGATCGCCGCGGCGACGCGGGCCGGGGAGTACGAGGAGGCGTCGGCGCTGCTGTTGCCGGCCGCGACCGCGTAGGTCACGCCGCTCGCGATGGAGTTGGAGACCGCCGTGTCCAGGGTGCTGGAGGCGCCGCCGCCGAGCGACATGTTGGCGACCGAGGGACCGCTGTGGTTCGCGGTCACCCAGTTGATGCCCGCTATGACGCCCGCGGTGGTGCCGGAGCCGGCGTTGTCGAGCACGCGGACCGCCACGATCTTCGCCTTCTTGGCGATGCCGTAGGTGGTGCCGGCGATCGTCGTGGCGACGTGGGTGCCGTGGCCGTTGCCGTCGTCGGCGCTGGTGTCGCCGTCCACGGCGTCGTAGCCGTAGCCCGCCCGGCCGCTGATCTGGGAGTGCGTGATGCGGACACCGGTGTCGATGACGTACGCCGTCACCCCGCTGCCCGCCGTGTCCGGGTAGGTGTAGGTGCCGGAGAGCGGGAGCGACGTCTGGTCGGAACGGTCCAGGCCCCAGGGGGCGCTGGACTGGGTGGTGTCGGTGACGTGCACCGTCTGGTTCTGCTCGACCGTGGCCACCGACGGGTCGGCGGCGAGTCTCCTGGCCTCGGTCGCGGACAGGGTCGCCGTGTAGCCGTTCAGCGCGGCGCCGAACGTCTTGTTCACCGCACCGCCGTACTCCTTCACCAGGCTCCTGCCCTCGGCGGAGGAGGCCTTGAAGTCCACGCCCTTCTTCAGCGTGACGATGTAGCTGTCCTTGATGGCGGTGGGGGATCCGGCCGCCAGGACCTTGCCCTCGGCGGGGGCGGCCTGGGCGGGGAGGGTGGTGAGCCCGCCCACGAGGGCGGCGGTCGCCAGGCTGGTGATCGTGGCGAGCCGGACCTTGTTGCTACGCAGGTGTGCCATTACGAAGGATTCCTCCTCTAGGCGGCGCGCGCCGTGGGTGGGGCGCGCGTCTGTGGGGGGTGCGCGTGTCGTCGCGCGCACGGCCACGGAGCGCTGCGTTCCTCCCCATGACTGAGTAAAGAATCAGTGGTCTACGGGTGTAGATCAAGGGACTTGAGGCTCTGTCATACGTTTGTCATGCACGCGTAATTGAAAAGGTGGGGAACGGGGTGGGGTGCTCCCGTGAACGGCCGAAAAGTCTTGGCATGGACACTTCCCGTCCACGCGCGTAGTTGCTACGACAGTTGTGGCAGAAATCCTGCTAAGGGAGGTTCCATGAGACGTTCCCGACTCGCCGTACTCGTCAGCTCACTCCTCCTCGCCGTCGGCACCGCCCTCACCGGGGCAGCCACGGCCCAGGCGTCCCAACTCGCCGCAACCGGCGGCTATGTGGCGCTCGGTGACTCCTACTCCTCCGGGGTGGGCACGGGCAGCTACCTCTCCGCGAGCGGCGACTGCAAGCGCAGCGCCAAGGCGTACCCCTACCTCTGGGCGGCCGCCCATTCACCCTCGTCCTTCGACTTCACCGCCTGCTCGGGCGCCCGAACGAGTGATGTTCTGGCGAGTCAACTGACCCCGCTCAACTCCGCCACCGCCCTCGTCTCGATCAGCGTCGGCGGCAACGACGCGGGCTTCTCCGACGTCATGACGACCTGTGTGCTCCAGTCCGACAGCTCCTGCCTGTCCCGGATCGACACCGCGAGGGCGTACGTCGACTCGACGCTCCCCGGCAGGCTCGACAGCGTCTACTCGGCGATCCGCGCCAAGGCACCGGCCGCCCGGGTGGTCGTGCTCGGTTACCCCCGCTTCTACAAGCTCGGCGCCACCTGCGTCGGCCTCTCCGAGACCAAGCGGAAGGCCATCAACGACGCGGCCGACTACCTGAACACCGCGGTCGCCAAGAGGGCCGCGGACCACGGCTTCGCCTTCGGCGACATCCGCGGCACCTTTACCGGCCACGAGCTCTGCTCGGGCAGCGCTTGGCTGCACAGCCTCGAGCTGCTCAACATCGGGGAGTCGTACCACCCGACGGCGGCCGGCCAGTCCGGCGGCTATCTGCCGGTGTTCAACGGCCTGGCCTGACCGTCAGGGAAGTGCCGGCGCCGTCACGGCGTCGCCGAAGTGGAGGGGGAGGCCTCGTCCGACGGGGCCTCCGACTCACAGGTCACCGAGAACGGCACCGAGTTGGACGTGGTCCGCACGGGATCGCGGACCTCGACACTGATCTCGTTCTCGAAGCTGCCGTTGTCGGCCTTCGTCGTCACGAACGCCGTGTCCTGCTTGGTCTTGCCGCCGCCGTCGGGGAACGAGAGGGTCTTCCACCCCGCGTCCATGACCTCGCCGTCCCGCGACACCCAGCGGTAGCTGACTTCGGCCGGCAGTGTGCCCACCGTGAACGTCGCCGTGAAGGCGGGCGCGTCGTTCCGCGCGGGCGGGCAGCTGCCGGAGTACTCCGTGTGCGAGCCGGCCAGGGAGACCCTCACCGACTGCGGCGGGGCGGCGGACGTGGACTCGCGACTCTCGCTCGGTGTGGGCTCGGAGCTGTTGGTCTCCTGCGGCGCGGTGTCGCTCACCGAGGGCGAGACCGGCGCGGACTTCTCGGTCTTGGTCCCTCCGCCGTCGGCCTTGTTGTCGTCGCCGCTGTTCAGCAGCGCGTACGTCAGCCCCGCGATCGCCAGTGCCAGGGCGGCGATGCCCGCGACCAGCATGACGGCCGCGCGACGGTTGCGGCGCGGTCCGGTGGGACCGCCGGGGGAGCTCGTGGGTGCCGTGGGGCCGCCGGCCGCGGCGGGCTGCGTCCACTGGGACGGACCCGGCGAGGTCGGCGGCGGCTGCTGATGGGCCGCGACGGTCGGCGGGTACGCGAACGAGGACGCCGGCCCGGGTTCCGCGCGGGGTGTGCCGCCCGCGCCGATGACCCGCAGATCCTCTTCGGCCCGCTCGGCCGACAGCCGCTCGGCCGGGTCCTTGCGCAGCAGCCCCTCGATCACCGGGGTCAGCGGACCGGCCCGCAGTGGTGGCGGCAGCTCCTCGTCGACGATCGCCCGCAGGGTGCTGAGCGGGGTGTTCTGCCGGAACGGGGAGTGGCCCTCGACCGCCGCGTACAGCAGGACGCCCAGCGCCCACAGGTCGGACTCGGGGCCGGGCGTGCGGCCCAGCGCCCGCTCCGGCGCCAGGAACTCGGGCGAGCCGATGACCTCACCGGTCATGGTCAGCGCGGAGCTGCCCTCGACCATGGCGATGCCGAAGTCGGTGAGCACGACCCGGCCGTCGTTCGACATCAGCACGTTGGCCGGTTTCACGTCCCGGTGCAGCACCCCGGCCTCGTGCGCGGCCCGCAGCGCGGACAGCACCTCGGCGCCGATGTGGGCGGCCCGCTGGGGGGCGAGCGGCCCCTCCGCCTCCAGCAGTTCGGCCAGGGAGATGCCCCGCACGATCTCCATGACGATCCAGGGGCGGCCGTCCTGGGTCGCCACGTCGTACACGGTCACCACGTTGCGGTTGGCGACCCTGGCCGCCGCCCACGCCTCCCGCTCCAGCCGGGCGTACATCCGCTCGATCTCGGAGCCCTGCAGCCCGGCGGGTGCCCGTACCTCCTTGACCGCGACCTCGCGGTGCAGCACCTCGTCGCGGGCACGCCACACGGTTCCCATGCCGCCCTCGCCGAGCGCGGACAGGAGGCGGTAGCGGCCCGCGATCAGACGTTCACTGCCCGGTTCTTCGGACACGGGCGTCCCCCATTCGCATCCGCGTGTTTTCTCCACAAAAGTAGCTCAGCCGAGTGCGGATGCCGCCCCCTTGAGCACCAATCCGACCCCAAGGGTCACGACGACGAGCGCGGATCCCAGGGGTGCGGTCCTGCGCACCAGCGCCGTCAGCGGACTGGCGGTCCACCGTGGACGCTTGTCCAACACCCGGGTGACACCGGTACCCAGTTTGACGACGGCGAAGCCTGCCGCGGTCAGGGTGAGGGCGAGTCCGACGCCGTAGGCGACGACGAGCAGGAGCCCGAACCAGGCCTGTCCGAGCGCCGCGGCGCCCACGAGTACCACGACCGCGGACGGACTGGGGACGAGCCCGCCGGCGAAGCCGAGGAGGATCGTGCCGCGCAGGGTGGGGGCGGTGGCGTGGGTGTGGCTGAAGCCGCCGTGCGAGTGCGTGACGGAGCGGCCCTTGCCGTGATCGTGATCGTGATCGTGCGTGTGGGGGTGGGGGTGGTCGTGCGTCGGGGTCGGGGTCGGGGCGGGGGAGGTGGCGGAGGTGGTGTGGCTGTGTGCGGCGGCCAGGACCAGCGGGCGCTCGTGCGCGTCGGCCGTCTCGTGCGGGTGGTCGTGATCGTGCGGGTGGTCGTGACCGTGGTCGTGGCTGTGTCCGTGCCCTGGCCCGTGGTCGTGGTGGTGCCCTTGACCGTCGTCATGCGGGTGGTCGTGCCCGTGGTCGTGCCCCGGTGCCTGCCCGTGCGCGTGGGCCCGGTTGTGCCAGGCCCGTCGGAGGAGGGTGAGCCCCGCGGCGGTCACCATCGCGCCGCTGGCGATGCCCAGCCAGGCGATCACCGAGGGCGCCGCCGCCGAGCCGGCCGTCACCAGGATGCCGAGGGCGACCACGCCCAGGGTGTGGGTGACGGTCACCGAGGCGGCCAGCGGGAGGACGTCCTTCATCCGGGCGTCGCCGCCCCGGGCTGCCGCCACCGCGGCCATCAGCGTCTTGCCGTGGCCCGGTGCGAGCGCGTGCAGCGCGCCCAGGGCGATGGCGATCAGGATCGCCAGCGCGGCGAAGCCGAGGGTGAGGTCGTCGCGGGCGACCAGGGAGTCCAGGGCCCGCGTCCAGCGGTCGGCGCCGCGCGGGAGGACGGAGGCGGCCGGAGCGTCCCGGTCGGTCTCGGCCAGGGCCGCGCCGCCGGAGCGAACCCGGAACGACGCGGTCGTGGTGTCGGCGGGGGAGGACAGCAACTCCTCCGGATACTTGGTCAGTTCGCCCGACAGCGACTTCTTCGGTACGTCCGAGCCGGTGAGCGTCATCCGGTCGCCGCGCGCGGTGATCTCCCGCCAGCCGGGGCCGGCGGAGGTGGCCGCGCTGTGGAAGCCGAGGGTCACGCTCTTGTCCTCGGGCAGCGGCGCGGTCAGCCCGCACTCCACGCGGAGGGTGTCGAGCCCGGCCTGCCCGGGACGCACCCGCACGTGGCTGCCGTGCGCGGTGAGTTCGACCGTACGGCCGTCGACGGTGACCTCGCTGTCCCGGGCGGCCTTCGCGCACCGCTGCCGGGCCCACTCGGTCGTGCCGAGCTTCTTCAGGTCCGGCTTGGCCTGGGTGGCCGGGATCTCGGCGAGGTCCTCGACGTGCTGGACGCGCAGTTCGCCGGGGGCGGCGACGAGTCCGTCGTAGTGGTTGACGGTGAAGTTGCCGAGGGGGTGGGCGCTCGCGGCCCCCGAGGGGACCAGCACGAGCGCGCAGACGCCCATGAGCACGGCCGCGCCGGAGGTGACGAGGCGACGGGTCGCGGACCGGGGCTTCACCGGGTGGCCCCCAGTGCCTTGAGTGCCTTACGGGCCTCGCGGGCGCCCAGCGGCGAGAAGCCGGGGTTCAGCTCCAGCGCCGCCGTCAGATGTGTGCGGGCTTCCTTCTCGTGGCCGGTGGCCCGCTCGATCATCCCCCGGTGGTAGCGGAACGTGGCGTTGCGGTAGCCGGTGGCGGTGGCCCGGCGGGCGTACGGCAGGGCCTCCTCGTCACGGCCGTTGACGTGCAGGGCCCAGGCGAGGGCGTCCGCCGTGTGCACGGTGTGGCGGCGGGACCACTCGGCGCGGGCCGCGCGCAGCGCCTCGGCCTTGTCGCCGTGGTCGGCGGCGGCGAGCGCGGTGTCGAGGTCGACGTTGACCTTGTTGGCGCGGGCGAGCGCCGTCCAGGCGTCGACGAGGGCGTACTGGTCGCGTGCCTTCGCCCGGTCGCCCTCGGCGTCCCGGGCCTCGTACAGCTCGCCGAGTTCGACCAGCGGGCCGGGCAGCGGGTAGCGGGCGACCACGGCCTCCATGTTCCGCAGCGCGGCGGCACTGTCGCCGTCGGCGGCCTGGGCGCGGGCCCGGCCCTCGAGCGCCGGGAGGTAGTTCTCGTCGGCGGCGAGGGCGCGCGCGTAGTGGGTCAGGGCCGCCTTGTAGTCGCCCTGGTTCCAGGCGAGTTGGCCGAGAGAGGTGGACACGTAGGCCACGTCTCCCGGGGCGGTGGCCGTGGCGAGCGCCTGCTCCAGCACCCGCTTCGCGGTGGTTACGTCACCGCGCAGCTCGTGCACGTACGCGTACCGCGTGAAGACGGGGACGCCGGGGCGCCGGGTGTCGGCGGTGTCGGCCGCCTTCGACGCCTCGTCGTAGCGGCCGAGTTCGACGAGCGCGTCGATACGGGAGGACAGCGCGCGTTCGCTGTAGGGGTTCTGTTCCAGGGTCTGGTCGGCGTACTTCAGCGCGTCCTCGAAGCCGTGCCGGGCGGCGGCGAGGGCCGCTCGGCCGGCCAGGGCCTGGTCGTTGTCCGGATTCAGCTCCAACGAGTGCTTCAGGGCACGTTCCGCCTGCGGGTAGCGCGAGGGGTCGCCCTTGGTCCTGGCCTGCTCGACGTAGGCGAGACCCAGGGTGGCCCAGCCGCCGAAGTCCCGGGGCTGGCTGCGGAGATGAGCCTGGAGAGCGGTGATGCTGGTGTCGATGTCACCGCTGGTGAGCAACTGAGGCGACAGCGCGGCGGACGCGGGCGCCACCGCCGTACCCCCGCCGTCCCGAGCGGCCCCCACCACGATGGCCCCGGCGGTGAGCGCCACCGCCAACAGGGCGGCGCACCCGGTGAGTTGGGCAACCCGCCAGCGCCGCCCGGCAGCCGAGACGCGCCGTACGGCCACCACCCGCGGATCCGTGGCGGACCCCTCACCGGCCCCGCCGAGCTCCTCGCTCGGCGTGCCGGTGCCGGCCTCGGCTTCGGTGGCGGAGTCGCCGCGGTCGCCGTCCTCCTCCGTGACCGGCGCGGCGGTGTGCGCCGCCTTTGGCCCGATGTCC
>Ga0307510_10008184_pt1 | contig 12455 bp, 8 predicted proteins | sample 12_EM_MG_FD_207224 | JGI IMG/M metagenome (GOLD analysis project Ga0307510, IMG submission 207224) | Populus trichocarpa ectomycorrhiza microbial communities from riparian zone in the Pacific Northwest, United States - 12_EM | ecosystem: Host-associated > Plants > Roots > Unclassified | place...
AACACGAGTTTTTAAGGGAGAGCAGGTATTAAATGTACTAATATTATTCTAGTTTACATCTGTTTCTGCAACTGTGACTTGATACCAGTAATTGTTGTCCTATATAATAAAGTTAGATAAAACCGCAAAGACATGTTGAGCGACAAAGATATGGTGAGCCGCAAGTGATGTTGGGATAAAGTTACTATGCCTTCACAAACTGACATTGAGCTGTCGGTTACTCCCGAGAGTGCGCCCCAGTTGTGAGGCGAGCTTCCGGGGGTTGTGGCGGCTAGCCACAACCTTGGCACAGGACCACCCTTGGTATGATAGAGATCTGAAGTTAACCTCAGCCATTAGCTGCGTTAAAAAAGCTGCGAAATCTAGACCCGGATTAAGGGATGGATTGGCCGTGGCTATCCCGAAAATGGTGCCAGTTCTTCGTGCGCAGACTCCAGTATAATGGTTATTATGATGAAAGCGTAATGTTCTGTGGCTGGGCGCTTGCTGTAGAATCATTCGCATAAGAGCTAGGAGTTTAATGGCCGCACTCCAAGGCGGTAGCGGTACAGTACGCGTATGCACCAGTCAAGTGACCTGCGGGCTATGAAGGCATTTTACATTCCTGTTTTTCTTGCCTCATCTTCTCCTGCTCGCCTTTCTTCCTCTACAAACTTTCCTCAAGCCTTTTCTTCCATAAATTTATCACAATCAATCATGATCTTCATCTCCGCTTAATTCAAACCTTGAGTCTCCACTCAGGCTGTTCCACTACACTACGTAGGATCCTCACCGTCGATCATTACCTCCGCAGCGAGTATTTTCAACAGTTTCCGGCATCTCGGGGATGAAACAAACTCACTCATCACCATCATCTATCATACCAACACCAACAATCGCTAACTTGGCCAACCTAAACACGGTGAGTCCACCCAATCTAATATCATTTCACTAACCGATCAGAAAACCATGGGCTGACTTTCTGTATTTACTGCTGACCGTTAGTCTACAATGCTTAAGTTTTTCACCCGAAATGCATCTTATTTCTGTGGGCACCGATTGGCACCCCCTGTTCTGTCTGCTCCACTTTTCCGTGGTAGGCAAACATGATACTAACGTGGCCACACAGAAATACAGGAACCACCGAGGGAGACCGCGGCTTTTAGAGCTAGCTCGGGATTTACTAGGACCCGCTGTACTGAGTGTCCGTATGTTACAGTGTAACACTTCGAGCAACGCCTCTACCAACTTGTTTGGTGGGTCTGGTAACTACCTTGAGATAGGAAAATTATGCTAATATTTAATTAGGATGTTTCTCTAATGAACTCGAAACTCGACCATCTTGAGCACGGGCAGGCGAACTTAGAAACTCGATTGGACGAAGTGGACGACAAGCTCGAATGGATTTTTGAGAGTACAGATGACAAAACGCACAAGTTAGGCCCTGTTTGGTACTCAAGAAAAATGGGTTTTTTCTGGCTTTCATGATATTTTTGTTGCAAATGAAGTATTCTAATATTGTGCCTTCTTGATTACAGTTCAACTTACAGGCCTCCTACCGAACTTTTCTTTCTTATCACAATATCCAGAATTACAGCTGGTCTGGACATGGATCTTTTATACTTGTTTGCCGAAGAATTATTGTTTTAGTGAAAATGAAGTTTTTAGGAAAAATGGCGTTTTTTTGGGCGGTGGCGTGATGTTGAACTCGTAGATGTCTTTCATGACTTGAGGTATTTTCTTTGTGAATTGCGTAGCTTTTTACGCGTAGGAGCAAGTAAGAGGTTTAGAGGCATTATTGCTAACAGCCGTAGAAACTCCTCAGAGGAGCCAGGGACGATCGTGGGATTTGTTCGGTTCATGAAACACCTCTTTCAATCTTTATGCATCATTGTTTTTGGGCGAAGATAGGTTTGGAGATAGGTTCCAGCAATCACAGCCATCCGGTGTCAATCTTTCAGCTTCAATTGCCCGTTTTATCGTACTTTCCTCTGTTTTTCTTGCCGGTCATCTCTACCGGAACCCTCGCAGCCGGGATTGCCAATTCCCATAAAAGAACGCCTCGCGGGGAAGACCCGCAACAGCGCCAAACTGGGCTTTAGTATACTTTGTTGTGGGAGCCATTGTACTGGCGGTTTCGATTTCTGGAATGCGCAGAGGGGGGGACCCCTGTAGTGAGCCTGGCTATACCGGAACGGACCTGCTGTCGGGCAGATAGCTGCTGATTGGGCTTCCTGTCGAGGGCGGGCGGGGCGGAGCCTCTGGGTTTTTTAAACGCAGTTTCCCCATGAGGGAATAAAGTGTTTTTTATTATTAATTTTATTATTAATTTATTTTCTCGGAAAGGCCGCCAGTTTTTCAGCTGTGCAACATCCTCAACTTTTCTTCTCTCGCTGTTACTAATTTTTTTTGATATTGACTCCTTAATCGAGAGATGTATGGCTCATGGCTGAAAATAGGAAAATAGGAGGTGGGAAATTGTTCGGGATGAAAAAGATCATCTGGGAAATTCTAGCACTGTTCGAAATTGATAATCACTTGAGAAATCTTTGAGTTAACCTTTTTGTATTTTGAAAGGTTTGGTAGATTATATCCCCCAGCCCTCAGCCAGAATTACTGGAAGAAACTGCAGACAACTTGCCCACCTGAGGAATATCTGGACCCTTATAATTCGCCCCGAGAATTCTGCGCTGTGGTATACAAGTTGTAGGCATATGGAACCCGAACACGAGTCCGAATTTCGTATGGGCGGTCAGATACGCATAGATAATTTACCATACAAAAGTTTTATCCCTGTCCTTCCCTGTACCAAGAATAGTTACATCGGGAATACCAGCCATGGGCTTCGGGGAACATTTGTCCTCTGGCAAAGAAAGCGAGTGTTTCGGAAGCAGAGCACAGATATACACCGGAGCCCCCCCCCCTCTCCTCGTTCCATTGATATTATGAGAAAGTGCCATGATTGGATTCCAATATCCTTTTTTACCAAATATAAAGTATCATGCGCCTGAAAAACTGTCTATTTTCTAAAGAAGCAGTTAAAAGATCAAGAAGGAAAAGTATTACCGGCCAGTTCCTATGGTCTAATGGCTTAGGAGACTGGTCGGCTAATTTGAAACAGGGACCATCGTCAGTTCGAATCCGGGGGGCAGTGGAGTAGTCGAGCATTAAAAAAAATGCTCGGCGAACCACTTTTTTGCCTGGGGGTAGGTGTAGGGTTGTTGATGCCCTTAGGTCAATCCCCGCTCAATGGGAAGGAGTTTTTTTTATTGCACTAATTGAATTTTTGATCTGGCGCTGTCGCAGCAAGCCTAAGAAAACTTAACTCCGTACTGTGGGGCTGGAAACCGGCTGGGCTGCCTAGTAAATTGTTTCTTGTATTTTAATTTAATTGGTGGGCTGGTAGGCTATAGATCTAGTTAGTTAGATATGAGTGCGGTGGGTTCGTGGGTATAGCGGAGCATGGATCACGAAGAGCTATCGTAGCTGGGATGGTGTGTTTATAAGGGAGTGGAGGGGCAACAGAAGCGGAGACTTTTCATGTTCATAGACGACTCCGCTCTTCTTGTGTTTTATCTATAGTTATCGACTTCTTTATCCTACTGTTCTTTTTTCATCATCGAGAAATTTCTTTACCACCGCCCGCTGTGTGATCCGCGATTGCCCACTTTCGGTATTGGTCTTTTTCATACCAGTGTTACTGTTTGCATCAGGGTGGATATGGCATCGGGAGCTGCATATTGAATGAGTGATTTCTTGTGATAGTAGTTACCCCTTCCATCAGATAGGGCTTCATGCTTGCTGATATCGTGTGGACATGTTTTCCTTCTATCATATCTTTACGTAGTGAATACCCTTTCTCGGGAAAGCCTAAAGTTTTTGGTTCATAAACCTGGGCATCTCTCTCTCTCTCTCTCTCTCTGGGTATTAGACACGGTGGAACTGGTGGGAGGGGCTCTCTCAGACAGAATTCTGGAAGAAGCTGCCTAGGTATAGTAGGAATACAACTGGCCTGGAAGGATTTTATGTCCTGGACTAGGGGTAGCCATTTATGCCCAGGCACCTTTTGTTTTTGAGAAATAAAGCGGAAAAATATGGGTTCAGAGGGGGATCTGGGATCGGTATGCCAGTGGCAGTGAAAGGGATAGTCTGGGAGTTAATGCCTATCCAAATAAACCGATTTGGGCATCTGAATATCTGAGGAGAGTGCCCTCGCTTTCATCCGATCCCTCGCTTTCTTCCGATACCCCGCAGGTAGTAGATATTCCTCTCGAATGTGTTTCTCAGAGTTGGATCCTGCCACCGGTGGATCTCAGATTCGGAGGAGAGAACGGGGCGTCTTCAGTATCCCACTCTCCATTTCGCATGGCTTGTTATTTCCTTGCGCCACTAGATCGACCATTTGATAATAGGTTTTGAGAGGAGGGATTGAGCTCCTGGGTTCACGCTAATTACATCAAGGGAACGATTGCTTATCATGTTGGGTGGTTGATCCCGAACTTTTTTACATTTTTTTGGGACTTAGCTTAGCTATACTGCAGCAGGGAGTATTAAGTGCACTGCGCTATAGAGTAAACATGCTCTTAAGAGCGGAGAGAGATTACAAAACACTGACCACCTATCAAAGATAGCGACCTAGGGAATACTTTCTCGTACTAAAGAATAGCTATACCGGGGATACTAGCCATGGAATTCGGGGAGTATTTGTCCCGAGAAAGAAAGTGAGGGTTCGTTATTCCATTAATATCGCGAGAGAATAATATTATTGGATACTGATGCTTGTTTATTTTTCCAATGATAAAGTATCAAGCGCCCGAAATGTCTATTTCCCAAAAAGAAGCACTCAAAAGATCAAGAAGAAAGAGTATTATCGGCCAGTTCCTATGGTCTAATGGCTTAGGAGACTGGTCGGCTAATTTGAAACAGGGACCATCGTCAGTTCGAATCCGGGGGGCAGTGGAGTAGTCGAGCATTAAAAAAATGCTCGGCGAACCACTTTTTGCCGGGGGGTAGGCCTAGGGTTGGTAACGCCCTTGGGTCAACCCCCGACAAATGTTGCGGTGGGACTGCTGGTTAGTGTTCGAGTATGATAATATATACCTGAAACTTGTATTATCCAAGAGTAGAATAGCAATTGCGATGAACATAGGAGTGCGGTTGAGGGTCTTTAGCGAGAGAGAGAAATTAGGTTCTAATCATACTTTAGATCTGGGGTGACCCTAACACGCCGGAATCGCTAGAGTGAGATCATGTCTGCCTAGTTGAAAAAAATAAAACTGGGATCCTGTCGCTCCCTTCGTGATTTATTTGCAGACAGGATTTGAATGCGATACTCTTTGGGCAAAGTTCAATGATTCGGTTCCCTAAACTACGGGACCAGGCTACCATCCTTGTTTGTCTCCTTATTTTCACACCCTTCTAGAGTGCTAACTACCACAAGAAAGGGAACGCAGATTGGTGGATATACTCAAAAAAAGCCGGAATGGCACCGTGTACAGGGGTGGCAGCTGTGTTTACAAACCCCAACTATTTCGGTATGATTAGCTTTGTTAGAAGCTTAGCTAGGGACAGAGGGTTCGCGAAATCGACCGCCTGATACTTTCCACCTCTTGGTTCAGCACTGTTGGCAGTTCGCGCGATTGTATGATACGGGTATGCACTTGTAAGACAAGAAAGATTTGAGAAGTTTTTCCGTTCGTAAAACCTCCCTCCTTCTGGTTTTCCTTTCCTCGGTTACACTAGCAGTCCCACAGCTCCTCAACCGCTTCAAAAAAGGTCCCCCATATTTGCTTGAACCACCTCGATTTACTCTATAAAATCCTTGTGGTCGATCACTTCCCTCCATTTTCAACATCTCCAACATCCCCATCCCCAACACCCCGCCACATCCTTATTTCCTAGCTTCTTTTGCGTGCCAGAACTTGGAGAACGAATTCTATTATTATGTCTACTGCGCCCGGGGCCTCTGCTGGGGCCAATACCCCACTCTTCACTCTATGCGATTGGCTGACACTGAGGCGGCGCGGGCATTCTAAAATACTGTTGCGGATGGGCATCCCTGGCTTGTTGATATTGGGGAGACATCCTCTTTTTTCTCACAGGGCAATCGCTTTCGCATCGGATGCCGGTCTTGTCATGGTGGGGGATTCCCGGGAGAGGGTACGGCCGCCAACCGAGGACCTACAGGCTCTGGTAATAATCCTCACTCGCCCACACCCACACCCGCGGGTCTTTTATATTGTGCGACTAAGGCGTACTTCCCATCGTAGCACACCACTTTGGTTATCCATCACTGGTCAGCTCATGCAACATCGGCAGCCCGATGGGTGGGTACTTCCTCAACGTGTCCGGAGAGTTTGAAATGTGTTTTTCTAAGCCGATAATGCTCCCTTGGATTATGGGATGCGCCTAAGCTTGTAATTGGTAGGGGGAGCCGTTAAAACAGGAAAATTCGTTCCGGGGCGCGGGTTGTTTCCCCTAATTTGACTTCAAGATACTGACCCGAACAACTCATTTCTCCTGTTTCACTAGATTTCTGAGGAGTGATGGCAGGGTGAAATCACGCAACATCACTCATTCCGTCCACCGCTGGCCCTGTTGGAGCGTCCTTCCATATCTGGCATGATTGATTGCAGGATAGTGCCGTAAAATCCCGTGAAATCCACCATCTCCGGTCAGTCAGGTATACCCCAGCAAATGGCGACATCAGCCCAAGATAAGGTTTAGCTTGCCGAGTTAACGAGATCTAACACAGCTAAATGACTCAGGCCATACTGTGCCAGGAAAGCACTAATCCTTCTTAAGAACTTTTAACTCAAACCCTGGAGATTAGGTGCTGCCGGAGATGGTGAGTTTCACGAGATTTTACGGTACTCGAGTACCGTAAACTCTCGTTAAATCCACCATCGGCCATCGGCCTCGGACCCCTCCCGATCAGAGACAAAACACCCCGAGAAGGAATAGCGTGTTCCAGATGCGGTATAGCTTATTTAAGATGAGCCATTGATCTCGTTAACCGGTATTCGTAATTTTGTTAACATGCCCTACTAAGCCTATTTGCAGTTTAGACTGTGATTTCTGTTGAGATCCCCGATGGTGGATTTAACGAGAGTTTACGGTACGTCAGTTGGTGATGGTGTTGGATACCGTATAATCTGGCAAAAGTCGGATTGACGCCACTGAGGATTTTCTTGAACCTGTCCAACCACCGTGGTCTATATGTTTAAACCGCGGCGAATTCGCCTTCTTCGCGCCCTCCTGTTGGCTCGGTTGCCTTAGTTTCTCTTTAGCTCGAGTCCGACCTTTGCCAGATTACACGGTACGAGGGGTTGTTCGCCGAAGCTTAGTCATACGGTTGATCATCGGTTATGGGCCCATTTGTCTTCTTTGCACTCTGTTTCGTTTCGCTTCCCCTCTCTTCTCTCTATTCAACGGGTTCTTTCTACATAGTAAACTGAAACCAACGAAAAAACTGCTCTTAACACGACTCTCATTTTTACCTTGAATCTTTGTCTTGTTTTCACCCTTAGTAAGGTTCTTTCCGCACTATCTCTACCCGTCAAGCGGTCTGCAAACATTTCATTCTGCCCACCGCTTAAAGCACCCGGCCGGCCACGGATAATTTCGAACAGATGGGCCGGTGGTGGGGTGAGTGAGACCCTGTGAACCTAAAAACCGGTTGCTGGTGTTTTCCTGTATAATTAGTCTGGCTTATCCCCTAGTTTCCTTCTCAATCAACCTCTTTTACCTCTCGGTTACTCTATGTGCACTCAGGTTTGAGAAAGTCTACAGAGTGTGAATGACCAAGCACATGAGCAGGGCTATTTCTTCTCCAGGCTGTGTTAAAAATGGAGATTCTCGGTGGAAACTAGTGCACTTCCTCTTAAATTAAGCTATGTTACCATAACGTATTTGACCAAGATGGCTTTGCATGTGCCAAAATCAGCATCTCATTCACCGGAATGGGAGTGGTTTCCATACCACGGGATGTAAACATTTGCCACAGCTTTCGGCAATTTCGGTGATGACGTTAGTTATGACGGCCGATAGATAAAAAGTGCATTAGCAAAAGTGTTGTGCTGAGAGGTGTCATTTTACATACAAGGTTGGTGTCACAACAGGTATAGTCATCATTGAAGCCTGGTGGCCTGGACCCATAGAGTACCGGTAAGCCGGATTGATAAGCTGTGTCAGGAAAAAGTTATAGTGGGGATGAAAACAATTGGACAAGTTGTATTATCTGGAGCAATTCTAGGCGTGGCTGTTGGTCAGACATGGCAAGTAAGGTTATTTCAACAATGGTGATTTCTGCAGGGCGAACGGCATACCTATTTACTCCACAAATTGAAAATAGTGGTATTCTATCGCTAGCTATGTGATAAAGTTTGCAGACAGGATCTGAACGGAACATAGCTCAGACTGAAGAATGAATTCCTGTGCTGACCCTGCCGGACTACAGGTATGCGAGCCTACATTGTCAGAAAGGAAGAGATCCTGGCAACCTAAATATTCTGGTTCCAGGACTGCGACAACATAGTTGATGGATTGACCAGCTATGTTTCGCTATTCCACTAGCTTTAGGGGCCCCCGGCCTTCCTGCCAATTGTGCTAGCTAGTATTTTTAGGCACTAATTATTATGTGGCAAGCGAGGAATACTTCACTGGGAACTTCCTCTTTTTCCCGTATTAGTCATGTGAGTTGGCTCGGTGGAGGTGGCTGGATGCTACTAATATATTGTCACACCACAACCCACTTCCCCCCCCTTTCTCCAGCCCTGTTCGCTAAAGGCTTATAAACTCCCCAATACCATTAGAACTTGCGGTGCCATTTCTACCTTGAATCAACATTTTGGACAGAATACCATGGCCCATACCACGCACACACAATCGGTCAACATGGGGGACGGAAATTCCCATTGCGGCAACATAATGGGTAGCTTCAACACCACCTTCTATAAGTCAGACCAAGATGCACAGATTATGCGTTGGCTCTCTCCACTCGAGCCGAATACCAGACATCAAAGCGTGCGCACTAGCCGATTCGGGGGCGTCGGGGATTGGTTTTTGGAAACAAGGGAGTTTCGGGAGTGGAGTAGAGGTGAGGGTGGGGCCGGTAAGGCTATCTTGTTTTGCTCCGGGAATCCGGGAGTAGGGAAGACATATCTGAGGCAAGTGGTGGGACTCTTTGGAAGAGTTGAATACGGCTGACGGCGAGAAATGCCAGTCCCCTGGCGACAGACATGCTGTGCGATCAGGCGGGAGATGAAGCTATCGCCGTTGCAGGCCTCTACTGCGACTTCCTTGCTCAGCAAGAGCAGATAATCACAAACATGATGGGAGCCATTCTGAAGCAACTAGTAGGTAGAGGGGATATCCCGCACGATGTACGCGAAGTTTCAAAAGGGAAGAAGAGAGTTTGGTGGTAGGGGGCTACTACTTTCGGATTTGATGCGAATGTTGAGGACCGCTATTGCTTCGCTACCCCGAGTCTTCATTTGTATTGATGCTCTCGACGAATGCCTGCCAAAACATCTGCCGGAACTTCTTGAGTCACTAAGGGAAATTGTTCGGGAGTCTCCTAAGACAAGAATATTCCTCACCGGGAGGCCCCATGTCACGGGAGCCATTCGGAGATATTTCACAGCAGCAGTTGTGATACCCATCAGCCCTAACACCGGTGATGTCAGGAATTACCTGGAGATGAGGTTAGATAGGGATGACGAGCCAGAGGCGATGGATGATGATTTACGGGCGGATATTGAGAAAGTTATTCTGGACAAGATGTCCGATATGTATGTCGGAACATTCAGCATTTCCACTTCATCGATGATGAGTGCTTACGCTAATTGTGTGTAGATTCCTCCTTGTTTCTCTAAACATTGAGGCTATTCTAGGGGAAGTGACAATTGGTCAGAGGAGGAAGAAACTTCAAGAGATGACCCGAGGCGATGGACTGGGCGATGCTTACACGGCAACTGTAACCCGACTGAAGGGGCAGAAAGGAAATAAATCAATACTCGGATTGAAGGTCCTAATGTGGGTGTTGTATTCGGAACGACCATTACGGACCGAGGAGCTCTGCCATGCCCTGGCAGTGGAGATGGGATCTACGGATCTCGATCCGAAAAACGTCCCCATGTTACGGACACTCCTATCATCTTGTCTGGGTCTTGTGACTGTCGAGGCGCCTTCGTCGATAGTCCGACTGGTGCACTTCACTCTGCAAGAGCATCTCTTGAGTACCCGACCCTGTTCCATAATCCCCACTCAACAATTGCGGAGGTGTGCTTGACATACCTGAATTTTGAATCCGTTTGGGACCTTTCACCAACTCTTCACTCGGCTCCATCCACAATACCCCTTTTAGAATATGCTTCCTGTTATTGGTGGAAGCACATGAAAGCGGGGGTTGCCGAGGGTGTGAAAATCCTAGCACTGAAGCTCCTCGATAGGTTTGATGAGCATATATCTGCCCAACTACTGTTATTGCGCTGCAATCAATATAGAGACTGGGGTCCAGATTTTCACGGGGGGAGAGGACCTTCGGGATTTACCGGACTCCACGGAGTATCATTTCTTGGGATAGTGGAGATAGCTGTTGCCCTATTGGAGATGAAAGAATGGGATGTTAATGCAACCGATTGCATGGGTAGTACGGCTCTCACATGGGCGGCTAGCAATGGGCACGAGGAGGTTGTAAAGATCCTTTTGGCGCGAGCGGACATTAAACCCGACCAGGCAGACCCCAGATATGGTCGAACGCCGCTCTCATGGGCGGCTCTGAATGGACATAGCAAGGTAGTAAAAGTGCTTTTAGAACGGCAAGACGTCAACCCTGACAAGGCAGACGCCAAATATCGCCAAACGCCACTCTGGTGGGCGGCTCGGAACGGCCATGAGGGGGTAGTAAAAATGCTTTTGGAACGAGAGGTCAACCCCAACCGGACGGACACCCTCCACGGCCAAACGCCACTCATGTGGGCGGCTGAGCAGGGGCATTCGGGGGTCGTAAAAATGCTTTTGGAACGAGAGGGTGTCAATCCCGGCCGGACATACTCCAAATATGGCCACACGCCACTCTTGTGGGCGGCTCGGAACGGCCATGAGGCGGTAGTGAAGATGCTTTTGGAACGAGAGGACGTCAATCCCGACCAGACAGGCGCCTGCAGTAGCCGAACGCCACTCTCGTGGGCGGCTGAGAAGGGGCGTGAGGGGGTGGTAAGGCTGCTTTTGGAACGAGAGGACGTTAATCCTGACAAGGCAGACACCAGATCTGGCAGAACGCCACTCTCGTGGGCGGCTGGGAACGGACATGAGGGGGTAGTAAGGATGCTTTTAGAGCGACAGGACGTCAGTCCCGACCATGCAGACACCAAATATGGACGAACGCCACTCGCGTGGGCAGCTAGGGCTGGGCATGAGGGGGTAGTGAAAATGTTCTTGGAACGAGAGGGAGTCAATCCCGACAGGGCAGACACCGCATATGGCCAAACACCACTCTCGTCGACGGCTGAGAACGGGTGTGAAGGGGTAGTAAGGATCCTTTTGCAACGAGAGGGTGTCAATCCTGACCAAGTAGACAGGAAATATTGCCGAACGCCTCTCACATGGGCTGCTAGCAGCGGGCATAGCCGGGGAGTAAAAATACTTTTAGAGCGGCAAGACGTCGGCGCCACCACACTAGATCGCACCAACCAATCACCACTATCGCTAGCAATTTCCAGGGGACATGATGAGGTTGTGAGGATCTTACGGGACAATATTAATTCTCACAAAGCCCGCCGTGGTTGCCAGGCATCCCTCCCACCGTCCGCCGGGAATGGGGCAGGGTGCGTAGTGGGCATGCAACCCGGAAGTCACGATCCCAATGCCACCATCACGGACCTTACCACCGAGCCTTCCCCCCCACCAGCTCGCCCCAATAAACGAAGAAGGGATTGGACCTCAACGACCCTTCCCCTAGGGCGGTCGATAGTGCCCTCTCAAACAAATTACCTGGGCTGCCTCAACCCCCCCTCCATCTCGCCCCTAAAGGTCTCTTATCAGTACTTTCCAAGGAAAACTAACACCCATTCAAACAGCACCCGACAAACCCTCCTGCTCGCGCCCAACCGGCATTTCCTCATCGCCTCCTTCATTTGTCTCTTCGCTTTCCTCGTTTATATCTTTCTTTCCTCATTCTCACACGTATCTTTACCCCCAAATAATTACGAGGTGTAGAATTGGCGAAGGCAAGACTTCTGTCACTTTGTCTCTAACTAAGCTTTGGTAAAGGGCTTTCTTCTTGATTTTAACTGACAACTTGCTATTCATCTGCTTTTCTTTGGTTCTTCCTTTCTCTCTTTTTTCCCTCTTCTCCCTTTCACTTCCTTAGAGTTCTGGTTAGACTTTGTCCATATCATCATGTTTCTTGAGCTATTCGCTGGGTCGATAGTCTTTAGTATAGCTTATTATGGGTGAATACGTATCATAGCAGT
>Ga0307510_10008185_pt1 | contig 12454 bp, 7 predicted proteins | sample 12_EM_MG_FD_207224 | JGI IMG/M metagenome (GOLD analysis project Ga0307510, IMG submission 207224) | Populus trichocarpa ectomycorrhiza microbial communities from riparian zone in the Pacific Northwest, United States - 12_EM | ecosystem: Host-associated > Plants > Roots > Unclassified | place...
TTGAATTTTTTTTTTTTATCTTAGCACTTTTCTGACATCAATTTTTATTTTCAGCACGCGGTGGAGTGTAGATAACATATCTAGTAATAGTATATCTACTAGGAATGCTATTAGAATGACACATATAAAAAATAGCTAAAGCACTAAACTGTTCATCCACTAAAAACAATTGTCTAAATCAAATTTAATCAGCCTGGTTAATTTATAACCGCACAGTGCAATTTTTTTTAATTTTTTTTCCAAAACAACTATTTTATTTTTTGTTAAAAACAAATTATTGAAACCACGTCGTTTGAAGCCGAGTTGCATGACCTGTGACCCAAATCTTACGTGTTATAGCAGGAATTCCGTATCAATTCTTGAGAGACGAAGAATAAAAAAAAAATGATTGGAAGTGGCACGTGAGTTTTATAGATAAGGAGAATACATCCTGAGTGCATTTTAATATTCAATTAAGTATTTGAAGTCTTATGTTTTTCAATCAAGTACCTTGCTTTGCCTCGATGATTTATAATCAATTTTTGGGTACTAAGTAGAAATTATAATTAGTAAAAGACTTCGTCAGCGTTGCTAGATAATCAGTGGAGAGCTGGTGATACTGGGAGTTCACAAGTTCAACTCCTACCTTGGATAATGCAAAGGGCTTAGTTGTGTCGTAAAGACAATTGTCAGTAGTCAGGTGAGGACTAGTTTGGTTGCTCTTATCATCATCAATTTTTAGTCTTCAATTCTCTGTTTAAAGACAATCCAAACACATTCATAGGTAGTTTTACTTGTAGTTGTTGCGGTGGTTGTCTTGTCCTTTCCTGTCGGGATTTCCCATCTTGCTTGCTTCTTCTATAAAAAAGAGTCCCTGTCTTTCTGTTCGGGGTCTTCTGGATATCTTCTTCTCTTTTTGCAGCTTTCTTTTTAGATCCATTTTTGCCACTACTTGCCCCCGCCCACCCACATACATAATTGCTGTGCTGTGGCGCTGTTGGATTCTTCACTTTCTTATTTGAAGACGAAATTATTCTACTTTAGCTCTTGCAGTTGGGGTCGCTGCTGTCAAGTTCGATTTCTTTCCACTTTCTTGATTTCTGTGGTAATTTTCTTACAGTTTTTCTTCTTCTTTTTTTAAGCATTTCCCAGTCGTGTAGTGTTTTTTTTTCTCCAATTAATCTCGTAATTTCAGTTCGCATCCTTTATTTGTTTGCCTGTGAATTACTTACTACAGTACTGGTAATTGGAAATGAATCACTGTAGAAGAAAAAAAAAACAAGAAATCGCTGTTTGTGTCCCTTAGCTAGTAGTAGTTGTAATTCATTTGATTGAAATACAAGAAGCTCAATCTTTATGCAATCAAAACCCACCTTGCCCTAGCTATAGCTATAGTGTTTAGGGTACAATAATCAAGCTAAAATATCTTGAGTGGTGCATATGCAAAACCCCTTTTCTTTTCTTGTTCTTTTTTAATCTTGGCATTCTTGCTTTTGTAACTGATGAGAGAATTTGGGTTTTGCTTACTGGGTTTGGAGGCGATGTTTTCAATGAGTAACTACTTTTAAGATTTCTAATTCATATGCCCTCCCTGCTCTCAGGATTCAACTCATTGCATCTAGGGACTTGCTCCTTCTAATAGAGCTTCAGTTTAATTCAACAGATTTTTTTTTTTATGAATGTTCAACAGATTTATACGAGTCTGTGAACAACTACTTCGATAAACCTTTTCATATTATCCTGGTGGTGGTGGTTGTATTGTAAGATTACTTAGCGGAAGTCAATTGAGGAAGTTTATTTTTTTTTCACTGTTATTATCCTAAGATAAAGGGTGCTTAGGGGTGGTGTTGTTGTCAGGGTTTTGAAGAATAGATGGTTTTCATTGGAGTCATCTGCATGCAAGCACTCAGCCACCTTTGGGTATTTCTTTTACATGACTATTTTATCAACAAGGCGACAATAATTTTCTTTTTTAAATTTAACGACATTATCTCTTGAGGAAAATGGTTGTGCATGGTTTTAGTTTCTTGTTCAAGGTGAATTTGTTATATTTGCTTTTGATCAACATTAGCATGGAGGGGCTAAGGTGGATGGTTGATTTGGTAATCAATTCACCTATTCTTATGTTGTGGTGCAAAGACTAGCTGATACAAGCAGAGGGATTTGAAGGAAAACATAAAAAGTAAAATCAATTGCTTTTTCACTAACTTGCACTCGCGATCCTGCTTATCTCTCATGTTTTTCAATATTTTTTCTTCTCCTTGGTATAGTTTCAGATGGATAGGTATTCACAAGGAACTTTACATGATGTGCCCACATCCACTGTTCATTTCCATGTTAATGGTGGTTTCGTAGTTGGCCATTCTACCCTCCCAGCAGTATGTGCTCTGTGCCAAAGAATTATATTACCTGATAATGATGATTTTGAGATTATCAGTATATGTGGGGACTGTAGATTTTTGTTGCTTGAAGATCTTGAGAGGCCCACTCGAGACTCTCATCGGAGGAGGCGTCACAGAGGAAGAAGAACCAGGTACAGCAGTGCTGAGTCGAGTGAAAACATTTTCCCACAACAATTTTCTCATGTGATTAATTTGGCTAGGCAAAACCAGTCCACTGTTCATGGGAATGAGGATCACTCTTTAGATGTTGATAGTTCTGCTAGGTTGTTACAGCATACAAGCTCCCGCACGACTCCAAGTAGTTCTCGAAGATGGCAGCGTCTTTCTTCAGATTCTGAAAGTGAGGATTTTGGTAATGTGGATTCTCTTTATGGGGATAGTGAAATTAATTTCAGATCCAGTAGGTACCGGGTTTTCCATAGTGGGAGTGATGCCATTTCTTTTAGTGGGTATGGGGGGGACTCTGTTGCTTCTGTGGACGGACATAGTGTCCTGGACCCAGAAATGTTTATTCAAGCAGATGAGGGAAGCAATTTTGACAGTGATACCGACATCGATCCAATGCATGCTGGTCTCCACCAATGGAACTCTGATGACCTGGAAGAGGAGGAAGAAGAAGAAGAGGATGGTGAATGGGAAGAGGCTGATATTGAGGAAGATACAATTGAATCTGTAGAAGCAGGAGCTCGACTTCGAAATCTGTTTGTTTCAAGTCCTAGTGAAGTTAATGGCCCTGTTAGTTGGCACAGGCAGTCCCATTCACCAGAATTTGAGGGCCTGAATCGGTGGAGAACCAGGCAGAGTAGACAAGCACATAACCGCGACTTCTTTGCTAACTTGGAAGAATTGGAATTACCACAGCACATATGGAATTATGAGTTGGCAGATTATGCGACAGGCTTCGGGGATTTGCTTGAAGCTCTTACTCATTCTGACATTGGAAGGAGAGGAGCACCTCCTGCAGCTCTGTCTTTTGTGAATAATCTACCACTTGTGATCATCAATGAGGAACATGAGAGGCATGATGGTGTAGCTTGTGCAATCTGCAAGGATCTTTTGCCAATCGGCACAGAAGTTAACCAACTTCCATGCCTTCACCTATATCATCCTTACTGTATATTGCCATGGCTGAGTGCACGAAATTCATGTCCTCTCTGCAGGTACGAATTTCCAACTGATGATAAAGACTATGAGGAGGGTAAGCAAAACTCTAGTACCAGAATGGGGATCCATGATGTTCAGCAGCAGGAAGCTAGTGAGGACAGTTCCTCTGATGTCTCAGATGAACCTCTTGAACATGGTCAAATCGGAAGGGAACTCCTAGATGTGGGCCTGCCCTTAAGTACTTCTGGCAGAGAGGGCACTAGAAGGAGATGGTTTCTGCTTGCTGCTGCTCCCCTTGTTAGCCTTTTGGGTATTGTCCTTGTGATGTGGTGGGACAATCCTCAAGGAAGGCGGGCAAATAGTCATGGCAACTTCCCTGAGCGAGGCTTGTATCAGATTCAAGTTTCTGGCCCTCCCCAACCCAACCAAAAGGTTAATGAGAGGAGAAGATGGTGGTTTTTTTCCTGAGGTTTGGTTGAACGAGGTCATGCAGATGGCTTTCCATGCCTAATTGAAGGTGGTTTAGTAAGAGTGAGATTCGTTTCCGCATTGATTGATTCTAAAGTGATGTGCCTGCGATTCTTAAAGTCCGGTGATGATTTGATCTTTTTAGTTGATGCTTGGGACCATGCGATACCATTCCATACATTAATGGCTTGAATTTATTGCTCCAAAATCCAAAACGAGGGCCTCACACAGCTACAGTTGTTCGTGATTGGATCTCCTTTCCTCGTGTTCATTTCGTTTAGGGTTGGCGCAAGTGTTAGCATCGGGCAAGATTTTTCAGGTTTTTTTGCTTATCAAAATTTTTATTTTCGTTTGGCGGGGCATCAACGAAGAATGGGAGAAATCAACCTGAGCTGCTGAGCATCCTTTCTTTTCAAGAAAACCCGTGTCTTGTTTTCTGTCTCAAAAGTAGACTCTTTCTCGTGGTTCAAGGCATGCTGACATAAGTTTCTGCTTCACATGAGCTAGGAGTGATTCAGTCTTACCTATTTTTGTACAAGGAGTCCAACCTTGAGTGAGAAAATGCGCCGTGTATTTTTGTTTTTGATTATTACATGAACTTTATATACCGTTTGTTTTTACACAAACTGTGTCTCTGTGCATTTTAAAATTACATTTAGTTCCAAATTATGTGTGTTTTCTATTAGTAGTTTTGATGTGTGATGATATAAAAAATATTCTCATTTCCATATATAAGCTTGAACAGATGCTCATCTTTTAACGTAGAAATTCGTGGATGCTTGTAAAATGACTGTAACCTATAAATCTCAAGGAGGATATCCAAGCTTAAGTTGGCATAACTTGATTGCGAAACCAGTCTCATCGCCATACACTTCGATGTGGTTCTACATAACTGAATACTTACAGGAACGGAAATACAGAAAAAATTAACCAATGAGAAAAACATTAAGAACGATATGGCAGCTGATGGATGAAAAACAGAATTAAATTGAATTTAAATGAGTATTCCGGAGCTCCTTCCTGCAGATCTTATAAACATAGGCTACGCAAACAATAGCTGCTTCCACTGAGCTTGCAGCGCAATTGGTGCCAATGTCCACCGCCCTTCAAGAGGTCTCAGGCTTGAGTCTCACAAAAAGAAGAGTTGTTTCAAGTTTTTGGTCATCTACTTGGCTATTGACCTGAGTAGGCGGTAATATAAATTGCAACTGGAGATAGCTCCATGTCAGCAATGGCTTGATCAGCAGTTTCAGAAGAGTATGTTGAGATAAAGGACAATCCATCCAGCCATTGAGAAAATAGCAAAAATATGAACCCAGAATAGGACAGCAGCAGCTTCTCTTCCACATCCTCTTAGGTTGGCCACAGCACCTAGAGACAGGAAACTAATTAAGTAAAGAGACGCTACCCTCCAATCTCATCCCAACTATAATAACTTTGATTTCTAATCCCTGCTTTCAAATGAATTACTTCGGCTGTTTGACATTTTAAGGAAGGAATCTTCCATATTTTCCCTTTGGCCAATTTCTAACCCAGTTAAATACATTCTTCGTATACCAGATCAGATAAAATATCAATTGCCTTTTCTTTTTCTTTTTTTCTCTTGCATATCATGACAGTTTCAAGAAGGCCATTTAAACACTGTTCCAAATAATAAGATTGATTGTGAAATGCTAATTTTCTGATTGCTTAAAAGTTTGCCTTCAGATTGAAAAGGCATATATGAAAGTTTCCTGGAAAGGAAAAGAAGATTTACCAGAAAGGACAGATGTAGGCATCGTATGCTGCAGAAGCAGAACAAACCGGAACATCTTATCACCAGCAGGAAGGAAGCCAAGCTTATCAGCCAACATAACAATGCCAAGTCCAGTAGGTGGCACCAAAACCAACCGACCAAAAATAATAGCAGCAGTTGTCCGAAACCCAAGTTTAGAACTTCCAGGTCCTGCAGTGAAACAAAGAGCTTTCACTTGAAATCCACTAAGCTGTTAGGCTGATAATCTAAATTTTCAACAAAACCATGAGGCCATTACTCTGAATAAGCTGTTACTCTGAATATAGTTTATAAGATGGCACAATATAGTAACGAGAAGATTGTTAGGAATTAACTCACCATCAACGAGATTGCCTCCTAGCGCCAACAAAATGCATGGAATCATGGCCTCCCTGAGAACCAGAACCAGAAGCATCAGCAAAACCAAGTAGATGCACTTTCATCATGCAATGAAAAGGTAACTTAGCAAGAATGAATCACTACTCATGTCTCAGCACCACAAATAAATTCTCCTTGATTACTTGAAGGGAAACCAAACATCATACATGTAAGTCAAGCTTCATTTTCAGAAGTTACAGAAGCAGATGGTTTTGGTTCTATTAAATTAGCAAGGATTGCAAGGTAACTCCACCCTGTTTGTGGAGTTCACATGTATTCAATACACACATGATGTTCAGAATGAATTAGCATAACTAATTACACAAGCCTTACAGTTCCAAGAAGATTCAATTTGATTTTCATGCCAGTTAGAATAGCAAAAACTTGGTCATGTTCATCAGAAAAGTTGAGTATCAATGCTACTTTCCAATTCCTAAATCTTGTATTACTTCAAGTGATTTGACACACATGATAATTCAGATGTAGGCCTGTTGAGTGCGTAGGCAAATGTTTTAAGTCCCAGGTCTAACAAACCTCGCAAGAGCTTTCAGAATCTCACTGTTTACATGCTATGCAAGTTTCTAATTCCTTAAAACTATATTGATTCACTAACTCCATATATGAAATTAATCCATATTATAACAAGAATAGCTGTTCTTTCCTTTATTCTCCCTTTCTATAGAAACTTGTCAATGAGTCTGGTGCACACAGGCAGCAAAATTGACATGTTCCAATTTGCTTGCAATCAGAATAACGACCAACCACAAATAACAAGAAATGATTTGGTGTAAGAGGCAAGCATACCCAAGAATATTGCAGCTGTCAGTGAAAAAGAAAAGGGGAGAATCAGTTGTAAAGATCAATTGCTTCAAGAACGGTACTGCACCAAGGAACATAGCTAGGATCTGCAGAAAACATGTACATATGAAAAGGAAAGTTAAAAGAGGAGAATAATAAAAAATTATTCTCTCCGTTGCTTCCTTTTCTCCTTCTTTTAATATAATGCACTCTGCTGGAAATAAGGGGTAAAGTCAAGGCTTTTGACAAGAACCAACTTTACTAAGCCAGCTCACAATGCCAATTAGTTAAAAAGTGGAGCTTAGAACTTTGGCCCATTAAAGGATGGTGAATTATAAAGGTGATCGCATGCTTCATCTTTAGGCCTATCATAGTGCCAACAAGTGGAAGAAAAATGATATTAGCACAACCATGTTCAGGGTTATTTCCTATTCAGGCCATATAAGATGCACCAACACAACATTCCATGAAACCAAGTGCCAGCTCCACTTGTCAACAGCATTCTTACGACCAGGCAACAGATTTTGCAATTCTAATAGGTAACAAGAATCTCATATTGCAGTTTCATGGAATCACTTACGAGTTTGCCAAAAACATACCAAAATAAAAGGTCAAGGAAAAAGATGAACTTACCGAAGCAATGATAGGGGGCTGAAGAATTTGCTTGAGCTTCAACTTGTCATAGAGAAAGACAAGAATCTGTTTGATCTGCAACACCAAGAGATAAAGAAACTCAAGTCCATGCAGATAAAATATTGATATGATACAACACCAGCATCAGGTTAAATAGGAAAAAATCGTTTTTATGTGCTTTTTTCAAAAGTTTATGGTGTTGGGTCAGAGCTTAGAGAAAGCTCTAACAAATAGCAAGAGCACTGATCACCAGTATTGAGAAAAGTGGTAAGTTAGTCTTAAAACCACTTCAAAAATCAGTAAAAATCTGATCACCAGTATTGAGAAAAGTGGTAAGTTAGTCTTAAAACCACTTCAAAAATCAGTAAAAATCTCACTTAAATACCAAGAACAATAAGTTTCAATGTCATTAGTTGTGAAATTCATCTTAGTACCATTTCCTTGCTAAAAATATAGAAACTTAAGAGCAGATTGCAATCAATTGACACCAAATAGTAGATACCATTGGTACAGAATGTCAAGTTATTCATCCATAAGATAATCATGATCTGGAAGTTTGATTGCCAACTGTTTATCAAATAAGTATAACATGCAAACATAACTTAATTCATACCTTCCCTCTCTTTGGAGCATCTGGTTCTGCCGGTGCCTCCTCCTGGGCAAGCAAGGGGACTTGCTCCATGGGAGCATCTTTGGCTGGCTTCTTGATGGGAAGATTCGGTTCATCAATATCAAAGGTACCTTCCGGTGGAGGTGCCAACATGTTAAATACATATGTGTATAGAATGATTGCACCAACCTGGCATGCATCAACCAGAGCTTAACCAGTCAATTTCTTGAGAATATATATAAAGACATGTTTTAACAGTAAAAAAATTTATTTCCTTAATTTTTAGCTTCCAGCTTGTTGGGTGAGGTAGTGAAAAGAGAGTAAGCAATCACGGAGTGTGAAGAGTTAGTAGTGAGAGAAACCCCCAACTTATTTCAGCAAGAAAACTGTATTTATCACGAAGGATACCATATATCTAAGGGGAAGAAGTATGCAAGGTAATTTATTAACAACCAAAGTATGACATGGTTTTGCAACTCTGATCGTAACATACAAGCAATTGCAAAAGACTAACAGATGCTTGCGACTTACCCACTGGCCAAACGAGATGTAAGCAGTCCCATCTGTGCTACATTTTTCCGAGTCACCAAAAGGGTTGGATGTATCTCTACATAAAGCTGCAATCAAGACAAGTGGCACATTCCCAATATTCCCTGCACGTTATAAACAAAGGTTTGAAAAGAGTGAACACCAGCACATTTGAAGCACTAATATGTAGAGACTGCAGTTTATGTACTTAGAAATTAAAAAATGCAGAGATTTTCAAAATTACTGCATAATATACACACTTGTTTTTGAAACTTGCATATGCATTTCACTGCCCAAGTAGCAGACAAATTAATAAGCACACACTCAAAATTAAAATTTCAAAAAAGGAAGTGGCTCACCAATTCCGATTTGTACAATTGAAAATTTGAAGAATGGGTAAGGTGGCCGGACAATGGATGCAACAATAAAACCTATTAGCGAGCCACAGATGGAGCTAAGAACAACATTCACGGGAATAAACCACCTGCAATCAAACAGACAGCAGCTAATTAACAACAAACCCTATTACAATTTCGCAGATGTAGTAAATTGAAAAGGAAAGACAGGAAATAATTACCACTCCAACATTTTCTGTAAAGTGACAGCTTGTCCAAGTTGAGAAAATATCAAACAAGGAAGCAAAAGTGAAAACACCAACTGCACATATAACAAGAAAACATGTTTGTTTAAAATAGCCGATTAGTACTGTATTATTACTAAAGCAGCAATGAAAAAAATAAAAATAAAATGAAGTTGGAGTTGGTTTAAATTTACCCCATTTAAGAGTTTCCTTCCACTAGCAGGCAAGATGTTAACATACTTGGAGGCCATGAGAAATCCCAAGAAGCACATGGTAAAAACTTTGGCAATGGGCAGAACAGCAATTTTGATGGTGCCCAAGAGAGTCTGTCCTCCTCCCACCTGATTTGCTCCCATGGTGTCCACAGCTAATAAAAATCTCTCCATGGTCTTTTCTGTGATCCCTTTGGCCGATCGCTATGCTCATTCACCAAGTCTGCTCTGCTCAGACAATCATTTACCTATATCGGCCGAGAGACAAAACACTATATTAAAATCCATTTCAACCAAATACCAAACACACTCGTCTAATGAATCCTCTCCCTATAATATTGGAGTAAAAAATTTATGCATGTAGGTAATAATCGACCCAACCCAGCCTGATCGAATTCTAATCCAACATATCATCATCATCATCATCATCATCTGAATAAATTTCTTGAAAAAACAGAGAAGAATAATATTCTTGAGAGAGAGGGGGGGAGAGAAAAGGCATACCAATTAAAAAAAATGACGAGGGAAAAAGAGAGAGATGACGTCTCCTTCCTCGGTGCAGGTTCTCTTCCCTTGGGTTGGTAGAAGAGGACAGAGAAGAACAATAAATTGGGAAAAAAAATGAGAGACAGGGTGATATGAATGTTTCTGTAGATTGATGATGCCACAATAGGGTTCCAGACAGATAAATCTAACGTTGTATCAATCAAAGGAAGTGAATTCTTGTACTCTTCTTCTTCTTCCTCCTCCTCCTCTTCTGTAAATTAAATGAATTTTATCATACAAAGAAAAGATGAGAGGGGGGGTTAGTGTGGAAAGATGAAGGACGAAAAGAAGGCTTGGAAGAAGAAGCAATCTGTTTTGTTGTCGAGGAGGAGAGAATGGAGAAGAGACTGTTAGCTGTTGATAAAAATAAAATAAAAAAGAGCAAATAAAAGCTTATAAAAAAAAATTATTGATGAAGGCCAGGGCGAAGGCACGGACTGACTGTTGAGTGCTGAATTCCGTTTCTTTTCTTTTTGGTCTTGTAACGGTGGGGAGGTCGGTCACTCACACTGTTAAAAAGAGAGATGGGATACGTGGTGGATTAATTTTGATGAGAATAACTCGGAAACGTACGCCTCTCTCTCTCTCTCTCTCTCTCTCTCTCTCTGTCCTATCGTAAATAGATGGGACACGTGACACACGTCCATAATTTCTTCAAGGGAAAAAAATAAAATAAAGGATTTTGTTTTTGTCTTATCACTGAATTATCTCGTAGTTAATATAAAAAATAATTATATTAATAATAATTTCTCAGAGTTTAAGTTGATGTTTTCTAAAATTAATATTCAGGTCGTATGTAGTTGTGGTGTGAAAAAAGAAAAATACATGTCCTTACGTGTCAAATAGGATACAATTTGTGTGGCCCTTCTACCCTTTTTCCTACCGATTTTCTTCTTTTTTGTCTCTGTATTTCACGGATACCATTTGCTTGTACACTTTTTTTAATTCCTTTTCTGCCCCTGCTCTCGCAGAGGAGACATCAAATAGGTCTCAAACTATATTCACCCTTGATATTTTATTATTTTTTTTTATTTTATTAAAAAATAATATATATCTGGCGGGATAAGCCGCCATGTTTACCATGGGCATTTACTCGATTTTTAATAATAAATCTTCAAGATCAGTCCTTTTCTTCGGACAATTTTCTTTGAAAATATTAAATCAGTTAAAAAGGCACTGTGCATGTGCGGGGGTGACGTACGAGCAGGGATAAAGAAACAGCGTGAGAGAGAAGGAAAGATACAACTACCCTTCCATCCCACCCACCGATCAACCCCCTCAATGTTATTTCTTCGGCCCCACCTTTTATTTTTTATTTTTTTTTGAGATTGCCAGTTTGTTATTATTATTCTTTTATTTAAAAAAATATATTATTTTTATGTTTTAGCCTCTTTTAAATAGTTCTTCACCCGGGAAGTATTACATTGACTTTTTTTCAAGTGTGTTTTTAATGATTTTAATGCATCGTTGTAAAAAAAATATTTTAATTAAAAAATATATTTTAAAAATACATCTTATTACTAAACACACAATTATTACAGGTAGTAGGCTAATTGAACTAAACAATTTAAAGGTCAATATGGAAGATGGATGCGTGATAGAGGGTTTTTCTTGCATGTGGCACAATAATTCAGCATTTAATTATTATTTAAAAAAAGGTATTTAAAGATAATTGACGTGTGAGGGACCATGTAATTATTGGTAAATCCAAGGGGCGCTTGTCCTAATAACACCTAATGAAATATTAATGTTTATATATATTATACTGTATGAGTGTATGTGAATAGATAAAATATAGAACTGGTTTATTAATAAATGTTCTATTAAATAATTCCTACTATTTTATTAGCTTCTGTGTAATTACCATTTATTTTTCTATTTATGATTTTTTTTTTAATTTAAGGTATATGACTAAAGATGAAGAAATAAGTATGAAAAAATCTCAATCCAACCCATTCAACCTAAAAAACAAATCTGTATGTAGTTGTTGTCCTTACCCCGTTTATTTGGAGTTTTTTTTTAGCACTCCAAAAAAATAAATAAAATAACACAGAATATAAAATATTTAGAAAAATAGTATAGTTTAGAGAGTCATTAATGGCATCTACGACTCACGAGCCGCGAGTGTCATATGCGACACTCTTCAAAGTTAAAAATAGACCAACATAATTTACAATAAAAAAAAAAAATAGAGAGAGAGAGAAGGAAAAAAAGAACAAAAATCCTATAGACACATTGAAAATTTGATACCAGTATCATAGGTACCGTTGAAAAGATATTGACGAGACGAATCCAACGACATTGAAGAATGTCATGAGCGGTGACTGGAGTGGATCACACGAGTCGTTCAAATGTGCAGAGACTCGTTTGTTTTTGGATGGCTCATATGACATACTTCGGTCACCGTTGATGATCTTATTTGACATCGTTAGATTCCACTCG
>Ga0307510_10008187_pt1 | contig 12453 bp, 12 predicted proteins | sample 12_EM_MG_FD_207224 | JGI IMG/M metagenome (GOLD analysis project Ga0307510, IMG submission 207224) | Populus trichocarpa ectomycorrhiza microbial communities from riparian zone in the Pacific Northwest, United States - 12_EM | ecosystem: Host-associated > Plants > Roots > Unclassified | place...
CCGTGCCTGCGCTGCCCGCGGCACCGCGCGGCGCGCAGGAGATCTGCGCCGGCGGCAACAGCCTGCTGCGGGCCGTCTGCGAGGCGCGCGAATGCAGTCGCCGCGAGCATGCGGACGAACCGATGTGCCTGCGCCTGCGCGCTGCCGAAGAACGACGCCGGCAGCAGGAATGACCCGCGCTGACCCGTGCTCAGCCGAGCCGACCCGAGGAACCACGCCATGAGCTCATCCACCCCCGAAACCGCCACCTCGAGCGGCCTGTCGCCCGATGCCTTCTCGAGCATGTTCCAGGCGCTCAACGGCCTGCGCAACCGGCCCGCGTTGATCGCGATGGTGGGCTGCATGTTCGCGGGCGTGCTGCTGTTCGGGCTGTTCACCTTCCTGGCGGCGCGACTCGGCTTCGTGATGGCGTTTCTGGGCGGCCTCGCCTGGCTCGTCGCCGGCGCCACCGGCGTGAGCGCGGCCGGCGTGCTGCTGATGGACCAGGCCAAGGACGTGCCGCTGCGCCGCGTGAGCGACGCGATCGTCCAGGGCCTGAAGTGCCTGCCCAAGTTCATCCTGCTCGGCCTCGTGCTGATCGCCGTCGGGCTGGTCGTGTTCGTCCTGCTCGCGCTGGCCTATTTCGTCTGCAAGATTCCGGTGCTCGGGCCGCTGCTGTTCGTCGCGGTGTTCCCGCTGTCGGTGGTCATCGCGGGGCTGACGGTGTGCGGGCTGATCGTCTGCATGCTGCTCGCGCTGCCCGCGATCTGGGAAGGCGCCACCATCACGCGCGCGATCGCGCAAGCCCTGGCGATCGCGCGCAGCCGCCTCGTGGAAACGCTGGTGCTGCTGGCGGTGGTCGGCGTGCTGTCGGCGCTGGTTGCCTTCATCGTGTTCGGCGTGCTGTTCAGCGGCCTGATGCCGACCATCGGCATGTCGGCGTCCATCCTCGGCGGCGGTGGCGTCGGGCAGATGGTCGGGATGATGCAGGGTGGCGATTTCGCCAGCGGCGGCGTCGGCGTGGGCGGCGCCGGCTATGCGCTGGCCGCCGGCGTCGGCGCCGGTCTGCTGTGGGCGCTGGCGGGCTCGCTGGTGTCGCTGGTGAATCTGCTCGGGCTGAACCTGCTCTACATGCGCGTCACCGAAGGCCTGGACATCGATGCGGCCGAGACGGTGCTGATCTCGCGCCTGGACGACATCAAGCAGCAGGCCGTCGACGTGGGCCACAAGGCCATGCACGCTGCCGAACGGCCGCGCGAGCCGGCACGTTCGTCGGCGGCGCCGGCACCGACCGGCACGGTTGCAGCAGCGGCCACCGCGGCCGCATCGTCGGCATCCGGCGAGGCCGCATCGTCACCGCCCCCTGCCACGCCGCCCCCGCTGCCGCCCAGCCCGGCCGTCGCGCCGCGATCCGCGCCGCGCGAGCCGTCGGCCGACGCGACCATGCCGATGATGAAGAAGGTGCTGGCTTGCCCGCAGTGCCTGTCGCCGGTGGCCGCGGACGACGTGTTCTGCGGCGTCTGCGGCTACAAGATGAAGTAGCAGCCGCTGCTCTTGTCGCGGCTTTTGCGGCCGCCCTTGCTGCGGCCCTCAGTGCCGTGCGTCGGAGCTCGGCAGCTGGTTGCTCGCCGGCGTGAACAGCTCGCCCACGTCGACCGGATCGAAGTGGTACTTGATGCCGCAGAAGTCGCAGCCGATCTCGACCCTGCCCTGCTCGATGATGATGCCGTCGACCTCGTCGCGGCCCAGGCTCTTCAGCATGTTGCCGACGCGCGCGCGCGAGCACGAACACGCGAAGCGCGGGCCGGCCTCGCCGTGCATCGGCGTGAAGCGGCGCAGCGGCTCTTCCCAGAACAGGCGGCGAAGGATGGTGTCGGCGTCGAGCGTGAGCAGTTCTTCGCGCGTCAGCGTGCCGGCGAGCAGCGCGATGCGGTTGTAGGCTTCGTCCAGACCGATCAGGTCCTCGTTGCGCGCCGCGCCTTCCAGGTTGCCTTCGCCCTGCACCGGCAGGCGCTGGATCAGCAGGCCCGCGGCGACGTCGTCGTTGGCCGCGAGGATGAGGCGCGTGTCGAGCTGCTCCGACTGCAGCATGTAGTGCTCCAGCACCTCGCTGAGTTCCTGCAGCGGCTCGCGCCGATCGCCGTGCAGCGCCACCACGCCCTGGTACGGCTGCTGGCCGGCGCGCTTGTCCTTGGGATCGAGCGTGATCGCGCAGCGCCCCTGGCCGTGCACGTTCACCATGGCCTCGAGCTTCGCGTCGTCGGGCACGTCGCCGACCACTTTCGCGGTGACGCGGAACGCGAGGTCGTCCTGCACCTCGGCGACCGCGAGCTTCACCGGGCCGTCGCCATACACCTGCAGCACCAGCGCGCCGTTGAACTTGATGTTGGACTGCATCAGCACACCGGCCGCGGCCATCTCGCCAAGCAGCGCGCGCACCGGCGCCGGGAACGCGTCGCCCGAGCCGCTGCGGCGCGCGAGCACCTCGCGCCAGCTGCCCGTGAGGCGCACGAGCATGCCGCGCACCGGCAGGCCGTCGAAGATGAATTTGTGCAGTTCTGCCATCTGGATTCAGGCGATCTTCTTCAGGCCGGCGGCATAGCGCCTGGCGTTGTCCACATAGTGCTGCGCCGCGCGCGCCACCCCTGCGATCTGCTCGGGCGACAGCTCGCGCACGACCTTCGCCGGCGAGCCGAGGATCATCGAGCCATCGGGAAACTCCTTGCCCTCGGTGACCAGCGCCCCGGCGCCGACGAGGCAGTTCTTGCCGATCTTCGCGCCGTTGAGCACCACCGCCTTGATGCCGATCAGCGTGCCGTCGCCCACCGTGCAGCCGTGCAGCATGACCTGGTGGCCTATCGTCACGTTCTCGCCCAGCGTGAGCGGAAAGCCCGGGTCGGAGTGCAGCATGCTGCCGTCCTGCACGTTCGAGTTCCTGCCGATGCGCATGGTCTCGTTGTCGCCACGCAGGATCGCGCCGAACCAGATGCTCGCCCCTTCGGCGAGCTCGACATTGCCGATCACCTGCGCGCTGTCGGCGACCCACGCCGTGTCCGCGACGCGGGGCGTGAGGGTGTCGAGTTGGTAGACGGCCATGGGAACCTTCGTGTGGGTCGAGCCGATAATTCTAAGGATGAACCCACGCCAGCGCGCCCTGGAGATTCTTTGCCTGAGCGACCCGCAGGCCAAGGCCGACCAGACACGCGCGTTGTTCGACGCGCTCGACGGCGCAGCGATCGACCCGAGCGAGACCTTCATCGCGCCCGACACCCTGCCCGGCCGTCCCGCGCTGCCGCGCCTGGTGCCGCCCAAGGAAGTGCCGACGCGCTCGCCGTTCACGCGCGACGGCCGCGCCGCGCTGCTGCATGCGGTCACGCACATCGAGTTCAACGCGATCAACCTCGCGCTCGACGCGGCCTGGCGTTTCGCCGGCATGCCCGAGGCCTTCTACCGCGACTGGCTGCGCGTGGCGAGCGAAGAGGCGCTGCACTTCACGCTGCTGCGCGAGCACCTGCTGACACTGGGCGCCGACTACGGCAGCTTCGACGCGCACGACGGCCTGTGGACCATGACGCAGCGCACCGCGCACGACGTGACCGCGCGCATGGCGCTGGTGCCGCGCACGCTGGAAGCGCGCGGCCTGGACGCCGCGCCGCCAATGCAGGCCAAGCTGCGCCAGGCCGGCGACCTGCGCGCGGTCGCGATCCTCGATGTGATCCTGCGCGACGAGGTCGGCCATGTGGCGATCGGCAACCATTGGTACCGCTGGCTGTGCGCGCGCGACGGGCATGACCCGGTCGCGCTGTACGCCGAGCTGACCGTGCGCCACCAGGCGCCGCGCCTGCGGCCGCCGTTCAACACCGAAGCGCGGCGCGCGGCGGGCTTCACGCAGGCGGAGATCGACCGCTTGGCGTGAAGGACACGGTTCTATACTGCCGCGGCCGCTCGCCTTCCATCACGCTCAACGCCCCGGGACACACATGGCCACCCTCTCGCTGAATCGTTTGCTCCACATCGGTTGCGCCACGGCCGCCGCCCTCGCACTCGTGGCCTGCAACAAGCCCGCCGAGGTGCCCGCGCCGACCACGGTGGCCTCGGCCCCCGCAGCGCCTGCGGCGCCCGCATCGCGCGTCTATGTCGTCGGAACCGACGCCGCCTACGCGCCGTTCGAATCGCAGAACGAGAAGGGCGAGATCGTCGGCTTCGACATCGACATCGTCAGTGCCATCGCGCAGAAGGCCGGCATCGAGGTCAAGTTCGTCAACACGCCGTGGGAAGGCATCTTCAACGCGCTCGGCCAGGGCGACCGCGACCTGCTGGTCTCGTCGATCACGATCACCGACGAACGCAAGCAGACCATGGATTTCAGCGACCCGTACTTCGATGCGAACCAGCTGATCGCCGTCGCGGCCGATTCCAAGATCGCGCGCTTTGCCGACCTCAAGCCATTGAAGGTCGGCGTGCAGAACGGCACCACCGGCGACGAGGCCGTGGCCAAGCTGCAAGGCAAGAACAGCCCGAACATCAAGCGCTTCGAGTCGACGCCGCTGGCGCTGAAGGAACTCGAGGCCGGCGGCGTGAGCGCGGTCGTGGCCGACAACGGCGTCGTGATCAACTACGTGGCCAACAACGCCGACGCCAAGTTCAAGACCGTCAGCGACCCGGCGTTCGCCATCGAGCACTACGGCATCGCGGTGAAGAAGGGCAACACCGAGCTGCTCGCCAAGCTCAACAAGGGCCTGGCCGAGATCAAGGCCGACGGCAGCTACGAGCGAATCCGCGCCAAGTACCTGGGTGGCGCATCGGCGTCGGGCTCGGCACCGGCATCGGCCGCCGCGCCGGCCATGCCGGCATCGAAGTAGAGAAGCGTCGCGCTGGCGCAGCGGCCAGCGGGCACACATTCTGCTCAGGGTCGGGCAGCTCCCGCGCATCGCGGGCCGCCCACAAGAACCGTTGTCCAGTCTGGAGGAGATCACCGTGCCGAAGAACCGCCTGTCCCCCGCCGTCCTGTCCGTCGTCACCCTGGCCTGCCTCGCGGCGCTCGATGCCCGCGCGCAGCAGGCACCGGCGCCGGCCGAGGCGGCCTCCGCGCCGAAGACGAGCACGCTCGAGTCCGTCACCATCACCGCGCAAAAGCGCAAGGAAGACCCGCGCAAGGTGCCGCTCAGCGTCTCGGTGGTCACCGGCGATGCGATCCAGGAAGGCCACATCAACGACGTCACCGACCTGACGCGCAGCGTGCCCAACCTGTCGTTCTCGTCGCAGGCCGGCGCGGGCTTGAGCACGCTCGAGATCCGCGGCGTCAGCTCGCAGGCCGGCTCGGCCACCGTCGCGATCTACCTCGACGACATCTCGCTGACCACGCGCAACCTCTACAGCCAGGGCACGGCCGAGCCGCGCTTCTTCGACCTCGACCGCGTCGAGGTGCTGCGCGGCCCGCAGGGCACACTGTACGGCGCGAGTTCGCTGGGCGGCACGATCAAGTTCATCAGCAAGCAGCCCGACGCGAAGAGCTTCTCGGGCAGCGCCTACACCGAGGTGTCGAGCACCTCACACGGCGGCACCAACTACCTGGCGCAGGCCGTGCTGAACGTGCCGCTGATCGCCGGCAACACCGCCGTGCGCCTGGGCGTGCAGACCGGCCACGACAGCGGCTACATCGACCAGGTCTCGCCGACCACGCTGGGCGTCATCGACAAGGGCATCAACAGCGCCGACTGGAACGTGCTGAAGCTGTCGCTGAAGACCGACTTCGCGCCCGGCTGGACGGCCACGCCGGCGCTGTTCTACCAGCGCTACAAGAGCCACGACATCGATGCCGCCTACCTCACGGTCGGCAGCTACCAGCTGCCCTCCGGCGACACGCCGGCGCTGTCGCTGTTCCAGACCAGCAAGCCGGTGCGCGAACCCGCCACCGACACGCTGACCGTGCCCAGCCTCACGGTCAACGGCGACCTCGGCTTCGGCGACTTCACCGGCGTGCTGAGCGGCTACAAGCGCCGTTTCAACCGCATCCAGGACGGCACCAACATCAACGTGCCCTACATTGCCTCGCAGGTCACCGATCCCGCGCTCGGCGCGACCGTGGCGGGCCTGCCTTCGGCCGTTGAACTGGGCAACAGGATCGACCAGACCTCGCTGGAGTTGCGCGTCGCCTCCAAGGACTACGACGCCAGCCGCAGCCCCATCACCTGGATCGGCGGCGCGTACTTTGCGCAGACCAAGACGCAGGTGATCGACAACGAACCGATCTTCGGCATCAACGCCGCCTTCACCGCCGCCGGCGCCGACATCAACGACCCGGCCCAGCTCACCGACAGCTTCCCCGGCGCGTTCACCGGAGACAGCTCGTACTACAGCGCGCGCCACTACAAGGACAAGCAGAGCTCGGTGTTCGGCGAACTCACCTACAACTTCAGCGCCGCGCTGCGCGCCACCGCCGGCGTGCGGCTGCTGCGCGCGTCGCAGGCGTTCACGCGCGAGGGCGACTTCTACTACGCCGGCGGCCCGGTCACCGCGGCGATCGACAGCAGCGGCCATGCGGTCACGCCGCGCTTCGCGGTGAGCTGGGACCTCGACCCCTCGACCTCGCTGTATGCCAACGCCGCGAAGGGTTTCCGCCTCGGCGGCGCGAACCGCCCGGTGCCGCTGACGCCGCTGGTCGTCACCGACCTGCAGACGCTGGGCCTGCCGCTCACGCCGCCGGCCACCTTCGACTCCGACAGCCTGTGGAGCTACGAGGTCGGCAGCAAGTCGCGCTTCCTCGACAACCGGCTGTCGCTGAACGTGTCGGCCTTCCACATCGACTGGAAGGACATCCAGCAAAGCGTGGTGCTGCCGCAGTCGGGCTTCGACTTCGAGACCAACGCGGGCCGCGCCACCGTCAACGGCATCGAGTTCGAGGCCAAGTGGCGCGCCACCGACGCGCTCACGCTGTCGGCCGGCGCGAGCTGGACGCACGCGGTGTTCGCCGAAGACAACCCGGCCCTCGGCTTCGACGACGACGGCAACGTGAACGCGCGCAAGGGCGATCAGATCCAGGGCGTGCCCAAGTACAGCGCGCGCCTGGGCGCCGAGTACCGCTTCGCACCGATGGCGATCGGCTCGGCCTTCGTGCGCGGCAGCGCGCAGTGGACCGGCGCGAGCCACGGTACGGTCGTCAAGTCGTCGAGCGACTACATCCGCCCGGCCTACGTGACGGCCGACGCGAGCGCCGGGCTGTCGGTGGACCGCTGGGAGTTCACGGTGTTCGCGAAGAACCTGACGAACAACCAGCGCATCATCCAGCAGCCGTCGATCCAGGGCGTCAGCGAGGCCTACTACGTGCGGCCGCGCACGATCGGCGTGACGGCGGCCTACGACTTCTGACGCCGGCCGCGGCCGGGCTCAGGTGCCGAGAAAGTAGCGCTTCAGCCCGGCCAGGATCATCTCGACCGCGACCGCGGTCAGCACCAGGCCCATCAGCTTCTCGACGGCCGACACCACCGAGTCGCCCACCAGGCGGCGGATGCGCTCGCACAGCAGCAGCGCCGCGCCCGACACGGCCATCGCGCACGCCAGCGCGCCGACCCACGAGCCCATGCGGTCGGGCTGGCGCGAGGCCAGCAGCAGCACCGTGGCCATCGCCGAGGGTCCGGCCAGCAGCGGCACCGCGAGCGGGAAGATCAACGGCTCCTTCCCCTCGGGCACGCCGTAGACGCCGCCCTCGTGGCTGAAGATCATCCGGATCGCGACCATCAGCAGGATCACGCCACCGGCCACTTCGAGCGAGCGCTCGGACAGCCGCATCACGTGCAGAAAGCCCTCGCCGAGGAACATGAACGCGGCGAGCACGCCGAACGCGATGCCGACCTCGCGCACCGCGACCCAGGTGCGCCGCTCGCGGGGAACGTCTCGCATGATGGGGATGAAGACCGGCAGGCTGCCCAGCGGGTCGAGCACCAGCAGCAGCAGGATGAAGGCGGAGAGAAAGCTGTGGTCCATGGGGCGGCTCGGAAGGCCCGCCATTGTGCGTGATGCCTTGGCGCGGCCGAGCCCGCTGGCCCATCCGCGATGGGCCAATGGCTCCTTCGGGCGATGGCACCGTGGCGCTTCCCCGGAAAAATTCTTCCCATGCCGCCAGATGACCCGGCGACAGCACTCCCAACCCATCGATCCGAGGAAGAACGCCATGACCACCGCCAGCAACACCCTGCCCCGCCCCGCCGCCCAGGCCACCCCGCGCGCGCCGGCCCCGGCCGCCGCCACGCCCGAGCGCACCAACCTGTACATGCCCATCCACAAGGCGCTGCGCAGCCTGATGATGGACACGCTCGGCCGCGTCGGCCGGGTCGACGTGTTCGACGCCGACGAACTGCAGGCCACGCTGGGCCAGCTCGACACGCTGCTGACCTTCTGCGCCGAGCACATCCAGCACGAGAACGACTTCGTGCACACCGCGATCGAGGCGCGCCTGCCGGCCGGTTCGGCGCGCACGAGCGGCGATCACCTGGAGCACTTCGAGGCCATCGATGCGCTGCGCTGCGAAGCCGCCGCGCTCGCCGCCGCGCCGGCCGAGCAGCGCATGCCGCTGGCGCTGCGTCTGTACCGCCATCTGGCGCTGTTCGTGGCCGAGAACTTCCAGCACATGCATGTCGAGGAGACCGTGAACGCGGCGACGCTGTGGGCTCACTACAGCGACGCCGAGCTGCACGAGATCCACGGCCGGCTGCTGGCATCGCTGCCACCGCAGGCGCACCTGTTCGTCGCGCGCTGGATGGTGCCTGCGATCAGCCCGACCGAGCGCGCCGGCATGTTCGGCCAGATGAAGCTGAGCACGCCGCCCGAAGCCTTCCTCGGCGTGCTGGAGCATGTGCGCCCGCACCTCGACACCCCCGGCTGGACCAAGCTGACGCGCGCGATCGGCGTGCCGCAGGTTCCCGGCCTCGTGAACATGCGCTGAACGCGGCGCGCGGCGGCCACCGAGTGGCTGCCGCGCGCCCCGCTCACGCCGGAGAGACCCATGAAAGACAACGACCCCCGCGCTTGCGCGGGCACAGCCCTCGTCACGCTGCTCGCGATCGCGGGCTTTTGCTGCATCATCGCCGCGACGCCTGCCGACCCCTACGCGCGATGGCAGCACGCCGAGGCGCACGCAGACGCCGAGTGCTCTACCGAACATCCAACGGGAGAAGTTCAATGAACAAATGGCTCAAACGCACCGGCCTCACGGTGATCGCGCTCGCCGCACTCGGCGCCGTGACGGTGCTGGTCGCCGCCCAACTGGGCGAGCGCAAGATGCAGCGCCGGATCGACCTCAAGGTACAGCCGGTCGCGCTGCGCAGCGATGCCGATGCCGTCGAGCGCGGCCACTACCTGTTCATGTCGCGCGGCTGCAGCGACTGCCACGCGGCCAACGGCGCCGGCAAGGACGTGATCAAGGACGCGGGCGGGATGTGGGTGCGTTCGCCCAACATCACCGGCGGCAGCGGCGGTGTGGTCGGCACCTACACCGCGACCGACTGGACGCGCACGCTGCGTCATGGCGTCAAGCCCGACGGCCGGCCTGTGATGCTGATGCCCAGCGAAGACTACGCGCGGCTCACCGATGCCGATGTGTCGGCCATCGTCGCCTACGTGACGCAGCTGCCGCCGGCCGCGGGCGAAGCGGCGCGCATCGAGTTCCCGGTGCCGGTGAAGGTGTTGTATGCCGCCGGCCTGGTGCGCGACGCGGCCGAGAAGATCGACCACACGCTGCCGCCCGCGCAGCCGGTGCCCGAAGGCGTGACCGCCGCGCACGGCGCCTATGTGGCCAACGGCTGCATCGGCTGCCATGGCGCGACGCTGTCGGGCGGCAAGGTGCCGGGCGCGCCGCCGACCTGGCCGGCAGCTGCGAACCTGACGCCCGGCGAAGGCTCGGCGCTCGCGCGCTATCCGACGGCCGATGCCTTCGTCGCGATGCTGCGCAGCGGCCAGCGGCCCGATGGCAGCGCCGTCAGCGCAGTGATGCCGTTCGCCTCGTTGAAAGCGATGAGCGACACCGATGTGCGCGCGCTCTACCTGCACCTGAAGGCGCTGCCGCCGCTCCCGGCCGGGCAGCACTGACGCAACCGGCTCAGGCTCCCGGCGCCGGCGGCGACGACGCGGACTCGGCGTCTGCCGCCGGCTCCGCAGGGCGTGTGTGCATCACGCGCTGCGGGAACGGGATCTCGATGCCGAGTTCGTTCAGCAGATCGAGCACGGCGAGGTTCACGTCGGAGCGCACGTTGCCGGCGCCGTTCTCGGGGTCATTGATCCAGAACGCCACCGTCAGGTTGATGCCGTCGGCCGCGAAATCCGCGAGCTGCACCGACGGCCCCGGTTCCGCCAGCACGCGCGGCACTTTCGCGACGGCAGCCTGCAACTGCTGCTGCAGCGCGCGGACATCGGTGCCATAGGCGACCTGCACGACGCTGCTGATCGACACGCGCGGGTCGGCGAGCGAGGAGTTCTCGACTCGCTGCGTGATCAGCATCTCGTTCGGCACGATGGACTCGCGGCCGTTCAGCGCGCGGATCACGGTGTAGCGCGTGCGGATGTCGCTGATGCGGCCCTCGAAGCCGTCGACCTTGACCATGTCGCCAATGCGCACCGAGCGCTCGGCCAGCACCACGAAGCCGCTCACATAGTTGGCCGCGATCTTCTGCAGGCCCAGGCCCACGCCCACGCCGATCGCGCCGCCCAGCACCGACAGCGCGGTGAGGTCGATGCCGACCGCCGACAAGGCCATCAACAGGCCGATGAACAGCAGCAGCGCGCGCACGATGTTGGCCGCCATCTTGCGCAGCGACAGCGTGTTGCCGGTGCCGTGCAGCAGCTTCTTCTCGATCGCCGCGGAGATCCACAGCGCGATCACCATCACCAGGCCAGCGGTCAGCGAGCCTTCGACGACGTTGCGCAGCGACATGCGGCTGGTGCCGACCTTCCAGCTCACGTCGTCCATCGCGTCCATCACGACCGGCAGCACGCCGGTGACCCACAGCACGACCGCGATCCACGCCAGCCACGAGATGCTGCGTTCGAGCATGCGCACGAGGCGCGCCTCGGGGAAGGTGGCGCCGAGCACGCGCACGCTCAGGCGGATCACGACGAGCGAGATCAGCATCGGCACAGCGAGCCTGAACACCGCGGCCGAGGTCGTCGCATGCACCATCAGCTTGGCCGCGAACGCGAGGGCCAGCGCGAGCACCGGGAACAGCACGCCGTCGACGATGCGGCGGCCGAACCAGATCGAGCCTTCCGGAATCTGCGGCCCGCGAATCAGCCGCACCACGCCCCACGCCAGGCCGAGACAACCGGCAAGCACCGCCAGCTCGATCAGCGCGCCGGGCTGCGTCAGCGAACGCAGCAGGTCATTCAGATCCTGTGCACTCAGCGCATTCGCCATCGGCCTAGACGCCCGCCAGCACGCGCACGTGCGCGGCCACGCTGCGCGCCAGCGCGCCGAGGTTGTAGCCGCCTTCCAGGCACGAGACGATGCGGCCCTGCGAATGGCGGTCGGCCACGCCCTTGATGCGCAGCGTCATCCATTCGTAGTCGGACTCGACCAGGCCGAGCTGGCCGAGTTCGTCCTCGCGGTGCGCGTCGAAGCCCGCGCTGATGAAGATCATCTGCGGGCGGAAGTCTTCGAGCCGCGCCATCCAGTTGGCCTCGATCAGCTCGCGCACCTCGCCGCCGCGCGTGTAGGCGGGCACCGGCACGTTGACCATGTTGGTGCCGCTGGGCACGCCGCCGCTGAACGGGTAGAGCCGATCCTGGAAGATGCTCACCATCAGCACGCGATCGTCGTTGGCGATGATGTCTTCGGTGCCGTTGCCGTGGTGCACGTCGAAGTCGACGATGGCCACGCGCTGCAGGCCGCGCACATCGAGCGCATGGCGCGCCGCGATCGCCACATTGTTGAAGAAGCAGAAGCCCATCGCGGTGTCGCGCGTGGCGTGGTGGCCCGGCGGGCGCACCGAGCAGAAGGCGTTCTGGGCCCGGCCGTCGAGCACCGCGTCGGTCGCGGCCACGGCCGCGCCGGCCGCGCGCTGCACCGCCGCCCAGGTGCCGGCGCTGGCGATGGTGTCGGGGTCGATCGCGCGCATCTTGCCGTCGGTCTGGACGCGCTCGAGCAGGTCGCTCAGCTCGTTCACGTAGCCGCTGGCATGCGCGTGCGAGACATCGGCCAGATCGACCAGCGGCGCCTCGTGGCGCTCGACCGCGACATCGAGACCGCTGGCGAGCAGGTAGTCGTCGATGGCGTCCAGACGCTGCGGGCACTCGGGGTGGCCAGGGCCCATGTCGTGGCCGCGGCAATCGGGATGGCTGTAGAAGGCGGTGGTCATGGGACTGCGGTCTTTTCGGGTATGGTGGTTGGATGGACAAAAAGCTTGCCGCACAACTCACCGAATTGGTCGATCAGATCGCCTCGATTATCGTCGGCAAGCGCTCTCAGATCGAAGACTGCGTCGCCTG
>Ga0307510_10008188_pt1 | contig 12452 bp, 14 predicted proteins | sample 12_EM_MG_FD_207224 | JGI IMG/M metagenome (GOLD analysis project Ga0307510, IMG submission 207224) | Populus trichocarpa ectomycorrhiza microbial communities from riparian zone in the Pacific Northwest, United States - 12_EM | ecosystem: Host-associated > Plants > Roots > Unclassified | place...
TGCGGGTCGATGAAGTCGCCCGGCTTGACGACCTGCGGGAGCTGGAAGGCGGCCTGCTGGATGCGCATCACGTCGGCATCGCTGATGCCCGCGGGCACACGGCTCGCGTGGCGCGGCGTCGGCAGCTTGAGGGACGGCGGAGGCGCGGGCGGGCGCGTGAGGGAGGAGGTGGTCATTCGGCGAGGCCGTAGCGGGGAAGGGTGCGGCGTGCGCAGGAACGCGAAGTATGGCCGGCGCGGGGCGTACACGTCGATTTCACGCCTTTGGGGGGTGCCGGCGCGTCATGTCGCCTCGATAGAATGCCGGCCGACCCCGCCACGGCCCGAACCACGATGTCCACCACCGCCTTGCTGCTGCAACTCATCGTGATTCTGGCCACGGCCCGCGTCTGCGGCTGGCTGCTCAAGCACATCGGCCAACCCAGCGTCGTCGGCGAGATGGCCGCGGGCGTGGTGCTCGGCCCGATCTGCATGGGCGCGCTGTTTCCGTCGCTGCATGCAGAGCTGTTCGCAAAGGAATCGCTCGCAGGTCTGTCGGCACTGTCCACCCTGGGCCTGGTGCTGTTCATGTTCGTCGTCGGCCTGGAGCTGCGCGCCCACCAGAGCGTGCGCGCGCAGATCAAGGCCTCGGGCTACGTCGGCACGCTGAGCGTGCTGGCGCCGCTCGCGCTGGGCCTGGCGATCTCGCCCGCGCTGCACCCGGCGCTGGCGCCGGCCGGCGTGGGCTTCTGGCCGTTCGCGCTGTTCATGGCGTCGGCGCTGTCGATCACCGCGTTCCCGGTGATGGCGCGCATCCTGAAGGACCGCGGCATGACCCACACGCGCTTCGGCCAGCTCTCGCTCGGCTCGGCGGCGGTGGTCGACGTGTTCGCATGGGTGCTGCTCGCGGTCGTCGTCGCGATGGTCGGGTCGGGCGACGGCCTCGCCGGCCTGCTGAAGACCAGCGTGGGCGCGGCACTGCTGATCGGCTTCGTCTTCCTCGGGCTGCGTCCCGCGTTCGCCTGGCTGCTGCGAACGCAGGCGCCGGACGGCGAACCCAACACCGCCGTGATGACCGCGCTGATGCTCGGCCTGCTGCTCTGCGCGATGCTGACCGAGTGGCTGCACCTGCACGCGGTGTTCGGCGCCTTCCTGTTCGGCGTGTGCCTGCCGCGCGACGACCGCCTGCTCGGTTCGCTGGCGCAGCGCATCGAACCGCTGTCCGTCGTCGTGCTGATGCCGCTGTTCTTCGCGCTCGCCGGCCTCGGCACCACGGCCAGTGCGTTCAGCGGCGCGGGTCTGGGCGCGATGGGCTTGATCCTGGTCGTCGCGGTGGTCGGCAAGATCGCCGGCGGCGCGGTCGGCGCGCGCATGGCGGGCTACGGCTGGCGCGACAGCCTTGCCACCGGCGCGCTGATGAACGCGCGCGGCCTGATGGAGCTGATCGTGATGAAGGTCGGCCTGGACGCCGGCCTGATCGGCCCCGAACTCTTCACGATGCTGCTCATCATGGCGCTCGCGACCACAGCCATGACCGGCCCGTTGATGACGTTGTTCGCGGGCCGCGTGGCGCCGCGCCAGGCCATCGCCGGAGAACGCACGCCACTCGCCGAGCGCTGAGCGCCGCCCGCGCCGACGGGCGCGGGGTCGGATGCATCGATCAACTTCTCATTTCTTCATCAGGATTTCGCGTCATGGCAGCAGGGCAATTCACAGGGACCGAGCCGGACGTGCTGGTCATCGGCGGCGGCCCCGCCGGTTCGACCGCGGCGGCGCTGCTGGCCGCCCAGGGCCATGACGTGGTGCTGCTGGAGAAGGCGCAGCACCCGCGCTTTCACATCGGCGAATCGCTGCTGCCGATGAACATGCCGCTGTTCGACCGGCTCGATCTGCGCAACGAGGTCGAGGCCATCGGCATCACCAAGCACGGCGCGGAGTTCGTCTCGCCGTGGCATGAGCACACCAGCCGCTTCTCGTTCGGCGAGGCGATGGACAAGTCGTTCCCGTACGCGGTGCATGTGCGGCGCTCGGAGTTCGACGAGCTGCTGTTCCGCAACGCCGCGAAGCGCGGTGCGCGCACGTTCGAGAACGCGCGCGCGACGCATGTCGACGTGGCGGCGCCGGGCGGCCGCGCGGTCGTCAAGGTGATGGGCGAAGGCGGCGTCGAAAACCTCTGGCGGCCGCGCTTCGTGATCGACGCGAGCGGGCGCGACACGCTGCTGTCGAACCAGCTCGATGCGAAGCGGCGCAACCGCAAGCACGCGAGCGCGGCGCTGTTCGGCCACTTCGAGAACGCGCAGCGCACGCCGGGGCGGCTGGAGGGCAGCATCTCGCTGTTCTGGTTCGACCACGGCTGGTTCTGGTACATCCCGCTGCGCGACGGCACGACCAGCGTCGGCGCGGTCGCGCACCCGGGCTACTTCAAGAACCGCAAGGGCGACCTGACCGAGTTCCTGATGGAGACGATCGCGCTCGCGCCCAAGCTCGCCGCGCGCCTGAAGGACGCCACGCTGATGGCGCCCGCCACGTCGACCGGCAACTATGCCTACGACGCCACGCTGTGCCGCGGCGAGCGCTTCGTGATGATCGGCGACGCGTATGCCTTCGTCGACCCGATGTTCTCGTCGGGCGTGTACCTCGCGATGAACAGCGCGTTCGAGAGCGTGGTCGCGGTCGACCACTGGCTCAAGGGCGAGGCCAAGCAGGCCGAGCGCGCATTCAGGCATCTGGAGAAGGTGCTCAAGCACGGGCCGAAGATGTTCTCGTGGTTCATCTACCGCATCACCTCGCCGGCGATACGCAACATCTTCATGCACCCGCAGAACGTGTGGCGCATGCAGGAGGCGCTGCTGTCCATCCTGGCCGGCGACCTGTTCCGCAACACGCCGGTCGGCCCGCGCATGCTGGGCTTCAAGTTCATCTACTACTGCAACTGCCTGAGCATCCTGCCGCAGGCGTTCAAGACCTGGGCCTGGCGGCGCCGCAATGTGCAGACGGCCTTGCGCGACAGCGAGGTCACCGCGGCGACTGCGGTGCCTGCCACCGCGGCGACGGCCATGACCGCAACCGCAGCCGCGGTCGCGGTCCCGGCCGCAGAGGGCGTCGTCGCGCCCTAGCCGCCGCGCGTCGCTCGAGCCGCCGATTCAAAGACGCGGTTCGCCGGCCTGGTTCACCGTGACGGTCGCGCCCGGCGGCGTGGTCATCCGCACATGGTGCTCGACGCCGCGGAAGTCGTAGGCCACGTCCCAGTAGTCGGGGCGGCCTTGCGCGGGCGTGGCCGCGCAGCGCTGCACGTCCTGCGTCGACGTCACCGGCCCGTCGCGGCCCACGTTGGCGCCGATCACGGCGCCGGCGACGGCCCCACCGGCGGTCGCGAGGTCGCGCCCGGTGCCGCCGCCGACCTGGTGCCCGAGGATGCCGCCGACGATGCCGCCGATGACCGCGCCGCCCACGTTGGGCTGGTCGCGCACGACCTGCTCACGCTCGACCCAGCAGCGCTGCTGTTGCGGGGCCGCGAACACGCCGCGCACCGAGACCACACGGGCGTCGAAGCGGCGCTCGTCGGGGCGCATGCGCCAGTCGTAGGCCGGCACCGGGCGCGGCGCGTAGCGACCGTCGTCGAACGGCGTGGCGGCGTGCACCACGCGCGCCGACGAGAGGCGGTTGTTCAGGCCCATCGCGCCGAGATCGGGATAGCGGCCGGGCCGGAGAATCACGCAGCGGCCGCTGAAGTTCGCGTCGTCGCAGGCCTCCCAGCGCTCGCCCAGCACGACGATCGACGAGGCCCTGTCGTTGAAGCCGTAGCGCTGGAAGTTGGAGATGTCGGTCTCGGTGCTGAAGGCGCGGCCCTGGAAGCCGTCGTGCTCGTAGAAGGTGATCTGACCGGGCATGGGCCGCGGTGCGTAGCGGCCTTCGATGCCGCGTGCGTCGCGACCGACCGGGCGCGCCGAGGACAGGCGGTCGTTCATGTCCATGTCGCGCAGCGAGCGGTAGTTGCCGGGCCGCAGCACCATGCAGCGGCCGCCGAAGCCGGCGTGCTCGCAGACTTCCCAGGTGTTGCCCTCGACCACCACCGACGAGGCGCGGTCGTTGAAGTCGACGCGGTTGAAGTTGTCGACCGGGCGCTGCGTGGTGAACGCGCGGCCGTTGAAATCCTCGTGTTCGTAGAAGGTGATCTGCGCCGATGCGTGACCGGCCAGCAGCACCGCCGATGCGGCGAGCGCCCATTTCAGGATGGTGTTCACTGTCTTTTCTCCTCGTGGTGTTGGCAGCGTTCACAGACAACGCGGCGCGCGTCGGTGCCGACGACAGCGCGCCTCGTCACCCCAGGTAAAACAATGTTGTCGCCACAGGCGCCGGCTCCTACAGGCGATGCAGGCCAGCTCCGATCCTGGGCCTTGCACGTGGCGCCTAAAACAGAGGTTCCACCGGGTGACGCGGCAATGCGGCCGAACACCACGGCGGTCAACTCAATCCGTCATTGAAGGAGCGCAAGATGACCACCACCAGCTACGCCTATGAATCGGGCGACGTGATTTCCTCGGACCGTGTCGAAGGCACGAACGTCTACAACAGCGCGGGCGACAAGCTCGGCAGCATCGACGACCTGATGATCGACAAGCGCGGCGGCCAGGTGCGCTACGCGGTGCTCGAGTTCGGCGGCTTCCTCGGCATGGGCACCGACCGCTATCCGCTGCCATGGAGCATGCTGAAATACGACACCACCAAGGAAGGCTATGTCGTGCCGCTGACCAAGGCCCAGCTCGAAGGCGCGCCGCGCTACAAGGACAGCGAGCGCCCGACCTACGACCCGTCGTACGGTCGCGACATCAACACCTACTACGGCGTCGGCTGGCTGCCGTGATGGCTTGATGACTTGATGGCTTGCCGGGCGGAGCGGCACAATGAACTGATGTGCCTTGTCCGCCGGCTCGTTCTGTTTGCCTCGCTGACAGCCACCCTCGGGTGGCTGCCGGCTTGTGCCCTGCCGTCGGTTCCAGCACCGAGCCCAAGCGCCACCGATGTGGCCCGAGATGTGGCCACCCTCACGCGCCAATCCGACGCCTGGGACCAGGCCATCGTGCGCAAGGACCGCGCCGCGATCGCGGCCAACATGTCGGCGGACTTCCGCCAGATCGGCAGCTCGGGCGAAGTCGAGACGCGCCAGTCGTTCATCGACGACCTCGTGTCGGACGACCTCGTCATCGACCCGTACACGGTCGAAGAGTTCGAGGTGCGCGTCTATGGCGACACCGCCCTGCTCAGCGGCCGCACGCGCATGACGGGCCGCTACCAGGGCAAGCCGTTCAGCACGCACTACCGCTACATCGACGTCTACGTGCGCGTGAACGGCCAGTGGAAGGTCTGCAGCGTGCAGACCACCAGGATCGCTGCGCCCTGATCGAGACGATCAGCAGTCCTTGCCCATCTGCGCCATGCCTTGTTGGATCTGCTCCGGCGTGAGGTCGCGCGTGTGGGTGGCGACCGACCACTTGTGGCCGAACGGGTCCTCGAGCTGGCCGTAGCGATCGCCCCAGAACATCTCGGCGACCGGCATCGTGAGCTTCGCGCCGGCCTTGACCGCCTGGGCGACGGTGGCGTCGACGTCGGTCACATACAAGTGGATGGTGACCGGCGAGCCCTTCAGCGCCTTGGGGCCGAGCGCGCCCCATTCGGGCATCTCGTCGACCAGCATCAGCGTGGAGTCGCCGATGCGCACCTGGGCGTGCATCAGGCGGCCGTCCGGCCCGGCCATGCGGCCGCCCTCCTCGGCATTGAACGCCGCCTTGTAGAACGCGATGGCATCGGACGCACCAGCGCACACGAGGTGCGGCGTGATGCTGTGCATGCCTTGCGGAATGGCTTTGACTTGGGTCATGACGAGAGCTCCTGTGGTCCAAAAGGGGGTGGGCGACGGCCGATGACCGCCTGTTTGTACGACGTTCGAACGCTAGCGGATTCGACAACCGCGCGCCACCCGCGCGCCACCCCCGCCACCCCCGCCACTCCCGCGACTCCCGCGCGAATTTGAAACCGACTGCACAAGGGATTGAAGCGCGGCGCAGCTTGTGCCACGCTTGTGGCGTTCGGCTCGTGCGCGTCTGTTCGTGATGCGTGTGTTCTGCGCGTCTGCACGCGAGCCCGCAGGAGGTACAAGCTCATGGTCCATCGCAAGAGCCCGGTCGGCCACACCACGCGGCGGGTGTGGCGCATCACCCCGAACGCACCGCACGGCGAGTATGTCGACCCGGATCAGGTGCCGCCCGAACTCACGCGCCCGCCGGAGCGGCCCGAGCCGGGCTGGCGCGTGTCGTCGTTCGAGCTGGCGCACGGGTTGGAGGTCACCGACGAGACCGACACGCTGCCCGGCGAACTCTTCGACGCGCTGTTCGACAAGAAGGTCTGACGCAGGCCCGCGCCAGGTCCACCCGACCTAGCGATTCGCCAGCCCGAGCGAACGCGCCAGCAGCAGTTCGCGCTCGCGCGCATTGCGCGTCATGCCGGCGGCACGTTCGAATTCGGCGCGCGCTTCGTCGCGCCGGCCCAGCTTGGCGAGCAGATCGCCGCGCACGCTGGGCAGCCAGTGGTACTGCGCGAGCGCCGGGGTTTCGGCAAGCGCATCGACCAGCTCCAGGCCGGCCTCGGGCCCGAACGCCATGCCGACCGCGACCGCGCGGTTGAGTTCGACCACGGGCGACGGCATCACCTGCGCGAGCGCGTCGTACAGCGCGACGATCTGGACCCAGTCGGTCTGATCGGCCTGGCGCGCGCGCGCATGGCAGGCGGCCAGCGCGGCCTGCAGCGCATACGGCCCGCGCGCGCCGCCGAGCGCGCCGGCCCGCTCCAGCGCGAGCAGCCCGCGCCGGATCAGCAGCGGGTCCCAGCGGCTGCGGTCCTGGTCCATCAGCAGCACCGGCCGGCCTTGCGCATCGGTGCGCGCCGCGGTGCGCGAGGCCTGGATCTCCATCAGCGCGACCAGCCCCAGCACCTCGCTCTCGGCCGGCATCAGCTCGGCGACGATGCGGCCCAGGCGCAGTGCCTCGGCGCACAGCGCGGGGCGCATCCAGTCGTCGCCGGCGGTGGCCGAATAGCCTTCGTTGAAGACGAGGTAGATGACCTCGAGCACCGACGCCAGCCGCGGCGCGAGCGCATCGGCGCGCGGCACCTCGAAGGGCACGCGCGCCTCGGTGAGGGTGCGCTTGGCGCGCACGATGCGCTGCGCCATCGTCGCCTCGGGCACGAGAAACGCGCGCGCGATCTCGTCGGTGGCCAGGCCGCCCACGAGGCGCAGCGTGAGCGCCACGCGCGCATCGGTCGAGAGCACCGGGTGGCAGGCGGTGAAGACCAGGCGCAGCAGGTCGTCGCCGATGTCGTCTTCGCTCGCTTCGGCCAGCGCGTCGACGAAGTCGGGCACCACGTGCGACTGCAGCGCGTCGAGCTCGATGCCGTGCTCCTCGCGCTTGCGTGCGTGCAGCGCGTCCTGGCGCAGCCGGTCGAGCGCGCGGTTCTTCGCGGCGGTCATGAGCCACGCGCCGGGGTTGTTCGGCACGCCGTCATCGCCCCAGTGCTCCAGCGCCGACACGAGCGCGTCCTGCGCCAGTTCCTCGGCCAGACCGACGTCGCGCACGATGCGGGCCACATGCGCGATCACCTTGGCCGATTCGATGCGCCAGACGGCCTCGATCGCACGGTGCGTGGCGGCCTGCGTCATCGGCGTGTCGAGGACGACGACTGGGCTGCGCAACCGGCCGGCGCATCGAGCGGGAAGTCCTCGGCCTCGTAGAGCTGGCGAACCTCCAGCGTGGCGTCCGCGCCCTCGCCCATCGGCGCGGGAAAGCGCCGCGCCCACTCCATCGCCTCGTCACGGTCGCGGACCTGGATCAGCGTGTAGCCGGCGATCAGCTCCTTGGTCTCGGCGAACGGTCCGTCGACGACGCGGCAGCGACCGCCGCGGTACTCCAGCCGCCAGCCCGTGGCACTGGGCTTCAGGCCGGCCGCGTCGAGCAGCACGCCGGCCTTCACGAGGTCGGCGTGGTAGGCGTCCATCCTGCGCATCAGCGTGTCGTCATCGGGCATCTCGCCGGCTTCGGTGGTGGTCGTGGCGCGCACCTGGATCATGAATCGCATCGCAGTCTCTCCGGTTCGTTGAACGTGGGCGCTGCATCGGGGCGCTTGTACGAACGACGAATGAAAAGTGCCGTGATCGACAGGCATCGCGAGCGGGCTCGCAAATAGTCTCGACCCGAACTCGCGCGAACCACCGGCCGCCCTCAATCCCAGCAGGGCCCGATCTCGCGCACCTCGATGGTGGCCCACGCCGCGGCCGGGCAATCGCTGGCGATCGCGACGGCTTCAGCGCGCGTGGCCACATCGAGCAGGAAGAAGCCGCCGATCATTTCCTTGGCCTCGGTGAACGGGCCGTCGACGAGCCGCGAGCGGCCATCGCGCACCTGCACGCGCACGCCGCGCGCATCGGTGGCGAGCGACTCGACGGCGCGCAGCACGCCGCGCGCCTTGAGCCCGCCGGCGTAGTCCACCATCTGCTGATAGACCTTCTTGCCTTGCTCGACGCCGCGCTCGGCGCGCTGGCCGGGCGGTTCCAGGATCAACATCATGTAGGCCATGAAGACGCTTTCGTTGGTCAGCGGCGATTGACGACGCCGGAGTCTGCGCGGTCGTTGCGCTGGCGGTCCAGCGCAGCCGACTTCGGGATGCAGATGCGGTTGTTCAGGTTGTAGGTGAACGCGGCGCAGCGGTCGTCGTCCAGACAGCGGCGCGCGCACTCGTCGTAGTTGCGCGCCCAGCCAGCCATGTCGCCGAGGTCGTTGCCGGGAAAGTCGGTGTTGTCGTAGCGGGTGACGGCCTCGCCGCGCGGCGGCCGGACCCCGGGGCGCGGGCCGCCGCCGGCGCGGTTCACGGTGCCGGAGTCGGCGCGTTCGTTGCGCTGCGCGCCTGCCGCGCCACTCTTCGGGATGCAGTTGCCGTCGTTCAGGTTGTAGGTGAACGCGTTGCAGCGGCCGTCGGAGACGCAACGGTCGGCGCAGTCGTCGAACGAGCGCGTGCGGCCCACCATGTCGCCGATGTCGTTGCCGGGGAAGTCGGTCGCGGCGTAGCGTGTCACGCCGCGCGGCGGGCCGCCGGCGGCGCTCCAGCGGCCGCCGCCGTAGTTGTTGCGGTTGACCACCCCCGACATCGCGCGCGCATTGCGCTGCGCCGAGGCGCCGGAAGACTTGGGAATGCAGTTGCGGTCGTTCAGGTTGTAGGTGAACGCGCCGCAGCGGTCGTCGGCCATGCAGCGCTGCGCGCAGTCGTCGAACGAGCGCGCGCGGCCGGCGAGGTCATCGATGTCGTTGCCGGGGAAGTCGGTCTCGTCGTAGCGCGTCACCACGTCCGGCGGGCCACCGGGTTGCGCCAGCGCGGGCGCACCGCAGAGTGCGCCCAGCAGCGCCAGGCCCATCCATCGCATCGTTCGCATCGCACCACCCCCCGGTCATTGCGGAGCCTGCACTCTAGCCGGGTCCGGGGCGATTGTGAAACAGCATGCAGCGGTGCGGGTCAGCCGTACTTGTTGCCGACCTCGGCACGCACCGGATGGGTGTCGTAGACGATGGTCATGCGCGCGATGCGGCCTTGCGCGTCGAAGTCGAACACGTCGGCGCAGTGGAAGTGCACGACGCTGCCGTCCTTCAGCTGCCAGTGGTAGATGAAGTAGCCGATCGCGCGCGGCGCACCTTGCGCGCTGACGAGGATGTCCAGCGTCTCGATGCGGCTCTGCCCGGACGCGCCGACGACCTGCGTGAAGAACGGCTGCGGGCTCATCCAGCCGAGGAAGGGCGAGAACACCTGGGCCTCGTCGCTGAAGAGGGCGGCCATGCCGTCAACATCGCCGGCTTCCAAAAGTGCGAGATAGCGCGTGACCGTGTCGACGAAAGGTGTGGTGTTCATTGCGGTGCTCCAGAGTTACGCTCAGCCATGCGATGAATTCATGCTCATCCATCGTCTTGCCGCTATGCTATCCAGGCACATCTGCTGCCACCAGCGATCAATTCGCACTCACCTCATGCGTTCAACGCATGTCTCCAACCATGTCGGACACCCTGCCGCCGCTCTACGCGCTGCAAGCCTTCGTCGCCGCCGCGCGGCTGGGCAGCTTCACGCGCGCGGCCAACGAGCTGCACCTGACGCAAAGCGCGATCAGCCGCCAGATCCTGCTGCTCGAAGACTTCTTCGGCGAGCCGCTGTTCGTGCGTCAGGCCCGCGGCCTGGCCCTCACCGCCACCGGCACGCAGCTGCTGCCGGCCGTGAACGACGCGTTCCAGACGCTCACGCGCGCGACGCAGGCGCTGCGCCAGACGCGCGGCGTGCTGACGCTGCGGCTGCCGCCGACCTTCGCCTCGCGCTGGTTCCTGCCGCGCCTGCCCGCCTTGCGCGCGGCGTTGCCCGAGCTCGAGGTGCGCGTCGCCACGCATTGGGGCGACGCGCCGGATTTCAGCCAACCCGATGTCGACGCGATCATCGCGCACGGCGCCGGCGGCTGGCCGCACGTGACCCAGGTGCCGCTGATGCGCGAGATGCTCGCGCCGCTGTGCGCGCCGGCGCTGCGTGGCAAGCTGCGCCGCATCGATGACCTCGCGCACGCAACGCTGCTGCATCCGGACCCGCGCCGGCGCGAATGGGCACAGTGGCTGAAGGCCGCCGGCACCGCGCCGCGGGGCGCGTCGCGCGGTCAGGTCTTCGACACGGTCGACATGGCCTTGTCGGCCGCGACGCGCGGCCAGGGCGTGGCCATCGCCGACCCGGCGCTGGCCGGCGACGCGCTGCGCGACGGCGTGCTCGTGATGCCGTTCAAGCGCCTCGTGCCCAGCGGCATGCACTACTTCCTGACCTACCCCGCGGCGCGCAACGATGCGCCCAAGTTGATGGCCTTTCAGGACTGGCTGCTGGGCCAGTTCGAAGCCGCGGCCGACGCGCCGGCGCAGCCGCGTCTCACTACTGCGCGACGCCGCTGACCCAGGCCTTGCGGATCAGGCGCCCGCAGTAAACGGAGTCGACACCGCCGCCGCTGCTGTCGCGGCGCGCGAGCACGCCGTACCAGGTCTTGCTCGCGTCCACCCACGGATAGAAGCCGAACGCGCCGGGGCTGCTGAACGCGCCGTCGCCGACGGCCGGATCGTCCTCGACCCAGTGGCCGATCGAGTAGTGCCAGCTCTCGGTGGTCGGGATCGGCGTGTAGATCGCCTGGCCCGCAGGGCAGGTCATGGGGTTGGTGCAGACCGGGTTGGTGCCGAGCGCGGCCGCCATGCGCAGGCTGCCGGCGAGCAGCTTGCGCAGGTAGGGCGCGTAGTCCTCGGCGCTGCTGACGCCGCCGCCCGCGGGTTGCGGCTGGCTGTAGGCCAGGCCGACATCGCTGCCGATCTGCGCGCGCACCTCAACTGCGAGGCCGGCGTTGTCGAGCGCGCCCAGGCCTTCGAGGCTGGCGTGCTTCTGCATGTGGCCGCCGCCGTAGTCGAACTGGCCGTCGGTCGCGTCCGAGTGCACGCCGTTGTTCAGGTAGGCCACGCAGCTGTCGACCGTCTGGCCGGGCAGGCAGGTGCTGAAGTTGGTGTAGCCGCTGCGGAAGTTCAGGAACTGGATGTCGGCGGCAGTCAGCGCGCCCTGGCGCTTCTGCACCACGTAGCCGGCATACAGCCACTTGGAGGCCGACGCGATCGACATCTGCGTGCTCGCGACGTAGACGGTGCTGTTGCCCGCGGCGTTCACCGAGCCCGACGCGATGCGCGCGGACTTGTCGCCGATCTCCCAGTAGAACGGCTGGATCGCCGCGCATGCGTTGCTGGTGCTGAGCGCGGTGGTGTTCGCCGCGGCGCTGCGTTGCGCGTCCGTCGGGCCGGTGGGCACGGGGGTGGGCGTGGGGACGGGCGTGTTGCCGTCGGAATCGCCGCCACCGCCGCCGCATGCGGCCAGCAGCAGCGCCGACAGCGTGAGGATCGCGTGAATCGCGAAGCGGCGTGAGGTCGGCGGGTTCATCGTGAGTCCTTGCGCGAGGCGCGATGCCTCATCGTGCCGCAAACAAGGACGCCGACGGCGCTCCATGACAAGCTTGTCGCACTTTGTCTTCGCCTGTCATGGGCGCGCGCCTGCGCCCGCAGCGGTCAGAGCCCGCGATAGAAGCGGTTCTCGCGCAACACGGACCGCTTCAGCGCCAGTCCGCCCGCAGCGGGCGCGCGCGCGCTGAGCGCGGTGACGGTGGTGCCCGTTCCCGGTTGGCACACGCCGTTCGCGCGCAGGTACAGGGCCGCCGCAAGGCGCCCTTCGGCCGGATCGCCGAGCGCGTGGTTGTAGTCGTCGGCGACCGTGCAGTTGGGCGCGAAGCCGTCTGCGTAGTCGCCGAAGCCGAGCTGGTTCACGCCCTGGAACTGGATCGCGAAGTAGGTCGTGTTGCAGTTGTCCTGCGGGTAGAAGCCATAGGGCTTG
>Ga0307510_10008189_pt1 | contig 12451 bp, 10 predicted proteins | sample 12_EM_MG_FD_207224 | JGI IMG/M metagenome (GOLD analysis project Ga0307510, IMG submission 207224) | Populus trichocarpa ectomycorrhiza microbial communities from riparian zone in the Pacific Northwest, United States - 12_EM | ecosystem: Host-associated > Plants > Roots > Unclassified | place...
TCTCCAAGACGGAATCGTCGGCTAAGGATATCTCGTCAAGTAAAAAGAACTGGCCGGATTTCATAGCCTGGATAAGGCTTCCATCGGCCCACTCAAATAAAGCTTTCGTCCGTCTGCGATTAGTTTGGATTCGAGCCCGGACATCATCGGCGATCTTCGTAGCGACATCTTGATCCAACGAATCATAAGCCCTTAGCAATATAGTCAAGTTGTTATCAGTAATCTCAGTAGGCGAGCGTTCCCTAAGAACGGTCAACAGGTCCTCAGTAAGTTGGCTCTGGCAAGCCTGCCGATTCCGAATTGGTCGCTGAGCCCCAATAATATCACCAGTTTCAGTATTTTGATGAGCGTTAACAACAAACAATGATTTTCCGAAGGCGTCTGCCAACATCTGACACACTGTTGTCTTCCCACATCCAGTCTCGCCAACGAGAAGAACAGGCTCGTTGTTACGTAGAGCATTTGCAACAAGTGCGTAAAGTCTGCGCATCGCTTTTGTCCAAACCACGCCGCTGTTGGTTCCGGAAAGTTTACCAATGTAGTACTGATACTCTGGAGTGGATTCGGGCGAATATAGAGATGAATGGTCGATTTTGACTCGCATAACTCTCTCAATGATCTCCTTCACAGTGAGTTTCTCTTTCTCATCACGAACCCGCTCCGCCAATAGCATGTACCCATCATTGGCCAAACTCTGATAGCTCTGGTCAGCACGAGCTGCTTGACGGTTAGCCCATCTGAAGAGATCTCTAAGAGTAGCGAAGCTGTTTTTCTGTTCAAACAATCTGGTTGTTTGACGAATCAATGAGAGTTCCTATCCAACGGTTAGCAGAATTCAGTAAACTACACGAATAACCACTAGAATTACCCTATAAACAGCCACAATCACCTTGCACCGGCTAGGTGGTATTTGGCATCTTCCCTCTAGAATCGTCCTCAGTTCGTCTTCGGGGATATCGTCGAAATGCAGCTCCAAAAATCTATTCCGAAATGCCCTAGATAGCACCTTCCTCCCTCCATAGAGCCCAGGCGGGTTCTGAGTTGCGAAGAGCATAAAGTCCTTATGCGGCCTCACTACCTCCTGTGTTTCCGGAATCAAAAGCTCTCTGTTGTCATCCAGCAACCTGTTTAAAGCCTCGAGTACGTCCGTAGGCGCAAGATTGAGTTCGTCAAGTACGATCCAGTGGCCCTCTCTCAAAGCCTTGACAAGTATACCTTCTTGGAATCGTAGTCGTCCATCGTCATCCGAAACATAGCTCCCGAGATATTCTTGAAGATCGGTATGTTCGTGATTATTGATCCGCACGAACTTGTGCCCTGTCTTTCTCGCAAGGTATTCAATCATACTAGTTTTCCCACTACTTGTCGGCCCTTGGATAAGTACGGGGAACCGTTTTGTCGCAGTAGCTCGAACCAGGTTAAGCATGTTCCGGCGAACGGATGGAGGTATAATATAATGTGGTTGCTCTTCGATCGGGTATGCTCCCTTATGTACCCAATAATGCTCGAACAGGACATAGTCTGCCCCTGGACATCGAGGAACCTGGGAAATCAGACTTCGTACATTCTTGTGCCTACCCAGAATATATTTCTCGATAACCGGTAACAGTATGCCCTCCGATGCCTGGTCGAGCAGCGTCAAGAAGCTCATGCAGAACCCTTCATACAAACTCCGCCTCAAGCCATATACTGGAGCAATCTCGAAAACGTAACTCAGAGTCCTTGTCAAAGTCCTCATACTATAATGTGGGCGCTGGTTCGCGCCGTCGACCAGCTGCTGATCCTCTGACAAGCGCTTAGCCTCCACATAAACATTTGCGATATCAGCAACCGCAATGTCGTCCCCAACCGCCAGATTCCCGAGATACTCTCTAATAATGGCGAGAAGATTACTCAGTTCTTGATCAGGACTGGCAACGTATAGTTCAGTGAACCTGCTTCTCAAACCAGGCGGTAAATCCCGCTTTCCCACATCTGTGGCCGGATTCATACATGCAAATATTCTAAAATCTGGGTGTGCCTCCACCCTCTCCACATCACCCTTCTCACTCAGAAGTATAGAGCCACCGCCGCCGTCTTTGAGCAGATCGGCGATGCTCTCCAGAGTATCTGCGGCTGCCAGATTTATCTCATCTAAAAGTACCCAGTCTCCATTTCTAGCAGCCTTCACCAAGCTTCCATCCACAAAGGAAAAGGCAAAACTTTTGGCTAGCTGTGAGCTGTGTTTCTCAAGATTCGACAAATCATTCGCAAAATTAGTCCACTTCGCCTGAAGAGCTGGTCTATCCACGTCGTCTAGCTTTCTCTTCTTGGCGGGCTTGTCTTCGGGTTCCTTCGCTTTGGGTGTAGCAAAGAACTGGTCGGCCATCTTCACAGCTTCACCCCAGAGCGTCATAACTCGATTCCATTGCTGCTTCGACCAGAACTTGTTCAAGGCATCCAGAAAGCGCTTATTCCTCTTCAAAGAAAAAGTCTTCTCGAATAAACTATCAAATCTCTCCTTGAGCGGAACAGCTAATGTTTTCATGTCGACAGGCTTAAATCCACCAAGGAGATCACCACTCTCGGTCTGTTGCGACAAGTTTATGACCGTAAGATTGAACCGCATCATATCTGCCAATTGCTGCACAACAGCTGTCTTCCCAGTGCCAGTTTCTCCTACCAATAAGACAGGTTCCGTGAGCCTAATTGCTGCGCCAAGTTGCTCCAACAGCCGTGCTGCATGATTTGTAGTCGCAAATGGCCTTCTCTGAGAATATCCCCCCCGTCGCCCCAGTCCAACTTGCTCCTTCTTTCGCTTCCTAAGTTTCACTCTCCCAACCACCAATATTCGCTCAGAGTCGCTGTACCCAGGAATATGACCTCCTTCAAGGAATAGGTCAATACGTTGTGAAGGTATATGCATATTGCTCGCAACCCTTCTGACAATTAGAGCTCGGGCCTCCTTGGTTTGTAAACTTCCGGCAAAACAATCAACTGCCTCCATGAATATCCCATCGAACACTCCGTCAGATAATGGCTCATGACTTGTGGCAACGCTAGCAGAAACGTAAAGAGCGTGAACTCTCCTGCACCATTTCACCAAGTCGCGAGGAGATATTAACCTCCCAAGACTTGTCTTACTGATGGCAAAAAATGATGGTTCTGAGTACGTTTTCTGAACTGCGTGATAGACGTCCATCAAAGTTGGTGAAATTCCAGCCAACAGGGGAAATCGTGAATCTATTATTGTATTCAATTCTTCTCCAGGGGGCATCTCCACATTTACTCTCTCCCAAAGTCGACTTCCGAGACCGCTCATAGCCACAATATCTGACTTTATTGAGGGTGCAGTTCTGATAGTAGCAATTAATTTGAAACCACGAGTTGCTGTGATCTTGTCCCCTCTTGAAGGGATTACGAGTTCACCTCGTTCCATTAATGGGAGTAATACACTCAAAACGTCTTTTGGTGCTTTGTCAATATCCTCTACAAGAACCCATCTACCCTCTCTCACGGCAGTTGTCAAAACCCCCGCTCTCCATTCAAAGCTTCCTGGGGAATCCGTAGTAGTGTAAGCTCCAATTAAGAGCTTCGCATCGGTCTGGTCCCCGAGATGTATCGAAATCATGTCATCTAAAGTATTAAGCACTTGTGCGATCTGGTGAACGAGATACGTTTTCCCAGAGCCAGATTGCCCAGTGATAAGTAACGGTCGTGGAGAACGGAGTGCTTGGGCAATTGAGCTAATGTTCTTCCGCGTAGTGTGCGTATCGACGACACTCGAGGATTGTGAAGGAGGTCCTAAAATAACTATCAGGACTGGATACCCCTCTAGGATAGCGCACCATACCTCGAAGCCTAGGGATTAAGACCCCACACAGATTGGCCGTCAATGGCGACAGGTCACTAGAATGAATGACTCGTGAATTCGCTATGCTCATCTCGCCATTCGCAAACCTTGCTGTTTCCAAATCCTTTGATAATTTCTCTAGCCTTTCGGCTTCTAGTAGCCTAAGAAAGTAGGTATCAATAAAATGCTCTGTATCAGCGGTGAGAGTGCCCCTGACATTAAAAACCCATAGTCTATCTCTCTACCCTCCCATAGCCCAAGAACCTTCTCTTTCGCAGTACCTCCAACCCCGAAACGGGAAAGCATTGCCTCTTGCGCACGATCGGCAGCCTTCAAATATATCGACAGTATCCTAACCGAGAGATACCGTACCGGAAGATATTTGTGCCTCATGAGCCCAAACAAAACATCCGCATTGACGAGTCCCAAAAACCCCTCCCTTCTAAAACACAACAAACGATGAAGTGACAACAGCATATCAAGTGATTTTTCGCCATGGCCCACCGCCGATAGCTCCTCTAAGCGCAATTCATCCGACAAACGCTCCATCCGAGTAGGAAATCCAGGGGCGGTTTCTCCCGGACCAGAGTGCAGCAGAAACTCCTCAGCGAGGTCTGCCAGGAACGGCACCACCGGGAGCACTCTTGCAAACCCCGCCGCAAGTTGTTCCACTGTAGCAAACTCCCGCCATCTTGCGACAAGGTCAGCAAATATCGGTTCATAGCAAATAAGTATTAGCGAAGTGAAACTGGGATTAACCGCAATCCTGGAGAGGGTATCAAGGTAGAGGCCATTGTCGACTCGGGTTGAGCCGGAAATAATCGAAATTGCGTCCGGCGGAAGAGATGATATTAACGGTGATGATAGGAATCTTTGATCGGATTTTGAGCAATCCATTTTCACTCGGCGCTGCGTCTATCGTGGTCAAAACGAGGGAAAGCTCCTTTGGTGAGTGGGAATTTGCTCGCTGAGTTTGTCTAAAAGTTTCCTGGAGAAAGAGAAAAAAATGGCTTGGCGTGCATGAGCTGCCTGCGGCTCCAATCTGATACCGGTGTCGGGCTGTTTCGTAAGACCCGTTGAGTTGGATGGTGTTGTAACCTTGCCGAATCCTATCCTGTGTGTAGTTGTGACCTCTTGGCAAACTGAACAATAAATCGGTGGAAATTTGACTGGACGATGAATTGCCTAAAGGCCTGGACAAGGATAAGATAAAGACTGAAGTGCTTGAACCAATTGAGAAGAAAGGAAAAGTTGTTGATCCCCGTGTCACTCGTACGGTACTGCTGGTAGGCTAGGATACATGAGAGGCGGCTTATGGTAAAGTGTGTGCGCCAAGCTATCTACCAAACAGAGATTTTCTGTGGGTCCCAATCGGGCTACATGGCTACTCTACCGTATTAACTTGAATAAGATCAACACCTCTGAGGACGTCTGACTTTCCTCTCTCAGTAACGCGTGGTTTTATTTTGCTGGTATTTTCTCCCGTCCCGGCCAAAATAGGAAACTCAGACTTCCTGAGACGTGTTGCTCTTGTAATAATTCAGCGAATTCAGCCGTCCCGTCTCGTCCTTCGACTACAGACGCGCAAAATTGGTCAATGAGTCAAATACTAGTACTTAAATAAGTTAAGGTTAAAAATGAAAACAAAAATGGAAAAAGATATAAAAAAAGAAGCAAGGAAGAGGTTGTGGGGTCGAAGTCGGACTGCCGTCGACGCCCGTCCGACTGGACGACTGAGAGGGCTGCGAGTCTTATTCAAGTTAATACGGTAACTATGATACCGCAAAAACTCAGTACTCGTAGATCCACTATCGCCCATCGGCCTCGGATCACACCGACTAGAGACAAAACACTCTGAGAAGGAATACTATAGGTTGGGAGACTGAGCTTTCTGGACCTCATTAAACTGTATTCGTGATTTGGCTAACCCACTCTGCTAAACCAATTGTGGTTTAGATAGCGACTCATGTCAAGATCCCCGATAGTGGATCATACTGAGTTTTTGCGGTGCCCTACCAAACGTCTCAGGGCACACCGGACCATATCAGTCTGGGGCGGCTTTTTGCAACCGCATAAAAGATCCCACGCGCGAACTACTATACGGTAGCTAGCCAAGATATTCATAGAGATTCTTGTCGACTCAGTTACACAGAGAATCCCCATACAGTACAGTACACCCACTACCGGTAAGATAGCCAGAATCTTTGTACTACAGGTGAATCGCGGTACCTTACCATATTTTCCTACAATTACTACCGGCACTGTACAAGTACTGTACCGGTAAGAGTTCGGAGAAAAGCACCTCTACTTAACGCCCCACGGCCCAGACCAAACCCCTTGGAGACTACGGCAGACACTTCACTTCAGCCCGCACAAGTACCTGAAGTGATGTTTTCGTACAGGGATACAGTGGCTAATCAACAAAATAATCCCTATCTTATACAAAAGCATCTCCCCTACTTGCAGCACCCGCACCCCACCTCAACGTACGGGCACTGTACTGTACCAGCAGGAGGCGAATCTTTCTAAGTAATACGGCACAGCATCTATTCCTCTCGCCACTATTTAAGACACCGTTAACAAATTGCCCACTTTGATTATTAAGGCTTTGGCAACTGGCAACCCTCGGCATGGACTTATATTCAGTACTACTGTCCCTTCTCAGGATATTCTATACCGGTAATAGATGTCATACGTTGCTCTGGATACCAGTGTTCGAGGGAGCGCGGGCTTGGTGAGCAGCAAAACAAACCGTCGGAGCCAAAGCGAAATCCGCGCCGCTAGTAGGTCCCGACAGCCGATTCTCCTAGCCCGATAGACCACTATCACTGCTAGATCCCTATTCTATGGAAGTATCATGATTTGCCAAAGTAAGCGGCTATAAGTAAACATCTTCACACCGTAAAAAATAGATAGAACCAGATACCGAGTCAGACAGAGCGATCTCTCAAGCACAACAGATAGAGTGGTGGCATCCATCAAGAGATAACGCGATAACCCCACAGGTATTTCGTAGTAATCGTAAGAGCATATGACACCCGGAACGGTAGGGAATGACAAAGTCTTTGGTATTATTGAGGATAAGTCAAACGACCTAAGAGAAATCCATCACAAAATGTCACTCGCCAATGCCGCAATGCGAGTCCTCTTACAGGGAGTGTTGGATAGGTATCATATCTTGGGTTGTTCGCCGAAGCTTAGCCATACGGTTGACTTGGTCGCCATCGGTTATGGGGCCCACTTGTCTTCTTTGCGCTCTGTTTCATTTCACTTCACTTCTCTTCTCTCCATTCAACAAGTTCTTTCCACACAGTAAACTAAAACCAACGAAACTCCTCTTAACGCGACTCTCATTTTGACCTTGAATCTCTCTCTTGTTTTCACCCTCAGTAAAGTTCTGTCCGCACTATCTCTACCCATCAAGCGGTTTGCAAAGACTTTATTCTGCCCACCGCCTAAAGTACTTGGCCAACCACAGATCATTTCCAACAGGGAGATAGAGGCTAAACCGAGTTTTTCCGATAGGCCAAAATTCAATGAGTTTTATCGAAAACCATCACAAAAGGAAATCAGAAATCGACGGATTACCCCAAGGTCCCCTAGCCCAACACTACCCAACAAAATTCCAGGATAACTTTTTAGATTCCTCTGCCTACCCAGGATAGCGCAGCGATCAATACTTTCCTGGCGGGCCCCGCCGCATCCGCCAAGACAGGCATTTTGCATGCGGGATACATGCCACCCGCCTCGATTGTTTTGAATGCCCCTCCCACCCCGATATGGGGTGGATGAAAATCTGCAAAAATCGCACTCGCACCGTGCAGACTATTTCGGATACTTGAATATTTTCCAAAGGTTCTTTGGAGCCTATTGTAGCAGAATCTGTGCACAAGTGGTCACTCAAGAACTCCCGGTTCTCGTGTGGTTTGGCTTGTTGCCTCCCTAGCCAACGTGACAACCCGCATCATCGCCCTTACCACCCACCCGTCCATGGCCTCACCTGACGAAATCCGAGTGTTCCCGCACCTGAGGATGAATTCTGGTGAACGCCCATGTCCAAACGTTCGAGCATTGGGCCTTCCAACGGTTTTCATGAGAGGAACTAAACAAGCCACTAACCACCTGTCACGTGCCCACTTCAACATTACGTTACGTTACGGCACGAGGAATGACGAGGTGTGACGCAATCCATATTATTGCTGTGTTTATAGTAGATTACTCAAATTCTGTATGTGGGGATGTAACTTTGTGGATTGTACTACCGGCGGTACAGTACTCGTTCTTGAGTCTCGAGTAGGGGTGAGATGGTTTTTGTTTTAAAGAGGAAGTGGGTTCGGGATTTACTGTAGTCGGATGCTCGTACTCGCTTGTATCTAACGTTGTACTATGCGTACTGTAGGAATCGAATACTGGACTGCCCTATGTCCTGGCGCACAGGTATAGAATAGAAGGATGGGAATGTCACACGATCCGGCACCCGGCTAGTACGAGTAAATTACCACACGAAATGCAGTGTCGTACTACCCTGGGAAGATAAGTTGCGTGATAGGTCCGGAGTACGGAACTATAACTGCCTGCTTGCCTGCCTGCACTTCCTGCTCCTCCCTCTGCAAAAAGCATTACCGGTCCCGAAAATAAGACAAGCCTCCCCGCATCTAGGAATCAGAGGATCCCCGAATCCATATATATATATAAGCCTCCCACCCCTTCCTCCCACCCTACTCAACTAACCAAAGCCGAAAGCCAAAATGAGACAACCCACAAAAATATCCATCTCCTCAGACTACGTCCGCGCAATAAGCGCACCCCCAGAGCTATACCCGCAGCTGCGAAAAAACATGACGAAAGACCTGCAAGAGCTAGAGATGAGATGGGTCCAGAGAGTCAACGTCATCGGCGACAAGATGCTTGCAGTCACCCGCGTGGACGAGGACGTAGTCGCGCTCTTGCAGATCGTGTGGGATGGAATGAAGCTTGCGCTGCGCGTTGTCGACTTGCTGACTAGGCTTGGTACGGAGATTTTCTGGGAGAGTCGTATGTTCTCAGCTTGTTGTACCTCGGGGAGTTTGCACTAATGACGATTGAGGGAGCAGAGACATGGGAATTGGTCTATGTGCCGCCGTTCTTCGTCGAGAATACTGTTTTCTGCGGGAGGAGGACTGGGTTTAAGTTTGATTTGCCTATGTTACAGCGTTATGGGTACGTCATCTGCCCAGCGAGCTCTGGGGTGACGCCCGGTGGCCGGTTGGGAGGGAAGGGTGGCCTAGAGGCTTTCTATAACGAGTTTTTTTCTCTAGCGGATGGGGTTGAGAGGCAGAGAAAGTGTAGAGAGATTGGATTGATTAGGGAGGAGTTGGCGGCTAGGATGGCAATTTGATTTACGCGTTTACTTGTTGATTATTAAGTTAGGTGGCAGGTTTGCTGTTCACTCACGAGTGATCGCTAGTGATGCTTGTAGCTCCTCGAGTGGATGTAATGGGGATCGCACGATACTCTACTGTGCCTCTCACTTATTTTTTACAAAATTTAATAAAGTCATCAAATTGCATTACGCGTGAGGTATGATATATAACACAGAACCTAATTAAAGCACGAAAATAATCGGTATCATACATTAAGCCCTCTGGTATAAGAGCACTGACACCAAATATTACACACTAGCCATTGCCCCCTCCCCCATCGGCATTAGAACAAGAAATCATAAAAGGGAAACGCAAGCCATGGGGCTAAAAGAAATCCTAAGCAAGCGCAAACCAACCCCCGAAAAATGAACCCATGTGAGGGAAACTGTGGAGAAAAATATTTTGCCATAAAGAAAAGGATTCATAAATTGTAGTAATAGCTCTCAAGCGGGAAGACTTTCAAACCACTTCGTCACCTTTAATTGGAGATCGCTTCTCCATAGTGGTACTTCGAGATATACCCGCAGAACTGGCTCGAGTCGTGGTCTTTGCCAAAGTGAAGAACCCTTGTCGGAGGCTCAATGAGGCATCCTTCTTGACTCTATCGGACTCGCGATTGTTGAACAACCCGTATTTTCGCTTGACAAACTTCCATGCCTCGACCCCACAGACGAAGGCGGGGATAGCGCCAAAGGAGAGTGCCCATTCCCAAGTAATACCTTTGTGTTTGAAGACACCGGTGTTGAGACCAGGAATATAGACGACAGGAAAAACTGAGACTGCGCCAATAACAACAGCATAGAACAAGAACTTGTTTCGATAAACCTATTACGAGTCAGTGCAGCCCAAGGGTAAAGGGGTTGGGAAGCACTCACGTCTCTAAAGAACGGGAACCTACACTCAGTCTGGTAGGGATCGAACCTAAACATGCTTCGTCGGATGCTCTTGAATTCCCAAGCTGAGATCAAGATCAACCATGTCAACTGTGCAAAGACAGCGGCTCTAGCCCTGAAAACAAGATCACATTCGGGAGAGTATTTGGAGTTGCAGTTCACACCAAGATTTCCGTTTCCGACTCCATAGACAATAATGACGAAAGTACAGAGCGAGCAAGCTCCCATGATCGTACCATATACAACCATATCCACCAGAATCTGTTTGGTAAAGACACCGACTTTGGCATCATGGGGAGGACGTCTCATGATATCCGAAGTAGCTTTTTCTAAACCCAATCCAAAAGCAGGGAAGGAACTCGTAAGCATGTTGATCCAGAGGATTTCCAAAGGCGCGAGTGGAAATACTGAGAAGTTATCTCGATCTCTGAACGCAAGACCAATGATCAAGAGTATAACTTCTCCGACATTAGAAACCAACAGATGGAGGATAAACTTTTGAATGTTGTCAAACATCCTTCTACCCTCTTCGACAGCGTTAACAATACTCTCAAAGTTGTCATCGGTAAGCACAATATCAGAAGCCGATTTTGCGACATCTGAGCCTGCAAGACCCATAGCAATTCCGACATCAGCTCTCTTAAGACTTGGGGAATCGTTGACACCATCTCCCGTCATTGCTGCATATCGACCTCGTCGGTGAAGAGCATCAATCATTCGAACCTTGGTATTTGGTGCGCATCGTGCGATAACAAATGGCAAGGCCGGGAGTTGATCAATCTCTTCGTTAGTCAAGGCATCGAACTCTGCTGCTGTCTTGACCATACTCTGTGCAACACCCGCAGGAAGTGTTCCGAAATCAGCGGGGATAATTCCAACTTCACGGGCAATGACTCTGGCAGTACTTGGATGATCTCCAGTCAACATATGAACCTGAATACCGGCATTTGTACATTTTCTAACGGCCTCTTTGGTTTCAAGTCGAGGTGGGTCGTACAGTCCAGCAAGGCCCACTAACGTAAGGTTTTGCTCAACTTCGTCGCGCGAGAATTCGTTCCAGTCTGGCGGTGGCATATCGGCAGTGCGGCGAGCGATAGCGAGGACGCGCTGGACCCCAAAATTAGCTACCATAAATTCTCTAACTTCCATTATAGAACCTACTAAACCCTGATCGGCGAGGGCCGTCATCTGCCCAGTAATCTCTTGTTTCATTTCTTCGGTCATCGGCGCCTGCTTATCTCCGAATCCAACGTTTGTGCAAAGGTCAATAATCCTCTCAACAGCACCTTTGACAAAGATAAAGCATCGCCCGTTGTTGGGTTCCTGAAACACGACGGACATTCTTTTAACGTCACTGTCGAATGGGTATTCCTGAAGTGCCTTCCAGCCGTCTGCGATGAGTTTCTTTTTTCCGTAATCGAAGCGATGACAAAAGACTTGAAGAGCAATCTAAATAGTTGTCAACGAAAACCTATCCATAGAGGCTATGAAAAATCCTACCTCAGTTGGATCGCCAGTAGCTTGCCACTGTCTCTTAGTATTATCAAATCTAACAGTCGCTAGATTACAAAGAGCCGAAGAGTGGAGGAATGCTTCCAATTCCGGAACAACCTCTGGGAGAGCACCACCCTGGAAATGATCTCCGTCCAGAGTGTCTACGGGATCAATTCCCTTGCGTCCTCTCGGTTCAGTTCCATCCGCAAATTTGAGTGCCAATGCTGAACGGGCTTGGTCGCGGGCTTCCTGCTGGCGCTCAAAGGTCTTGTTGGCGTCGATGGGCTCAGATGCGGCTGCTGGTGCTTTTCCGAAACGGACGACACCCGAAGTTGGGTTTGCGGCTTCTTCGGTCCGATCGACAGTGTAGATACCGACACCTGGAATCCAAGCTTTGCGGGTAATCATTTTCCCTTGGGTGAGAGTTCCGGTCTTATCGGAGCAAATATTACTCACACCCCCCAACGCCTCAAGTGCATCAAGTTTGCGCACGATAACCTTGCGTTTAACCATAGTCTTCATACCAACAGCCATTGTGATCGTCAAGACGGCAATCAAGGATTCGGGAATGATAGCAATACCTGAAAGTCATATTAGGAACTAGGTGCCACAAGGTGGGATAAATCGAAAACCATACCAAGTGATATCGCGTAAATGACGACCTCGTGAGGAATTCTAAATTTGTTCGCTGCAAACACAATAATAGCCAGAATGACAGCGCAAAACAAGAGGTAATATGCCAATCTCGCAAGCTTCTTCTGGAGGGGGGTTCCAACGGTAAGTCCAAGCAACTTTCCAATGGCATCCCAAGTCTTGAGGGTTGCCCCCCT
>Ga0307510_10008190_pt1 | contig 12448 bp, 12 predicted proteins | sample 12_EM_MG_FD_207224 | JGI IMG/M metagenome (GOLD analysis project Ga0307510, IMG submission 207224) | Populus trichocarpa ectomycorrhiza microbial communities from riparian zone in the Pacific Northwest, United States - 12_EM | ecosystem: Host-associated > Plants > Roots > Unclassified | place...
TGCGTTCATCTAGCCTTATACAGGCCACTCTGTGATGGTTCATATAGTGGTGGTTCTGGGTCATATCTCACTGTGGACACCAAATATTGTGCGTTACCCGGAGTACCCTACGGGTTTCATTTACACGCGTCTTAACGCTGGACAAATTCCGAGACGTCCATCGCACGCGGGCCATTCCCAATTCGTGTTGTGTCACTGACCTCGGTGTCTTGGCACAGAGAGAAGCGCCTGCATTCCCTAAGTTCCTTGTGTTGATCAAGGCTTACTCCGCCCTGGGAAACGCACTTAATCCTCAATGACACCTTTAAGTTGTACTATCTGCTTTCATCGTACCAACTTTCCGCAAGAGACAGTATCGACATACAATATACATATAGCGCGTGAATTCCGCAGCCTCCGAGTCCTGTCTGGCTGCACCCTGAAGTCCCACCACTGGCAGACGATACACGTCCAGGCCATGGACCGGGATCTCATTCTCGTACAACACGAAATCAACTCGAGTCCCACCGAGCTACCTCCTTTCCTCGCATTCGAACCTTCGCCCAGAGGCTTCAATCAAATCAACACAGGCTTCTGCCCACAAAATAAAAGTACCTCGATCCTCAGCTATTTTCTCTGCCGTTCAACGGCTTCTCAATTCGCTCACCCCAACCGCCGAGGACGTCCTCGGTACGCCCGTCCTCCTGCCTGTTGCGCCGCATATCATGCCATACCACTCGCATACAGCATAATCCCCGCACGCCATGCGCAAGGCTTCATCGGGCTTCATCGAGGTTCACTCTAAACCTCGGGGGGCTCTGTACTCGACGCGTAGCACCCTCCGGAAAACCACGACAGGCGAATCCCGCTTGATGGGATGGACGAGTCCTACGATGGTAGCCACCTCGTTGATGAAGGTGGTGTCCCATTTGCCGTGGGTTCTCAATATCATCCGCTGGGTGTGTGACCTCACACTGAGGACTGTTGGTTGGATTCCGCTCCAAGTCAGGATGTGAGTGAACCCCCCTGCTCTTGATTTCTTAACCTCAAGTTTCTTCTGTCTTTCTGCACTGCACTGATTGTAACAGTTGTGTCCATGCACAGTGTCTCGCACGGCATGTCATAGCATCAATCGTGTGGTCGTAGAGTTGTTTGCGAAACAAAATACATTCGCTTTCTCTATCATCAAACAGTTGGAGATGGTACATGTAGTGACGGGAGTCTTTCAGGATCGTCATCCCTGCACTTACGCTGATCAAGGTGTGGGCATCACGTCATTCAGAGAGCAAAGGTTTACACGAGTAATCGATTACACGATTGGCCATTGGCTTCGACATCGTCCACTACTGTTGTAGGATCTCCTAATTGATGTTCGTTACAGAATACCGACCCATAGTATTTACTAAATATTGATGTAGTGCAAACAAGAACGCGACGGAGGACGATGACACCAATCTCTCCTCTCTTAATAGCCACCAGGCCTTCCGACGAACCTTTCCCATGTCCCCTAAAGCGTCAGCGGAATACTTCATTGCCATTCCTTGAAAGGTTTCGCCACGGTTAATTCGGTCTAGGGTGCCTTTAAATATGTCGAGTGGCCCCCGCCCAGATTTCAGCTTGCTCGTTTGCTTGTTCACGTGCATCCCAGGCTCGTCTTCTCTCCATGAGTCGTGTGACGAGAGGACATCTGGCATGGGTGTGGGAACTGAAATGACAATAAGCATCCTTCAGAGGCTCATACGGTCCCCACCATTCAGAGAAAGGCTCACAGGATCGCTTTGGGATGAACGGGGAAGGTGTCTGTGCAAAGGGGAGCACAGGGGTGTCAGTTATGAACAATGACAGCCCAATTGTGAACTGCACTACCTGAACCTGGAATAGGGTAGGGTTAGAGGAACAGGCTGGCGGTCAGAGAGGCCTCGCTGTCTCTTTGCACTTGTTACTCGCCGAAAGAGGTCGTTATAAGACAAGGAGTTTGAAGCTTAAAAAGAGGAACGACAACTTGGGGAGGAGGCAGTCCTAGGTGCGGTATAGTTGTTGAATTACGACTTGATTTATACCTCTTGAAATCCTGCAAGTATCATCCTGTGAGCAGCGTCAGTTCGTTTCTGTCTTCCGGCACTGTGCCAGTATACATGACTGTGGGGCAGGTGCGAAAAAAGCCTGTATTGTGGGTATGAAAAAAGGGGTTTTAAACGAATTTGTCCGAGCCTGCCGTTTGTACGACCCAGATAAGATCATCAAAGGTGCAAAGAGCACTAGTACGTGGAGGCACTTGGTGTAGCTTTACCCATTTTCAGCGAAGTGCCGAACCATACGGAGAGGACCAGGGTACAAACCAGTGACAGAGTGCGTCATTGCCAACCGTCAATTGTGCTGATGAAATATCACGGTGAGCTAGTTTTGTACACCGCTTCCGCCGTCAGAGCCGTTCTGGAGGTACTACAGTCACGGTAGTCTTGTAGTCCTATGCCAATTCATGGTACGGTGCCAGGCGGCCAGTGCCCATAGTGATAATTAGGTATCCCCGACCAAGACGGCGGATTTGCCAGTTGACGTGATGACGGTGCCGGTTGTGGTTCTTGAATACTGGTTTCCAGGAACTCTTCCCGAAAGTGCCGGTCGAATCCCGACTCGAATGGGGAAAGCACTGGCAAATGATAAAAAAGGTGAGCGTGAAGCCTCGGGCCGGACCGGACCGATACAAGAGTTGAACTGTTGTGACCACGTGCATGCTCTCACAATCACCTGACAGATTCCTCATGAGGATGGGATGGGATCATTTCATTTCACTATCATTTCTTGCATGGCTTGACACAAATCGGATCACGGTAACTTGATAATTGACACACTCCATTGGCACGAACAATGCTGGGGATTACTCGAGTCTAAATTTTCTCTTTGCCTAAGTTCTACTTTCGAGTGGAAATTTGAAGTTACGGAAACCTTTTCAGATCATCCTGGGTTTATCGAAGTTACATGGCCTTCCTCCCTTTACGACTGAAGAAACCTCTCAGAAAGCCCTGAACTCATTCTGAGTTTCGACCGGCCCCGCATCTTCAATGACGGTTCTGCCTTCTGTGATTCTTCGCACCGTGACAACCCATAAATGAGTTCGCACCTCGACGATTGCGTGCGGTGTCGATAGAAGAAGGTCAGGAGGAAGACATGAAGTCTGCTTTGTGGAGGCAAGTCGGCTGTGATTGCTGGCCAGTGAGATGTGGGTAAGAAACACTACCATTCACCTGCCGTTAAGGCCGATCTACAAGGGACCAAGGGCGAGTTCCGCCGCGCGACTGGTTTAAGGCTGGCCAGAAAACATCAGACACTTCGGTGTTGCATCCGCTATCGTGGCGATGTTGATTTACCTATTTTATTTAGGGTTCTCATGTTAAAATTCTGCTGGAGCCTTGGGCTGGGCAACTTGACGTTGGGATCGCGATGGCATCCCAAAGTTTGAACTTGAAGGGGTTCGCGGTGTCATCCTACACTGGAAAAGTCTAGGTTGGTTGGTTTTGGAACAACTCATGGATCTGGATACCTTCCACAAAATCGAACGTACTTGTGACCAGTAATGGAAGAATAGGCGGAAACGTCGAGCGCCAGTGGAGCGGCTTGAAACCGGAGGCAGTGCTTGTACAATAAAATGTGACGATTGTCCTGCACAGGGAAAGCCTGCGTGGATGTTGGCATGGTCACGGCAACAGAAACCCCCTGGAAATTTTAACGTACTCGTTGCAAGATGCGGGACGGAAGCCAGCGAGACCTGGATGACCCAATTTTGGGGGAGATATGGCAGAACAGACCTGGGAGGGGCGTGGCCATGTTGGTACTCATAGTAGTACTCATCAGTGCAATGTTCAGGCAATAGAATATCTCGGAGAAAATTCGACGTACCAGTAGCCACTTGCCAGTGGAAAATTGTTCAAGGTAGATGACCTCGATGCAGATCCCATTGTGCAAGTACTATATTTGTTCAGGTAGTGCCAACGGCCATCCTTGTTTTTTTCTGGCGTCGCAAATTTCAATCAATGGTCTATGGACGGGGTTCATCTCGTCTCAATAAAGATTCAAGATGGAACTACCCACCCCACTCCTCAAGGAACTCGAAGCAAGGGTGGAGGTCTGAATAGAGCGAATCTCATGCTGAGACAAACTTCGTTTGAGAGCAGACTGCAAAGCTTGACGTCGTGTTGCATGTTCGGAACCTGCACGAAATAAATACAAATGAATGAAAGACTGTACAGTTATCTGAGAGTCATTATACTTGAGAGGTCCTAGTAGGGTGCCACACGACGCCGCAGTCCCACGCCCAGGGGATCGCCATTCTATGAAGTTCGCAGCCACTGACCAGCCAGCATAAAGTGGTCCCGAGAGTAGCAGTGTTCGACACCCACGTAATCTAGAAGTTGGCCATATAAGCGGAGGAATCTGGGACGAGGCGCATACCGATCCAGAGAAGGTGCTTAGGCTGTGAAACTTGGGACCAACCAACCGAGAACCATGCAAAGAGGAAAAGGATAAGCGGAAACGACAGCCTGAACCGTGACCGACGAAGTGGTGCAATGTAAGGAAAGATGCGGCCTAAAGGGGAGTGGAGGAATTGGGGGGGAAGAATATAGTGGGGAAGAAAACGGGGCGAAGGTGGGGTGCTCGAACTAGACGCTGTCCTTGTCTCCCACACCTGGTACGGAAAATCAACGATCAACGATCAACCAACGTTCCACACCACACTAGAGACTCGGGTCTCGGGATCTCTCACGCCCCGAACGAACCCCCTCCTGCCAGGACGCGTTACATTCTGTGACCCGCAGTATCGAAGAACCAACAGTCGACTGAGTCGACAGGTCCTTTGGCCAAAAAACCCGCCATATCTACGCTTTTCCCGTCGCAATCACGTACAATTCCAAACAGAAGAGATTCGAAACTCTTTCGTCGGCGAGTGTTCGAGTGACCTCTGTTCCTTTTGGGTCACGCCACCATCCTCACTCCCATCTGTTTCAGACAGTCCGTATGTGACGCCCAGAAGGCAAACGACCATACATCAGCATCCGGTGGTCACTGGTGTTTTCCGGACCCAAGGGCAACACTTGTTTGTCGTCCTTCACTAGCTTCACTGCCCGGATTGATGGTAGCGTGAGGTCAAAGCGAGGAGCCTTCTCCCATGACCACTTACCCTCCAGATGGGACGTCCTTCCGTTGCGTTGTACGCTGAAACGGGGGTTTCAAGACACGATTGATCAACAGACTATTAACAGGGGCTCACATCAACATCAGGTCCTCCCCTGTGACGAAGACTGAAGGAATTTTACACGGTTTCAAGGAGGTATAGCAAAATAGCGCGAATCGGTTGGCGATCGTATCGGACAATTTCAATCCCAACCTGCCAGTGGAGCGGGTGTTAGTAATGTCAACGAATATAGCTAAGGTATGCAAATTGTGAATGTGAAAGACTCTGGAGGAGCTCCAACGAGTCTGATTAAATATTTTGTCCTAGGTCTCCACGTTGTCGAGGGTCGCAACCCATGATATTCAGACACATCAACAAGGGCCCTCGCTCTGATCATTTGAATATAACCTGTACAGAAGATTGGAGTCCGAGTGGGGTCGAGAGCCACGAGTAGCTTCTGGCTCGGTTCTACAATCAATCACGGAAATCAAACCTTGCGGAAGGCGTCACAAGGATCGAATGACACTAATAGGTGAGCAGAGACCCAGAAAATACTGTCAGTACCTCGCAGTGCGAGGTACGCACTGAAGGGTTCCCACTGTAGGGGAGTATAGCGGCCATTACCCATTTGCGTGCGAAGCTCCAGTGACGTTAAGCGCCACCCCTTGCTGATTGCTGATAGATACCGGACTAAACAGCTTGCTCCCTGATGGAAGTTTTCGAGCTGATAATTCATTTTATTCCACACATCGAAGTTTGTTTGTGAACCCTCTGCAAGACAGCTACGACCGAACCGGGTTGCTTTGACGACGATGTTCGCGTATGCCACTGTCAGATATGGTGAATCTGAAAAAGCACAGGTCTTTCCCGATCATTAGCATACGGAGTATCTCATCGAGGAAAAATCAGAACACAGCAAATTAGCCCACCGGCCCATACTAGATGGGCCACAGTGACAGAAATTTCGGTAACGCCCACGCTTATCCCTTATCCCGAACGCACAACTTTCTCACACCTACACCACGCACGCAGTTTACGCTAGTATTCTGCATAGAGGACCGCGCGCCGAGGATGATCAAGCTACTGGTATGACACCCAAACATTTGTGCGATCCGATGTTGGGAGACTTGTACTACAAACACATTGACACTGAGAGTTCATTTTCCAAATGTAGTACTCGAAACTTACCCAGGCTCACTCCTCCAGACGATGTCCTCTAAAGTGCTGCCCGTGAAACTGAATGTTAGTCTTGCGTGGAGGCAACTCACTGAGACGTGGGTTTGACACGACTCGGAGAATGAATCTGACAACGGGTAGCTTTATAGCCGGGGATTCAATATAAGTTCCGCAAGTTCTGGACGTATTCCAGGGCCACCGGAATCCCTAGAATATTCTGAATGCTCAGTCACTTGTATCTCGGTAAGGATTGGGGTAACCTCACTTCTACTACGGCAGCTAACCTCAGACCCTGAGGTGCATATCTCAAAGAGATTTGACAAAATGTCCGCCAGAGGGCCATCGACCCGTCGTTGGCTAAACCAGTGACCAAATTTCTTTGTTATTAATTAATTAATTAATAAGTCCGATTTATATCCGATGCAAAACTGCCCCTGACTACGACGCTAGGGACAACCAAACACATTCCGTCTCACTCGGATACGCTTGCGGGAGAACCCTGTTTGAACCAGGTACTAGCCCTCTTGATTTTTTTATGCATTATTGATTTTGTAGGGAAGAGCTTCTACACTCGAATGTTGGGCGACAAGTCCGTCCTTGACCCTCCCGGGCCAGGTGACATGGTCGGCATCAAGACGCAAGGTCCGTGCCAGTCCTGCGTGACAATCAACACAGAATCTTCCTAAATCTCAATGGCCCTCCTACCCAAGGTCATCGACTCCACTGTGCGAGGTCGAATTTCGCTGGAAGAAGGGAGAACGCGGCGTACCCAAATTTGGGATTGGGGTTCGGGTGTTTGGGTGAACTACTATAGCAGCCACTAAGTCGTCAACTGTCCGGGATATTTACCATCGATAGGCTAGGACCATCGTAGTACTGTGTTCTCTGGGCTTACTGGACCTCCAATAATCTTCCTCAAGTCTGCATTTTGTTAAGTTTTGTTGTTAAATTGGACAACCTTTCTATCTATTGTTTAATTCCGGCGTTCTAAGTCAACGATCAACGCTGAACTTTCGTACATCCGCAAGATACACTGAGGACTGCCATTTTTCATCTGCGGAGCTCGGCTGTCTCGGCACGGCGGGCTTGCGTCTCCGAACGGCCCCACGGATCCTCTAGCCATTCATGTTTCCCCAGTTCCAACGCCCTCTCCTTGACGAGGTCAACTGCAAAGCTTTGGGCGGTCGAAACAATGCTGCCGTCTTGCGAGTCCTTGATCCAACTCAGGACCATTTTCACGTTGTATATCTGATATTGTTGTTCTTCAAGTCTTGGGCCGCACCTCTGCGTATTCAAATGCCTCTGAAACTCGTCCACACGAGTGCCCCTCCATCTGCAACCCGAGTACGGACAGAAGATCCAAGGCGGGAGATGAAACGACTGGATGTGTCTGTCCAGTTCGGTTTGTCGATGACACGTGTGCCCACATGCGGGGCAAAGTCGGGTTTGCGGCTTGAGGATAGAGATACGGAAAAATGTGCATCAGAGTGTGCGTATTGCGTATCATCTTATGGGAAAATCGCCTTACCTGATTCCGGCTTGGTCCGGAGGTTTTCCCAGGAGTACCGTGACTGTTGATCTCATGTTGTGCCATGGATTCTGTTAGATTCAATTAGGAAATACCACCTCTCAGGTAGGGAAATGGGCGTACATTCTGGTCGAATTTGCAGGGCGAATTTTTTTTAAAAGATGCGTATAGTGTGCGCTGAGAAGTTTGTCATTATATGGCAGAACGGTTGTTACCGTGACTGCATTCCGTTTCTACCTGGATGGACTGTCAAGTGGCAACACGGCGGCCGCAATGCAATGCTCACAGTTTCGGCCGTCATGGCATCTGCGACACCGTGACAGTACTGACAGTACTGTCTCGTCTCTACCATCATTCGCCCAAGCTACGATCAAGCGCGGTCAACCTTCGGAATTACCTTCCGATAGAGCGTCCAGGACAGACAGATTTCCGGTGTGTGCCCCTGGTTCGGATATCGGGCATCGTCGGCTTCCCCTTTGGGCTGTCCGACTCGGAGTCGTTGCGTATCACAGCCCGTTGCCGTGTCAAGATCCTTGATCCTTGATTTCAGACTGTGGTGTGGGGTGTCAACCGTGTCATGGAACTCGATTTGTACTAGAAGTGTCGTCATGGCGTTCAGGGACAATCGCCTGGCAGTGAGTTACTGAACATTGCCAGTGCCAGCGCCGAATGGTGGTGCAAGGCATCAAGCTCAAGCTTCAAGCGTCCCCATGAGTCGGTGTTTTCGCGGGGTGCTATACGTGAGTTTGCTGATATTTGGCCTCTCTAACTGATCCATCACTGGCGGCCTGCCTCTTGGACACTACATTATGGGCGTTGTTGTTTCGTGGGCTACCTAGTTCAAGCCCTCCAATGAGTCAGATGGCTATCTGCTCCCATCACGAGCTATCAGCTAGTTCAGTCTCGGGCTCCCTACGGAAAAAAATATGTCAATCGCAGACTATTGGTGTTCTGGCTTGAATAGAATTGGCAACAGACGTACTTTATCGGCACTACTATTCGATCACAGGGGAAGTCGGAATATGCCAGTGTCGTCTCTGTTTTGCTATCAATATACAATATAACGCAGGAGTATAGGGGGTGTAAGCGTAGGGAGTGTGTTCCCAATATTCGAAGGGGAAAGGAAATGAGAGAAGAAGGGAAGAAAGGGAGGAGACAACAGAAGAAATACTGAGAGCGCTTGGAGACTATGACAGTGGGCTGGCAAAATTTGAAGCCCGAAGGCTCTCAAGGGTCCGTGCTGAGGATTCCCTTGGCCTCTTGAACATGGGAGATTTGGATCCATGGGGGGTGACTTCAACCAAGCCTGGTAGAAGTATCCGCGAAGCAATTGACTTGCGGTCGTGGGTACGCGTGAGTGATCAGTGTCAAATGTTATTGTTGGAATTTGGCCCCCACCCAAGTGCCCCAACAGGTCCAGCCTGAGGCTACTCCGCTATCATCCGAGCCGGACCCCATATTTCTTCCCGTTCTGGTGTTGTTACGCCCTCTGCTTTATACATTAGTTCCTGACGCAACGCTGGATTTCGGGGCTTCGCTACCCTAGCCTCACTCTCAGACTGGGCAAGCATAGTTCGGCTTCTACAGCTCAGAGGCTCATATCCTCGAAGGCCAGCCAGTCACATCTTCAGTCACCATACAGCCTGATACCCGCCAGAGTGCCACCCCTCAGGCCTCAGCGCTCAGCAGTCATACGTCGTTTTAGTCGTCCGTCCTGGTGATGTAGTATGGTAATATGGTGACTCCAGTAAGTCAGCTAGCAATCCATCCTTTCAATGCGCATGTTCACACCACAGGCCTTTCTGTCACAAGAAGAGTAGGGCCCTTGTACCGCTGGAAACGGTACAATGCAAAGGCATGTCAACAGTTCAAGTTGAGCTGTTGACACCATCACCGCCATAGAAGCCAAGTAGAGCGTGAGTACGAACATCTATCTCTCTTCTCAAAAACAAAGTGCAAAATTTTCTCGCCAGACTCAGAAGAATCCACCCTCGGTTCCCCGATTCTCATTACTTAACAAACGATGGCCTGCCGGAGTTCTTCTCACGTGTGATGGATTGAACTTGAAAGCTTGAATGGTGGCCTCGGAATGTGCGTGTTTTGGTCTATGAAAGGAATCTGACGAGTCACGCATCAAACCGTATTGGCCCATCGGCCGAACTGCAGTATTCCGGGACAGTCTCTGCATATTCTGAGCGACTAAGCACGGTGACGGCGAGCTTGCGTCTCTGGAGAAAGGCCCCAGGGATCCTCCAACCACTCCAACCTCCCCAGTTCCAATGCCCTCTCCTTGACTAGGTCAACCGCAACGTTCTGGGCTTTCGAAATGTCGTCGCTAGATTTCGGATCCTTGACCCAACTTAGGATCAGTTTCACGTCGTATATCTGGTATTGCCATTGCTCAGGTTTGGAGCCGCACTTCTGTGTGTCCAAGTGTCTTTCGAAATCGTCTATGCGGGCTCCCCTCCACTTGCAACCCTGGGCCGAATGGGGGCAGAAGATGGAACATGGGAGATGAGAGGATTGAAAGTGCTGCTCCACATCTTGATATTCGTCGAAACGTTTCTCACATGCTGCCAGTGGGCACCTTAGGGCTTTCTGGTTAAAGGTAGAGGTGGGTAAGGTCATGTGCTAAGGTGTGTACAGTGCACATCATTTACGGGGGATTACTTACTTGCCCAGTGCCTCCACTCATATTGGCGTTTTCGTTTTGTTGTACGGGTGTAAATAGGAAGTGTCAAGAGTAATTTGATTGAGGTCGGGTACGAGGTAGGTCGTGGATGGGTATAGGGACGTTCGTTAGGGCGTGTAATGGGACCAAAAATGAGTGATTTTAGCGGGTTTTTATCCCCAGGAGTGTCCGTTATTGGAATGGTACGGCTGTCCTTGCGCCAAGCCGCGAAGGAGTTGCCCGGCGCCGTGCCCTAACATCTGACATGGTGAAAAGAGAATGGGTGAGCGGCGGGCGGAATTAGCTGGCCTTCCCTGATCAGGCAAAGTCACGGTGTTGGTCCAATTAGGCACCAGAAGTTTCGGAGATCTTTGGTTTGGACAACAACAACAAAATGGATTTGAAACTTGAAAGCCTAGTCTCAACATCGAGTTGACCACTGCATATATCCACAACGGAGGCAGCAAGACGGCAATGACGGGGCAGTCGTACTCGCAATCCGTGTACGGCGGCGCCCATCTCGCACAGACTGCCAGGCGATTCTTGCCGCCGGCGGCAAACCGGATTCCGGACGACTGGTTGTTCGATACATGCGTGCCCCCGGTGCCAGGGCATTTGCCAGAAGGCTAGAGCTAGAATGCCCGCATGGGTGTGCAGTTCTAGAACAAAGGGTCTGCACCTAGCCCTGATCAGAATTCGGTCCTGGAGAAAATGTACCCAGGGTCTTACGACACATCGCGTCATACCCAATCAATAACAGCATGCAGTTGATGTATCCGAGGTTTGATGAGTTCACTTTCCCAGGCTTCCAGTCAAGGCGCTTGCTGCCTCTTGCCAACGTTGTAAACAAGTCCTCATCGATCTACCACTGTGACCAGATTTGCGTTGTTGTTTCATCTATATCGGCAAAGTCCATCGGACGGCGAGGACCTGTGGCTTCCGCAAACAGCCAAATGGGGTTGGATGTTACGCCTCTGCCATGACCACTTTGGTCAGTGTGATATCAAATGCGTATTGCGTTCTTTTTTTGCTCGGATGGGCCGGGGGCTCCACTAAGGGTCATGGCCAGGTCATGTTACGGTAATCCCCATTCTTGTGCTAAACAGACCAGAGCATCTTCTTGTTTGTTGTCGGAAGATGATCCATTCTTTTCTGTAGACCGTTATGTGGAGAACGTCGCCGTATCACCAGTCAGTCAGGTTGTCAACTTAAGGTACAGTCGAGGAGTCTGCGTGAGAATTTGAGTGACAGTCAATCACGCTATGACATGTCCATGCGATTGAGCTCCACTACGGCGTCAATTGGATGGCCCGCGGGGATTACTGGCAAATGACCTCTACAGACACATACATATCACAGGGTGAACACGACCCGCATCACCTATCACCCTTCTTAGATACATAGGATGACTGAGACCATCACTATTCACCTTTTGCTTCTGATTTGGCCCCAATTTGGGGGAGGGGGGGTAACGCTGATAGGATAATTTTAGCACGGGTTGCTGACGAGCAGTCAGGATCACCCCAAGTGTGCCTACGGGCACTGCACAGCTGGTGACGAGAAAGGTCGCCAATTCGGCAAAAGCTGAGAAAATTTGAAGCGTCGTCAGCTACAGTATGGGAGAGACGATCACCTACAAAACTAGGACCCGAGCCGATGAATGGGGAGATGTGTCGTCATAGCCGTTTCATGTAGCTTTGTACCGGAAGCCTAGTAGATCATATCATAGGAGGTGGAGCTCGATGACAGTCATCTGTACCGGCTCGAACTTGGACTTGGGAATCGGGGGTCGCGAACCTTGTCGCGGACAGGTGTAACGTTCAAGTTTGTCGTTGATATCGGTTGTCCCGCCACTTCAAGTCTTCACTAGCTTCACTTATTATCGGAGATGAACTGGCTACCAAGTAGATACAGACCTCCGTAA
>Ga0307510_10008191_pt1 | contig 12448 bp, 11 predicted proteins | sample 12_EM_MG_FD_207224 | JGI IMG/M metagenome (GOLD analysis project Ga0307510, IMG submission 207224) | Populus trichocarpa ectomycorrhiza microbial communities from riparian zone in the Pacific Northwest, United States - 12_EM | ecosystem: Host-associated > Plants > Roots > Unclassified | place...
AAAGCAACCCAGGAAGGGGGGAAAGCAACCCAGGAAGGGGGGAAAGCAACCCAGGAAGGGGGGAAAGCAACCCAGGAGGGGGATAAGGTGACCCAGGAGGGGGAAAAGCGGTCCAGGAGAGGGAAAAGGCAGTCCAGGAGGGGGAAAAAGCGACCCAGGAGGGGGGAAAAGCGACCCAGGAAGGGGGAAAAGCGACCCAGAAGGGGGAAATGTGATCCAGGAGACAGGCAAAGTGATCCAGAAGATGGGAAAAGTGACCCAGGAGGAGAAAAGTGACCCAGGAGAAGGGAAAGTGACCCAGAAGGGGGGGGGGAAGCAATATCAGAGGGGAAATGCAGTGATGTGGTGCCACTCCCTCCCATTATTTTTCTGTGCTCACAGCTCACTTTCCGCATCACATGCACTTATGTAAAAATTTTCAAGAAACATTATCTAAGCATTATCTAAGCCAACCCTCAACGCAAGAAAAGTGACGCTCTGGGAGAGTAATGTCACTGTCACATCACACCCCTCCTCCAAACAGGCACACACTAAGTATGGCAATACTTTCCCACCCCCAAACCCAGCCACTCAGGACCTCTGAGCCCAGAGGCTCGTTTCCCTTATTCTCTTACTGTAAGGATACTGGAAAGATATCCAACGCATCACTCACTTGAACCCTAGTGGAGCCTCACCACACCCTATTTTCTTTTTATTCCTATTTCTAGCATCAACACAAGTTACAAAAGCATATTTACCTGGTCATCCCACCTTTACGTCTCCTTATAACCGATCAGCATGTGAAGTACAGTTTCCCTTCAGCCCCTGTACCCAAAAAGATACCCACAACACGGTGCTACCGTCTTGCTTGCTTCTACTTCTATGTCTAACCCCCCTCCCCATTTCTGACCTTCATGAAATCATGTGCAACTCCCAGTGCTGCTGGTGAATGCAAGGAAGAGGTCAGAAGGAAGGGTATGGGGACAGCTAGCAGGGGAGTTCGAAATGAGCCCTGCAAGATGAGGCTAGACTTTGGCAAACGGTGCAGTACAGCAGATAATGGATATCACACTGGGTTCCAAGTTCTCTTTTAGAGAACGAGGTATTTATGCTGTTTTGTCCTGCTGGGATTTTTGGTACAGTACTCACTGTGCAAAAAATTCTGCACTTTTGTTGCGGTCGTTGCCGAACCATGTTGTTTTCATCGTGTTTGGGCCGATTGTGGCTATTGCTGAGTGTTGTGGTGCACACTGACTTTGGGTGATGAAAATTCTGCACAATCGTTGCGGTCGTTGCTGTTGTTATTTATTGTTGTGTTTGTACTGATGGTGCAGCGTGCGACTGTGCCAGTAAGGCATTCTACAAGAACTCGGACCTGCCATCCGAAGTAATGGCCCACTTCAACAAGTTCCTGGTTACTGGCCGATGTGCATAGCACGGCCAGGAGCTCAAGTAGAAAGGTATTAGGTGACTGAAGCAAATGCCAAGGGCAAAGGATAAATATAGTATGTAGCAGCTACATCAAGGAGCACAAGGGAAGTGTTTCCACAAATAACAGAACCATATACACACGATGGCTGTGCGGTAGCAGCGTGACCCACCAAATCTGATCCTTGTAGTTCTCTCTACTCGCCCCCTTCTCTCCCCATTTTGATATCTTCAATGGCTACATCCTCCTCATCCTTTCAACCCATCCTAGATGCCGCACTACTCAACTATCACAATCAGACCAAAGTTGACCTTACCAAACATCCCTCTGCAGACAAACTCCAGAATTCTTCATCCCTCGATGACATCCTCCAGCTACTTCTAGAAAGAGAATCCGCATTCAACGTCTATCGGGACAAACATCGCAAATTGGTCGACTCCCTTCGTCCCATAGTCCAAGTCGTCCATGCTTTCTCTACCATCTGTGCCAAGGCAGTTAGCCTTGTACGTGGTCAACACGACATTTCCTTTGTATTTGTATATCCTTATGCCTCCCTTCAGGTGCCATTCCAGCCGACAAAGGCAATATTCGTTGGAATTGATGTTCTCCTCTCAGTATGTGTCACACTTCTTCCTATAAGGCTACTGTGTGCTATCTATCCACCTCAGGCAGCTGTCGGTGTCGGTGAAAGCTACGACGCACTTAGCGATCTCTTTGAGCGCGTCGCCGCTTTCCTCAATCGCTTTTGTGTTTATACCGAGAAGATCCCGCCATCACCTACGATGTCAAATGTTATGATGAAAATCATGACCGAAGTACTCAATGTACTTGCGTTAGCCACAAAGCAAATAAATCAGGGACGGTTTAGTGAGTAGCCTATTATGTGCTGATCTTCACTGGCTAATCGTTGTATAGAGAAATTCGTAAAGAGGTTACTGGGAGAGAGACACATTGAGGCTACCCTACAGCAATTAGACTGACTCACCCAAGAAGAGGCTCTGACGACTGGTGCTCACACGCTGGAAGTTGTCCATGGATTGTCCGACGATTTGAAGGTTGTCAAGGATGGTCAGAAACCTTACCCTACTGGCAACCAAACTACTAACAAGACTTATTGGAGCAGTGTCAACACATGGTGCACAACAAGCGCTAGGTATGTTCGACCGATGTGGAACTAGCAATCTCTGTGACTGATGACGCATGTTGGTTGCGATGTAAATACCACAGATGGAATAAACAAGATCCGGAGTCAGTCCCGACACCTTTACTTCTGATTTCGAAGCTGAATGTGATCCTCATTCTTAGGGAATCAATTTCAGAGGGACGTCCGAAGTTGGCTCTCTCCTCCAGATCCTTCGACAAATCACAACATCGCCCGCAGAGACCACCTTGAAGGAACTGCCTCATGGTTCACTCAAAGCGACTGGTTTAAGGAATGGGCAGAAACGGGGTCTCTATTTTGGATTCATGGCAAACGTACGCGTTTCTTCCACTTCCTTCTTGTTGCACACACTCATGCTGCTGGCATGTCATTACACAGCGGGGTCTGGCAAGAGTATTATGTGGTAAGTGATTCCTGAAACATTTCGCCCAGCTCATTCAAACTATCAATCAGCTCCAGCATCATTCACCAAGTCGAATGTCTACATGACATGGGATTGGCCTTGATGGCATTTTTCTACTGCGATTTCCGAGACCCCAAGAAGCAAGAGGTCACGGGATTACTGGCATCCCTCGTTTCTCAACTTTCAGCCAAATCCAATCCCTGCTACAACATTCTTTCTGCCCTATATTCGGAGTACGATGGAGGATCTCAGTGCCCAAACAATGACGCACTGCTGAGCTGCTTAGAAGAGATGATCAAAACCGAAGGACTGCCAACAGTGTACATTATTATCGATGGCCTTGATGAATGTCCCAGTAACTCTGGCGTAAAGTCCCATTGAGAATGGGTGCTTGAGCTGGTGAATGAACTGGTCGACCTACAACTCCCGAATGTCCGTATTTGCGCGACAAGTCGCCCTGAGGCAGATATTCAAACTGCCCTTGGATCTTTGGCATCTCACGCTGTTTCTCTTCATGGCAAAGCCAGACAAAAGGATGATATTGCCGACTATGTTAGGTTTGTCATGAACTCAGACATGAAGATGCAAAGATGGAGGGAGAATGACAAGGAATTAGTCATCACCATACTCTCTCATAAGGCTGATGGAATGTAAGTCATCATTACTAAGCATACCTACAACGATCGCATCTCTCATCTCTCTCAAGGTTTCGCTGGGTCACGTGCCAACTGGAAACCCTCCGGCACAGTCTTCCCTCCGCAATTTGACGTGCCCTTGACTACCTGCCGGAGAGTTTGGACAAGACCTACGATCGCATACTGAAGGGTATCCCTTGGGCAAGACAGGAGTATGCACAATATCTCTTCCAATGCATTGTGGAATCGATCAGGCCACTTTGTGTGGAGGAGCTTGCCAACATCCTTGCAATTGAATTCGAGACTGGAGAACTTCCCCGATACCACATCAATTGGCGTCCTGATAACTCAGAAGACGAGGTGTTATCGATATGCTCAAGTTTAATCACCATTGTCGACATAGACGGATCGCGAGTGGTCCGGTTCTCCCACTTTTCTGTCAAGGAATACTTGACATCCGAAAGGCTTGCCAATGCTGGGAAGGCTCTTTCCCGGTACCACATTCTTCCTGACTCAGCACACACGATCCTCGCAAAGGCTTCTCTGAGCGTCCTTCTGGCGTTGGACGACCGGGCCGACAAGGACACAATGAAGAACTTTACTCTCGCTGTCTACGCGGCTCGATACTGGGTCGACCACGCCCGGCTCCACAGCGTGTCATCTAGAATCAAAGATGGGATGGAGCGTCTGTTTGACCCTAAAATGCCATACTTTGCGACATGGGTATGGATACACGATATTGACTACCCATTCCGGGACATCATGTTTGCGGCGCGTCCATCACCTCTGAAGGGTACTCCATTATACTATGCGACGCTATGTGGATTCCGTGACCTTGTGGAACACCTTATCATTACCCACCCACAAGACATTAACGCCAGGGGCGGATTCCACTGTACTCCGTTGCATGCTGCGGTTGTCAAAGGAAACATCGATATCGTCGCACTACTTCTCGAACATGGTGCAGACATGGCTACCTGGAATACAAATAATTGGACCCCACTGTACGAAGCAGCCCGAAGAGGGCAGCTGGATGTAACGAGGTTGTTGCTTTACCATCATGCGGATGTCAATTCTTGGGAAGACATGGAGAGAACCCTGTTGTTTATGGCCTCACAAGAGGGGGAGCTTGAGGTTGCACGGACATTACTACAGCATGGCGCAGCCGTGGACCCCCGTGACAAGAACAGTTTCACGCCATTGATGCTTGTATCACAACATAGACATACAAATGTTGTGCGTTTGTTACTCGAGAACAGCGCACATGTTGACTCCCGTCAAGACAATGGCTGGACATCATTGATGATAGCATTGCACAGTGGACATTTGGGTGTCATGCGTTTGTTACTCAAGAACAGCGCAACTGTCGACTCCCGTCAAGATGGTGGCTGGACCTCATTGATGCTGGCATCGCAAAATAGACATTTGGATGTCGTGCGTTTGTTACTTGAGCAAGGCGCAACTGTCGACTCCCGTAAAGACCATGGCTGGACCTCATTGATGGTGGCATCGCATGATGGACATTTGGATGTCGTGCGTTTGTTACTCGAGAATGGTGCAGCTGTCGACTCCCATGACAACGATGGCTGGACATCATTGATAGTGGCATCGCAAAAAGGACATTTGGATGTTGTGTGTTTGTTACTCGAGCAAGGCGCAACTGTTGACTCCCGTAATGACAATGGCTGTACCTCATTGATGGTGGCATCGCATCACGGACATTCGGATGTCGTGCGTTTGTTACTCAAGAACGGCGCAACTGTCGACCCCCGTCAAGACGACGGCTGGACCTCATTGATGGTGGCATTGCAAAATGGACATTTGGATGTTGTGCGTTTGTTGCTTCAGAATGGCGCAGCAGTACATTCCCATCACAACCACAACTCAACTCTATCGAGTGGTACGTAATCTCTGTACTTCTCTCCGTCTCGCATCGACTGACAGTCGTCTCACTACTGCAGAACTACTCATCCAGTCTGGTGCAGGTGTAGATTCGCGGGATCAGGACCAAGAAACTCCCTTACATCTTGCATCATCTCACGGGCGACTCGAGATTGCACAACTGCTACTCGAATCTGGCTCAAATGTCAATTGTCAAAATAGCGAGGGTTCCACACCGCTACACTGTGCTGCGCAATTTGGATATCTCGATGTCCTGACACTGTTACTCAAGTCAGGTGCAGACGCCAACATTCGTAACAAGAACGATGCCATCCCTTTAGACCTGGCACACCGTAATAGGAGTCCTGGTGCGGCAAGGGTATTATCTGAGTGGATGGGAGTTGTGGGTTCTAAGGGACCCACCGATGTGACCCGTTCGAACACAGCATCACAGGAACCCCCTCCCGGAGTTACCGAGCCGTCAATTGACCGCGGAAAAGGTGCAAATAGTTCTGACAAGGTGACTTCACTGCATAATGCATCGGAGGAGGGGGACATTGAGGCTGTCCGGTCATTACTCGGCAGTGGCATGGATGTCAACGAATGGGACGATGTCCACTGTACTCCGGTGATGTATGCATCTTGGAAGGGAAGAGTTGAAGTTGCCAAGTTGCTGATTGAGTATGGTGCAAATGTGAACTCCCAGGACGGCGCAGGCTATACACCGTTGCATATAGCATCAAGATATGGCAATTTGGATGTTGTGCGGTTGTTGCTTGATCATGACGCTGGTGTGAATGCAGGGACGCATGACCACTGGACGGCCTTGCATTTTGCATCAGAACCTGGTCACTTCGAGGTTGTCGAGGTGCTCCTTAAGCAAGGAGCGAATGTCGGAGCCCGGAATGACGACGGCCAGACACCATCACAGGTAGCTTCACGGTGGGAAAGAAGGGATATTGTGCGACTATTGTCAGAATATGATATACATAGTGTGTAGGCCATTGATGATAAGATGGGCTAGCTGTATACATTCGAACACACCTTTCTTGGTAGGTCGAAGTAAGTAATCGACAATAATGGTGTCATCTCTTTGCCGACGGCCGATTACGGTGTTGTGCTGGTCGATGATAGTGACGAGCAACCTCCCAGCCCTTAGAGCCATGCCACCTAATATTTGTCCTGGATTATTTTCCGTCTGGCTCATTTGATAGATAATACGGGTTCCACTATCTCACTTCTCATTTCAGCTTTTCCATCTGACGCAATCCAGGGATTCAGTGTTTTAATTATGTTATTCAAAGGGCCACTACAGGGGTGGGATGTAGCTACTCGCTGTTCTTATGCTGGGCAGCCTGAATAGTGAGTGAGCCGCCAAATGAAGGGCAGGTGTATATGAAGCTTCACTTTTTCTTGTTGGGTATTTGTTGAAATGAGAGCGTGCAGAGCGCGTCGATCAGAGCGTTCTTCAATCTCAGTGAATTCAGAACCATCATGGCATACGCTATGTATTAGGCATGGAGCAACGCAAAACTCAAAACGAACAACGCATATTCGCACTGGCAAACCGCGCAGTAAGGCAAGTCAGATGTAGTAGCGAGAAAGGAGACAGAGGCCGTAAAATCACAGGTTAGGTGTGGTTCTGGCCGAGTATTGGCACAGCCCCAATCTCCAATCGAAACACTAGTACATTAGATAGGCCCAACTGGCCCTTTCGACAATTGCAAATTCGCTCAAGATACCATGTCTCTCCAACGTCACACACCATGCCTCCTACTTGTTGCCACCCACTCTTGTTTTCCTTGCACTCGACCCTTACTCCCTCACGACCTAGCCTTGAACACCGCACCCCATTTCTCCTGCCGGTACCATGCTGATCGTCCAGGTATCACTGGCCAACGGCACTAGTGCACGCTGCCTCGAAAACCCCATCGTTCCATATCGCACACATTGTGCATGGGCTCTTACGAGTCTGGACCTCGCCACTGTAGGGAAGGACTTTAACTGTATTTTACTGTATATTGGCACAATCAGGACTCTTTCCGTACGTTTCCTTGTTTTTCCTTTCATGCTAGCCCAGCCGCTCTTCATTCTTCAGCTTCCTTCCTATTTTACCTCAGACATTTACCATCGAACGCCGCCACACCCTCATCACCCTCATCGTCTACGCGCTCGCCGTCATGCACGTTGATACATTTCAGTAAAACTTCTTATCTTTGAACACCGTCTTCGTCACCGCGCGGGTCTGTCACCAGCAGGACTACATTTGCCTTTACCTTCAACTTCACGTTCGTCTTTCCCTCTTTTTCCCCTCTAACGAACCCTGCGCGTAGCGTACTTCTCTATATACACCCCTCACCGACCTTGTCAAAGGCAGGCAATCAAAGTCCATCTTTCCCTCTTCATTCTGTTTTGCATGTTTTTTAACCTTCGCCTGACTGCCCAACGACAAATCGAGCTGCGGTGCCATCGCTCGTCCTACCAGTCTCGAACCTTTCTCTCTCTGCCATACGCACTCTTCGAGGCTCATCTCTCTTACCCTTATCGCAGCTGCCAAAACTACACCAGCCAAAGATATACGGGTCTATTTATTTCTGTGTCCTTTTGAACAATTTCGTACAATACGGAACTTTGCGGCAGGTCCTCAACCAACAATAGGTGATAGGCAGTTTAAAGGTGGTAAGTTTTTTTAGGTGACGGAATGATGTGATGTGATCAATAATTTAACAAAGGAGGGTCCCCGATTTGGGGTTCCCTGCCACCCCTTTTTTGGATGATTTTAATTTACATAAGCAAAAAAATGTGAAAGAATTTTTTGTGCATGTGATGGCACACTGGAGGTGTGCCCAGTGTGTGTCCAACCTGGTAGGTCCTCCTGTAAGCTCACTTGCTTGATTTCTGTTCAGCCGCTTTTCACTAAATTTCACTGCTCACAGGTCCACAGGTCACTTTCTCTCCCCCCCTAGGTTGGTTTTTCCCCTTGCACCTTGCTTTTTCTCCTCACAGCTCTTTTTTTTTTTTTTTTTCTCATTTGCAGACTTTTCTTCCATTGCTGTTCAACTTGCTTTCTGTTCTGTTCTGAACAGTTGCTTTTCCCTGCTCACAGGTCCACAGGTCACTTTCCCCCCTCCTAGGTTGGTTTTTTAGGTGACTTTTTTTTCTGTTGCCGCTCAATTTTTTGGTGTTCTGCACCATTGTGAAGCCCCTGGAGTAAGTCCCCTCCTCCCTCTCTTTTTTTCACTGATTGCTCGCTTTTTTCAGGTTGCTTGCCCCCGCCCCCCCCGACTGACCAGTCCCCCTCCCGGTGAGTGCCCATACCGGCTCACTTACCATGTGCTGACCACTTGCTGACCCCTGTTGCTGGCACCCATTTTTCTGTGTCCTGGGCAGTCCCACCTGAGTGAGTGAGTGCTCCTCACTCAGTTTTTATTTTTTTATTTTGTGGCCTGACCAGACCTGAAGCCCCCTCCCCAGGTTACTTTTTTTCCACATCCAGACCTGTCCCGTCCTGCTCCCTCAAGCTCACTTTCTTTCCATGGCCCGACCTATCCCTCCACTGCTTCTCTGGCGATGTCACACCATTTCCACCAGCACTACTGGAGGTGAGTTTGTCTCTGTTCCTGGGTTTCTTTCCATGTCCTGACCAGTCGCATCTTCCTGCATCTCCCTCACAGCTGTGCCCGTGCCCATTGCCATACCGCCCAAGGCATCGCCTTCCTTGCTGTCCCCTCTCCAAGTGAGTGGGCCTTCATTTGAGCATGAAGACGCAGTGACACAAACAGATGGGATACCCTGTCTGCACTGGACGGGCCATTTCTTCATGCTCACCGGTATGTCCCTCTGACACTTGGTTTTTTTTTGGGGGGGCTGACCAGGCTCCACTGCTCCTCAAGATGAATACATGACACAACTCGACACTGACACACCCTCACCCTCCCATTTCAATGCTGCTCATCACCTCCAGATGCACATGCCACCCACAACCGACATCCATACACCAGAATCACAACTGCAGCGGCAGCAAACTGTGCACGCACGCATGCACAGCTCATGTGGTGCCTGTGGAGGTCATTGTTTTGTGGGGGTTTGAACCGGTGAGTCCATTTTCTTTTTTTTCTTTTCTTTTTTGTTCACTTTTCGGTTTTTTTCCAGTCCTACCATCCTCATGTGCCCCCACCCTCACCTGGCCAGAAGCCGAAGCAGCGGTGCCATCGCAGGGTCTTGATGACGGTGATGGCAATGGCCTGCACCCATTGTGTGCATCACTTGCCCATGTCCCACCCATGGTTTCTGCGTGCAGCCTGCAGTCGGGACACAACTGACCACCCTCTTTGACCCACAAAGAGACCTTGACCTGGAGTGGCAGCTCAATGTCAATCCCTCCATGCTGTGCAATTTTCAACATTGTGTTCTGCAACATTTCGACGTGTTCAACTCACCTGAAGCCATCCAAGACCACCAATGGGACGTTGGCAGCATGAGCCCCTCTCCCCCACCATTGTTACCTCTCTGAGTGAGTCTCAGCTTTTTTTTTTTGTGTTCTGACCAGTCTGACCTCTGCCACCCCCAGCGAAGCAAAACCGATGGCGACGACCTCAAGCCGGTGACATTTCGATTTCGAGCACCCCATCTTTGACCTTGCATCAAGTTGCCCCTACCTCTCTCCTTACAGCTTGATTTGCATTTGTGACCATTGGAGCCACATCCACCTTTCCTCCCAGTACCCCTCTCTGCCCGCATTGTGCCTGCATTCGCTTGGATGCCTGACCTCACACACCAGTACATTGTTAAGGCTTCAACAGGCCTTGATAGTACGACTTGTACTAAGAGGTGAACTGGTGGCGAGTATCTGAAGAGGTAGAAGTCTCTAGTGTTGCTAGAGACGACTTTGAGAGGCTTATGTAAGAGATGAGGAAAGGGGAGGCACTTGGGAGCTTTCAAGAACGTTGATATTGAGAATCAAGTCAAGCTTAGGGCTTGACTGTCGAAATACAGGGCGCTTATATACAGGCACGGTCGTGCACGGACCATGGTCACTAGGATAGGTACTTCTGGTCAAGAGGGGGCTGTCTGTATCATATGGTACTCCGCGGACAAGTGCTGCGGTCTGTATGAGTCGAACAATAGAGAATGAGCGAGAGCGAATGAGGGATCAGGGAATTGCCTAATCTATCCTTAACCGGAGAACAATGGCGGCGGGTCATTCCAAGAAGAGAAGCGTCATCATGATGTGATGACGACCTCGAGGTTTGAAGTTAATCCGAGGAGATCTGATCTCCGCGTGCCCGTTCTGGTCTAATGGGCGTCTAGTGTAAGCAACTACCCTTTAAGGTAGTCTGTATTGATGGTGACCCAATTAAGGGCCATGTCGCTATCCGTGTCGTCTGCGGAGCTCTGCGTGGATGGGGGATTGTCTGCGGATCCTCTGGGGGAGGTCGACTGGTAGCCCTGACTTTGGGGCGAGGTGCCAGCTATGGGCGACGAGGCAGTAGGCGTGATTGAGTGATAGCTGCCTTCTTGACTGGTGCGTTGGCGTATGGGTGCCGAGGAGAGACTTGTGGGTGACAGGGAGTGCTTGCGGGACACAGGGCTACTGGGCTGGGTGAGGTATGTTTCCCATGGTTCGATAGGGGACTCCTCTGGAGACAAGGTGTGTGTCTGTCCTCCAGGGACGTCAGGTTCATAGCGAGTGACTGGTTGTGGCTCTAAAGGTGGCGCGTCCTCCATGGGACTGTCTGGGTCTTCCAGTGGGTTCTCTACTGGGGTTGGCTCTTGGTACTCTTTCATTGAAGAGTATTCCCGACGATGGATGTTCCAAGGAATAGGGACGAGGAGCTCGACTGGGGGCTGATCAAGGGGTGACGATGGTTTGGATGGTTCACTAGGCGGTAGCGGTGGCAAGTCTGGTAGGGATAGTGGGTTCAATGGTAGTGGTCTCTTAGGCGTGGATAGAGTGACAAGGAGGGGGTCCGACAAGGATGAGAAAAATTGGGGTGGATCATAACATACATCCTGCATTCTCAGTGCCCAAGTACCCCACCCTCACCACTGCCCCACTCTTCCAGCCCAGAACCACAATGACATTGACAGGAGGCACTCTCTGGATGGCAACTATGCATTGTCTGTGGTATGTTCCCTTTTTCTGTTTTTTTTTTTGGTCGTATTTCTTTGTGTTTTCTGTATCACATCATAACATGTATATATTTAAATACTATCTGATGAATGGATAGGTTTTGCTTGAAAGATACTGTACCATGCCCGCGCCGTAGGCGCGGTTTAAACACTTGTGCTATCTTATTTGACCTGACCTAAGTGGGAGTCGGCTGCGGCTGTTGAGTACGGTATCACCTCGGTCCGGTCCGGTCCACATCGTGGCGTTACGTGTTCCATGTGGTAGCACTGCTTCTTTGATAGTTGTCATAGTGGCTGTGGTGGAGCGAGATGGTTAGAACGTTATGACGATAGGGGTATCGATCGTTGACACCCGCGGAGCAAGGAGCGAGCATCCTCCGCTAACCTTTTTTTTTTTTTTACAAAACCGTTCCGCCCTCCGCCCTCGTTACCTGGCGCGGCTTATTTTGTGAGCCCGTGGAGCCATCGTCCTCGGGAATCTAATTAGCCACAGACGCATCATGACAAGACTTGTGCAACGCTTTCTCCCCTACACTCTTTTTTTCGGTCGTGATCCTATCTTTCTAGATGACCTCCTCCCCCCGCTCCTTCACTCCTCTTCGACCTCGACAATCAGACAGCTTGGATGATGTCCAGGCGACATCGTTCCTATTGACGTCTGACGGCCGACGGCCTTTCCGTGCACGACCCCGACGTTTAATGATTCTGCTCTTTGCAGCAGCCGTCGCCACTCTCGTTTTGTTTTCACAACGTCCCGTCGTTTCAGAATATTTCCAACCCTACCAAGCCTCGCTCATCCCTCGTCCATTAATCCCTTCTAAAAGTTC
>Ga0307510_10008193_pt1 | contig 12448 bp, 11 predicted proteins | sample 12_EM_MG_FD_207224 | JGI IMG/M metagenome (GOLD analysis project Ga0307510, IMG submission 207224) | Populus trichocarpa ectomycorrhiza microbial communities from riparian zone in the Pacific Northwest, United States - 12_EM | ecosystem: Host-associated > Plants > Roots > Unclassified | place...
TTACGCTTTACAAGGGGTGCGGGGCCGAAGATACGCTCGGCCCCGCGAGAACTCGGACGTTCGAAACGTCACATGCTCAACACCTCGCATTGAAATATGGTCCTTTCTTCCGCCGTTTGAAGGATCGGTTCGTCCCTGCTAGGGCGCGCATCGACCCGGCGACGTGCTGATTCTGCGACGAGCCGTTCATCGATTTTTGGGAACCGTTGCCATGGTGCCACGCTATTCGCGCCCCGACATGACCGCGATCTGGGAGGCCGAGGCGCGCTTCCGAATCTGGTTCGAGATCGAGGCCCATGCCACCGAGGCGCTGGCCGAGCTCGGCGTAGTGCCGAAAAAGGCGGCGGACGCGCTCTGGGCGTGGTGGGCGACCAACCCGGCGATCGATGTCGCGGCGATCGATGCGATCGAAGCCGTGACCAAGCATGACGTGATCGCCTTCCTCACCTGGGTCGCGGAGCAGGTCGGCGACGAAGCGCGCTTCATGCACCAGGGCATGACCTCGTCCGACGTGCTCGACACCTGCCTCGCGGTGCAGCTGGCCAAGGCGAGCGATATCCTCATCGCCGATATCGATGCGCTGCTCATCGTGCTCGAACGCCGTGCGCGGGAGCACAAGCTGACCCCGACGATCGGCCGCAGCCACGGTATCCATGCCGAGCCGGTCACCTTCGGCCTCAAGCTCGCCCAGGCGCATGCCGAGTTCGCCCGCAACCGCGCCCGCCTCGTCGCGGCCCGCGCCGACATCGCGACCTGCGCGATCTCGGGCGCGGTCGGCACCTTCGCCAACATCGATCCGCGCGTCGAAGAACATGTCGCGGCCAAGCTCGGCCTGACGGTCGAGCCGGTCTCGACCCAGGTTATCCCGCGCGACCGGCACGCGATGTTCTTCGCCACGCTCGGCGTGATCGCCAGCTCGATCGAGCGGCTCGCGATCGAGGTCCGCCACCTCCAGCGCACCGAGGTGCTTGAAGCCGAGGAATATTTCTCCCCCGGCCAGAAGGGCTCGTCGGCCATGCCGCACAAGCGCAACCCGGTGCTGACCGAAAACCTCACCGGCCTCGCCCGCATGGTGCGTGGCTATGTCACCCCGGCGCTGGAGAATGTCGCGCTGTGGCATGAGCGCGACATCAGTCACTCCTCGGTCGAACGCTATATCGGCCCCGACGCTACGATCACCCTCGACTTCGCCCTCGCGCGGCTCACCGCCGTGATGGACAAGCTGGTCGTCTATCCCGCGCGGATGGAGAAGAACCTCAACAAGATGGGTGGGCTGGTCCATTCCCAGCGCGTGCTGCTCGCGCTGACCCAGGCCGGCGTCAGCCGCGAGGACAGCTACCGCCTCGTCCAGCGCAACGCGATGAAGGTTTGGGAGTCGGACGGCGAACTGTCGCTGCTCGAACTGCTCAAGGCCGATCCCGAAGTGACCGCCGCGCTGTCACCGGCCGAGATCGAGGACAAGTTCGACCTCGAATATCACCTCAAACATGTCGACACGATCTTCGCCCGGGTGTTCGGCGACTGATCTCCTGTCAGATAAGCGACCAGTCCAGTCCGTCCATGACATAGGTCGCGAAATGGAAATCCCTGATCCCCGCAATCTGTCCGGCGCGCCACTCCAGTAGGATGACGTAGCTGGGGACGTCCAGCGCGGCGCCGTGGTGCGCGAGCAAGGCCGGACGACCTTCCGCGGCACCGGCCGTCAGGCGCCATTCGGCGGCATCCGTGTAGCGGGCATATTGGCTGAAATAGACCGAAACATCAGGCGCGCCGGAGAGCCTGGCGCGGTTCACCAGATCCAGTTTCACATCCGCCGCCAGCAATGCCCGTAGCGCATCCCAATCATGCGCGTTGAAGCGATCGGCATAGGCGCGCAGCCTTTGCCGTTCCGCTGGCGGCAAGGCGCGCGCCGGATTCTCGCTCGCGGCGAGAGAGCGCAGTCGCGTTCGCCCGCGGTGCAGCGCCGCCTTGACTGCCGGCACCGTCATTTCCAGGACGCCGCCCGCCTCGACGAGCGAATGGCCGAGGATATCGATCAGGATCACACAGGAACGCTGCGCGGGCGCGATATTGAGGAAGGTGCCAAGACCTGTCTCGACCGCGATGCGCTGGTCCGCCTCGTCGCCCGACTGCCCGATCTCGATCGCCATTGCGTCGCGCGCCTCCTGACGCCGGCGCTGGCGCAGTGCATCGAGCGCGGCATTGTGGGTGATGCGGAACAGCCAGGCCTCGCCCCGGGCGACCTCGGTGCCGGCCTTCAACGCCTCGGCCGCCTTGGTCATGGCGTCCTGAACCACATCCTCTCCGTCGAACACGGAGCCCATCATGCGCGCGGCGTAGCGGTGTAACCTCGGCCGCATCGCACCCATCCAGTCAACCATCGCATCGGTCACGCCTGTACCTCTCCTGATGAACCGATCGAGAGACGCCGCCGCGACCGCAAAGGATTCGGTCCCGGATTTTTTTCTCGGGCGGCGAATCCTTTGTAACGTTCATGCCGTCCTGCTTCCGACGCACCGAATGCGTCGATGAAAGGACGAGACGATGCAACTGACAATGGAAAACGGGCTGGTATCGGCATTCAGATGGGCGCCGCCCTTCGCGCAGGGGCTGGTCCGCGATATGCGTGTGCGCTGGGCGCTGCGTGAGGCCGGCCTGGCATATGGGCTCGATTTCGTGGAGTTCGGCGAGCACAAATCGCCCGAATTTCTGGCGCGGCATCCCTTCGGGCAGATACCGACGTTCAAGGCGGACGGGATCGAATTGTTCGAATCCGGGGCGATCGTTTACGCGATCGGCCTCGAGAACGACGTGCTTCTTCCCCGGGACGAAGCTCAAAGGATCAGCACGATCTCCTGGATGTTCGCCGCGCTCAATACGATCGAGCCGGTTATCACGGTGCTCACGGCCGCAGACCTTGTCCAGCCCGACGCCGATTGGGATCGCCTGTTCCGCCCGAGGGCCGTCGCGTCGATCGATGAACGCCTCTCCCGGCTCGATGCCTGGTTAAGCGACCGCGACTATCTGGTCGATCGCTTCACCGCTGCAGACATCCTTATGGCGACGGCGCTGCGCCTGATCCGGCACACGGACATCGTCGCCGGACACCCGATGGTCGCCCGCTACCTCGAACGTTGCGAGGCACGGCCGGCGTTCAAAGCGGCGCTCGACGAGCAGATGCAGGGGTTCGCCGAAAACGCGCCCGTCGCCTCGCAGGCTGAGGCCGTGACCGCATAAATCAGATGGGGAACCCGCGCGGCGAGGGCCCACCGCGCGATCCCTGTCGCTCGATTGTCGGTCGGACAATCGATGCACTACCGTCACGATTGCAAATGCTGCAAGTGCGAACGCTTGAAATAAAATTGCGCTGCGGCGCAACAATATCCACATGCGCCTTGCCGGACCTACCCGGCATTAGGAACCAACCATGCGCATTCTGGAAACCGCGTTCAGCAGCATGCTGATGATCGCCGTCCTGGCGCTGGTGGCAGAGGTCGTAGCCCTCTGATTCATCGGCCCACCGCCCCTTGTCAAAAGGGGCGGACAGGCCGGGTGAGCTAGACGCCGACCAACATTTTTCCCCGCAGATCAGGCAGACCGAAATTGGTCGTGCCATTGCCGCCATAGAGATGGCCGAGCAGATCGAAGAGATCGGGATAGTCCGCGATGTTCAGCAGCGAACCATCGGCCAGCGCCCAGCCAGGCGGCACCGCGCTGCCCGCATAGGCGATGACCTGGCCCAGCCAATATTGATTGGTCGGGAAACCGCCATTGCCACCGCTCGGCGGCACCGGGGCAGTGACGTTGATCAGATAACTCACGCAGACACCGACCGGCGGCCCGGCAACGGGGCTTCCCACCGCCCCGCCCGGTCCGGCGCCGTAGGGCGTCTGATCGTTGAGGTCGGGCAGTACGAAATAGGCTTCATTGCCCCCAAATGCGTTGCCGATCACCTCATAGAGCGGGACGTGCTGGCTGACCGGCAGCGGGCTGCCGTCGCAGACCAGCCAGCCATCGGGGACGAAGATGCCGCCAAAGGGCGCGAGGCTGCCGATCAGCGGGCCGTCGGCACCGGGCGGTGGCGTTGCGGCGATGAGCCACGTCATCGGCAGCGTGGTCTGGGTTGGTTGATTGGCCTGGATGCTTCCGACGATCGCGCGACCGCGCAGCGCGGGGATGCCGAAGCTTTCCCCTTCCGCACCGAAGTTGGCGAAGAAGATAGAATAGAGCGCCTCATTGCCGTTGACCGGCAGATACTGCCCCTCGGCCATCGGCGCGCCATAGACCGGCACGGCGCCGGCAAAGGCGTGGACCATGCCCATGGTCAGGCAGGCCGGTGTGCCGCCATCCCGCGCCGGAAAGGATCCGCCGGTGGCGACTAGCTGGGGCATGGCGAGCGTCGGCGGCGGCGGTGCCGGGCGCTCGACGGCGGGCATTGCTTCGGAGGGCAAAGGCTCGTGCGAAGGCTTCATGGCGGCGCCCTTTCGGCGATGGCGCGCCGGGGGTGCGCACCCATCGCCTTAGGGGTAGAGCCGATCGTTACGCTCGGCAATCTATCCGCCGTCAGGCCAGTGCCGACTTCACCTTCTGGAAGAAACCCATGGTCTGCGGGCTTTCCTCGCCGGTCTCGGTCTTGCGGAACTCCTCAAGCAGTTCGCGCTGGCGTTGGGTCAGCTTGGTCGGGGTTTCCACCTCGATGCGGATCACCAGGTCGCCGCGGCCCCTGCCCTGCAGCACCGGCATGCCGGCGCCGCGCTGACGCAGCTCGCGGCCGCTCTGCGTGCCCGGCGGGATGCGGATCATGTGGCGCTCGCCATCCGGCCCGGGAATGGCGATCTCGCCGCCGAGCGAGGCGGTGGTGAAGCTGATCGGGGCGCGCGCATAGAGCGTGGTGCCCTCGCGTTCGAAGATCTGGTGCCGTGCGATGTGCAGGAAGATGTAGAGGTCGCCCGGAGGCGCGCCGCGCAGGCCGGCCTCGCCCTCGCCCGACAGGCGCACGCGCGTACCCTCGTCCACGCCGGGCGGGATGTTGACGGTGAGTGTCTTGGTCTTCTCGACCCGGCCCTCGCCGCGGCACGATCCGCACGGATCGGCGATCACCTGTCCGGCGCCGTTGCAACCCGGGCAGGTGCGCTCGACCACGAAGAAACCCTGTTGCGCGCGCACCTTGCCCGCGCCGTGGCAGGTCGCGCAGCTCTTGGCGGCGGTGCCCTTTTTGGAACCCGTGCCGTTGCAGGTGTCGCACGAACCGGACACGTCGATGGTAATGTCGGTCGACTTGCCGCGGAACGCGTCTTCGAGCCCGATCTCCATGTCGTAGCGCAGATCGGCGCCGCGGCGCGGCGCGCGGGTGCCGGCGCGGCCGCCGCCCATGAACTCGCCGAAGATATTCTCGAAGATGTCGCTGAACGCCCCAAAGTCCTGCGCACCGCCGCCACCTCCGCCACCCATGCCGTTCTTGAACGCGGCATGGCCGAAGCGATCATAGGCCGCGCGCTTCTGCGGGTCCTTGAGCACGTCATAGGCTTCGCTGACGGCCTTGAACTTGGCCTCGCTATCCTTGCACCCGTCATTCTTGTCGGGGTGATATTTGATCGCGAGCTTGCGATAGGCGGATTTAAGCGTCGCCTCATCGGCGCCGCGCTCACATTCCAGCAGTTCGTAATAATCGATTTCGGTGGTCATGCCGGGCCCCCGCCCTCCCCGTCATGCTGCTTGTGGCAGGCATGACGGAGGGTACGCATTACAAGTTACGCTTTGTTGCTGTCGTCGACTTCCGAGAATTCGGCGTCGACCACGTCTTCCTTCGGAGCCTCCTCAGCCGCTGCCTCGCCCCCCGGCGATGCCTCGGACTGGGCCTGCTTCTCGTAGATCGCCTGGCCGAGCTTCATCGCCACCTGGGCGAGCGCGGCGGCCTTTTCCTTCATCGCTTCCGGCTCATTGCTCTCGACCGCGGTCTTGGTCGCGGCAATCGCTTCCTCGATCTCGGTCTTGAGCGCGGCGTCGACCTTGTCGCCATGTTCGACAAGCTGGCGCTCGGTCGTGTGGATCAGGCTGTCGGCGTTGTTCTTCGCCTCGGCCGCCTCACGGCGCTTCTTGTCGTCCTCGGCGAACTGCTCGGCGTCGCGGACCATCTGCTCGATGTCGCGATCCGACAGGCCGCCCGAGGCCTGGATGCGGATCTGCTGCTCCTTGCCGGTGCCCTTGTCGCGCGCCGACACGTTGACGATGCCGTTGGCGTCGATGTCGAAGGCGACCTCGATCTGCGGCACGCCGCGCGGCGCCGGCGGGATGCCGACCAGGTCGAACTGGCCGAGCAGCTTGTTGTCTGCCGCCATTTCGCGCTCGCCCTGGAACACGCGGATCGTCACCGCCTGCTGGTTGTCGTCGGCGGTCGAATAGGTCTGCGCCTTCTTGGTCGGGATCGTCGTGTTGCGGTCGATCATGCGGGTGAACACGCCACCCAGCGTCTCGATGCCGAGCGACAGCGGGGTCACGTCGAGCAGCAGCACGTCCTTGACGTCGCCCTGCAGCACGCCGGCCTGGATCGCAGCACCCATCGCCACGACCTCATCCGGGTTGACGCCCGAATGCGGTTCCTTGCCGAAGAAGTCCTTCACGACCTGGCGCACCTTGGGCATGCGCGTCATGCCGCCGACCAGCACAACTTCGGTGATGTCGGCCGCCTTGACGCCGGCATCGGCCAGCGCCTTGCGGCACGGCTCCAGCGTGCGCTGGATCAGATCCTCGACGAGGCGCTCGAGATCCGAGCGGGTGATCGTCTTGACGAGATGCTTCGGACCATTCTGGTCGGCGGTGATGAACGGCAGGTTCACTTCCGTCGTGGCCGCCGACGAGAGCTCGATCTTGGCCTTTTCGGCGGCTTCCTTCAGACGCTGCAGCGCGAGCTTGTCCTTGGTCAGGTCGATGCCCTCGGCCTTCTTGAAGTCCTCGGCCAGGAAACGCAGCAGCTTGTCGTCGAAATCCTCGCCGCCGAGGAAGGTGTCGCCGTTGGTGGCCTTCACCTCGAACACGCCGTCGCCGATCTCGAGCACCGAGATGTCGAACGTGCCGCCGCCAAGGTCATAGACCGCGATGGTCTTGTTCGTTTCCTTGTCGAGGCCGTAGGCCAGCGCCGCCGCGGTCGGCTCGTTGATAATGCGCAGCACCTCGAGGCCGGCGATCTGGCCGGCATCCTTGGTCGCCTGACGCTGGGCGTCGTTGAAATAGGCCGGAACGGTGATGACCGCCTGGGTCACCGTCTCGCCGAGATAGGCCTCGGCGGTTTCCTTCATCTTCTGCAGCGTGAAGGCCGAAATCTGCGACGGGGAATAATCCTTGCCGCCGGCCTGCACCCAGGCGTCGCCGTTCGTGCCCTTGACGATATGATAGGGCACCAGCTCGGTGTCCTTCTTGGTGATCGGGTCGTCGAAACGACGGCCGATCAGGCGCTTCACGGCGAACACGGTGTTCTCCGGGTTGGTCACTGCCTGGCGCTTGGCCGGCTGGCCGACCAGTCGCTCGCCATCCTTGGCGAAGGCGACGATCGACGGCGTGGTGCGCGCGCCTTCCGCGTTTTCGATAACCTTGGGCTTGCCGCCTTCCATCACGGAAACGCAGCTGTTGGTGGTACCCAGATCGATGCCGATTACTTTAGCCATGGTCCTGTTCGGTCCCCGTCATTAAACAAATTGGTCTCTACCCCGCGCCCCTAAACCCGGCGACGCGAAGGCACTTACAGGTGGCGATATAGGGGGGCTTTCGCTTGTCGCAAGATTGTCGGTCGCTTAGAGCGCACATCATGTTCCCAAAGCGGGAGAAGGATTGCCGATGCGGAAGATGGTTGCCCTGTTCCTGGCGCTTGTGACGCTGGGTGCCTACCAGTCGCACGATATCAGGATCGACAAGGGTTATGTGCGCCTGTCCGCGGTGAAGGGGCAGCCCGCCGCGGCCTATTTCACGCTCCATGGCAGCGGCAAGGACAACACGCTGATCTCGATCACCACCGAATATGCGATTCGCAGCGAGATGCACGAATCGATGAAGATGGGCGGCATGTCGTCGATGAAGCCGGTCGATCACCTGTCGCTGCCGGCCGACGGCACGCTGGAATTCAAGCCCGGCGGCAAGCATCTGATGCTGTACGACGTCAATCCCGAGATCGTGCCCGGCCGCACGCTGGCGCTGACCTTCACCTTCGCCGACGGCACAAGGCTGGAATATCCCGCGCTGGTGATCGCGGCCGGCGCGGCGGCGCCCAAGGGCTGAGGTGGCGCGACGCGACCGGCCGCTGACCGACGGCGAGATCGCGCTCGCGCGGAGCGTGTTCGGCGAGGCGATCGATTATGCCCGGGTGCGCATCGCGTGGCGCAAATGGGCCTTCTTCCAGCCGCGCGACACGGTGATGGCGCCGACGGGTTCGATCCACTTCCACCCCGACAGCACGCGCTACCGCGACGATTTCGCGGCCGCCACCCTGAGCGACCAGGCATTGTTCATCCATGAGATGGTGCATGTGTGGCAGCACCAGAAGGGCATCTTCCTGCCGCTCGCCCGCCATCCCTTCTGCCGTTACGATTATGCGTTGCGGCCCGGCCGGCCGCTGCACCGTTACGGCATCGAGCAGCAGGCGGAGATCGTCGCCCATGCCTTTCTGCTGCGGCAGGGTGTCGGCGTGACCGGTGCGGCGTCGCGCGCATGCTATGAGGCGCTGTTACCCTTTACGCCGCGCTGATCGTGCCGCGCCCGCTGGACCGATATCCACACCACGGATAGGGTCGTCGATCAGCGACGCGAAGGGTGGAATGATGAAAGTGGCACTTGCCGGATTGCTTGCCCTTGCCGGCCTGGGAAGCGCGGCCACAGCGCAGCAGCAACCCCAGATGATCGACCCGAACAAGATCCTCTTTTCCATGTCGACCATTTCCGACGACGCCGCCCCCGTTACCCCGCTGAAGGGCAAGCCGAGCGCGACCGACGTGACCTTCCACGAGGACGACTGGCGGCAGATCGAGTTCTTCCCGGCAAGCCGAGAACAGGAGATCAAGCAGGCGCTGACCGCGCTTGCCGCGTTCGAGAGGGAGCAGCGTGTCCCGGGCAGCGGCTGGAAGAAGGTCTATGTCCGCAAGCTACCCGCCCGGCCGGTGGTCGCCGGTGCCGCCGCGCTCGGCACATTGGCCAGGGATCTCGGCGTGGCAGTGCAGCCCGGGCCCGTGGTCAATCAGGGCCCGGACACGATCCTCGGCCGCGTCGCGCACGGCTTTTCGCTGCCGGTGGGACGCGGCGTCGCGCTGTACGGTTTCAGCGACGCGAGCGGCGTGCCGGTACTCGGCGCCCATGTCGAGGAAGGCGCCGAGGACGATGCGCTGACCAACGCGTTCGTGAAGCTGAACGCGCAACACCATCTGATCCTGGTCGACTGGCGCGCCCATCTGCTGCTCAGCGGCATCGCCAAGGACGGCAGTTTCATCAGCTGGCGCCCCGACAGGAACTAGCGGCGCGACCTGTTCCACCTGCTTTATCAGGTGATTTGATTTTTTGGCGGCGGCGTGATGGATGCCGGGCCAGCGCATCGCGTGATTTTACAAGGTGTTGCCGTGGAATATGTTGGCTTGCGATGTCCAACATAACAGGTGGGGAGCAGGACGGCGGCACCTGCTGAGCAGGTGCTGTTGCAGGTGCGAGCAGGTGGCGGATGGGCGGGTACCAGCGCGACAAAAGCGCGCGGTGTTACCGGTGGTTTCTGAACAACGATGAGAAAGAGCGGCGCCGGTGCGCGAGAGCGTAGGATGACACGATCTTGTGCGTGTTGAATCGCGTGATGCCCCGGATAGCCATTTTACCCTCGCACCCGCCGCGCAAAGGCCTAATATCGCGCCCGATAACGCCGACCGGGAGTGATGCGCGTGGGATTGCTGGATTTTCTCTCAAAGCAGTTCGTCGATGTGATCGACTGGGTCGAGCAGCCCGGCGAGCTGGCGATCCGTTACCCGATGCGCGACCGCGAGATCAGCAACGGCACGCAATTGACGGTGCGTGAGGGGCAGACCGCCTTCTTCCATAATGAGGGGCAGATCGCCGACGCCTTCAAGCCGGGCCAGTATCGGCTGGAAACCGGCAACCTGCCTATGCTGACGGCGCTGATGAACTGGGACAAGGGCTTTGCCTCGCCGTTCAAGTCGGACGTCTATTTCTACACCACCAAGGAACAGCTCGGGCTGAAATGGGGCACGACGCAGCCGATCACGGTGCGCGACAAGGAATATGGGCCGCTGCGCATCCGCGCCTTTGGCAGCTATTCCTTCCGCATCGACGATCCGGCGGTCTTCTCGGTCAAGCTGATGGGCACGCTGGAGCGGCTGACCGTGGCCGATGTCGAGCCGCAATTGCGCGGCGCGATCGCCACCGCGCTGGCCTCCGCGCTGGGCCGGGGCGAGACCGCGTTCGTCGACCTTGCCGGTGACCAGGCGGCGATGTCGGAGCGGCTGCTCGCCGCGGTGCAGCCGGCGTTTGCGCAATGGGGCTTGGCCTGCACCAGCTTTCAGGTCGAGAGCCTGTCGCTGCCCGATGCGGTGCAGGAGCATCTCGACAAGGGCAGCTCGATGCGCGTGCTGGGCGATGTCAACCAGTACATCCGCTTCCAGACCGCCGAGGCGATCGACACCGCCGCGGCGCAGCCGGGCGGCATGGCCGGGATCGGCGCGGGTGCGGCGGTGGGCGCGGCAATCGGATCGAGCATGACGGGCGGCCTGTCGGGCGGAGCGCCAGCGGCCGCACCGGCTGCCCCGCCGGCCGAGGACCCGTACAAGCAGATCGAGAAGCTGCACGCGCTGATGACGGCGGGCGCGATCACCCAGGCCGAATTCGACGCCAAGAAAATCGCATTGCTGGCCAAGATCGCCTGATTTTCATGTTCGAGGCGAATTGCCCCAATTGCGGCGCGGCGATCCGCTTCCGCTCGGCCGACCTGCCGGTCAAGGTGTGCGATTCCTGTCGCAGCGCGATCGTGCGCAACGGCGAGCACCTCCAGGCGATGGGCAAGATCGCCGAAGTGCCCGAGGATGTCAGCCCGTTGCAGATCGGCAGCCGCGGGATGGACGACGAGATCGGGTTCGAATTGATCGGGCGGGTGCGCTGGCGCTGGAGCGGCGGCGGGTGGAACGAATGGCTCGCCTTGTTCGGCGATGGAAGCACGGCGTGGATCGGCGAGGCGATGGGGCGGTTCATGCTGCTGCGGCTGGCCAAGCCGGGGCCGGGCAACAAGGTGGTGCAGCGGATGCAGGACGATGCCAAAGTCGTCGCCGGCACGAGCACCACCATCGCCGGCACCGACTATTTGGTCACCGATGTGAAACAGGCGGAATGCGCCGGCAGCGACGGTGAGTTGCCGTTCAGCGCGCCGCTTGGCCTGACCATCCGCAGCGTCGACCTGATGGGGCGCGAGGGTCGTTGCGCGAGTATCCAGAAAGACCGTGGTGAGGTCAGCCTGTATACCGGCCATTACGCCTCGCTCGCCCAACTCCGCTTCACCAACCTGCGCTCTTTCGAGGGCTGGCCGATGCCCCACTTCGCCGCATGAACGCGCCAGCCTCAACGGTCCGCGTCCTGTCATGCCCGAACTGCGGCGGGTCCATCGCGTTGCGCGCGGCCGGCGTCAGCGTCTCGCTGATCTGCGAATATTGCGGTTCGACGCTCGACGCGACCTCGCCCGATCTCGCGGTGATCGTCAAGGCGCGCGAGGCGATGCTGCGCCCCGAGATCGCGCTCGGCACGCGTGCCACGCTGCGCGGCGAGCAATGGGAGGTGGTGGGGTTTCTCGAACGCACCGACGGCGAAAGTCCGTGGTCGGAATATCTGCTGTTCAACCCCTATGTCGGTTACGCCTTCCTGGTCGACGACGGGCGGCGGTTCAGCCTCGGCCGGCTGCTCGATCATGCGGCGCGCTCGGACTGGCTGCATCTCAACCTCGACGGTGCCGAACTGGAACGCTTCGGCACGGAATATACCGCCCGGGTCACCTTCGTCGTCGGCGAATTCTACTGGCGCGTGGCGGTCGGCGAAGAGGTCAGGATCATCGATCATGTCCGGCCGGGCGTGATGCTGTCCTGCGAGAAATCCGAGGGCGAGCGCATCTGGACACGGCTCGACATGCTGGCGCTGGGCGAGGCGGAGGACGCGTTCGGCATCGCGCGGCGCAGGACGGACTGGAGCCACCCTTCCCCGCACGAGCCCTCCCCGTGGCGCGATCGCCTGATCGAGGCGCTGATCATCGGGGCGGTGGCGATGTTCACGCTGATCGTGATCGCGATGATGGCCAGCGGGACGACACAGGTCGCGGCCCAGGCCGCCGTCGCGGTACTGGACGGCGGCACGCAGACCGCGGTTATTCACAATATCGTGCTGCCCAATGCCCGCAATCGCGTGGTGATCGAGGCACAGGCCGGCGCAT
>Ga0307510_10008195_pt1 | contig 12446 bp, 11 predicted proteins | sample 12_EM_MG_FD_207224 | JGI IMG/M metagenome (GOLD analysis project Ga0307510, IMG submission 207224) | Populus trichocarpa ectomycorrhiza microbial communities from riparian zone in the Pacific Northwest, United States - 12_EM | ecosystem: Host-associated > Plants > Roots > Unclassified | place...
AGGGTGGCGTTTCCGACCGAACAAGCATCACCTTCTGAGACGTCGAGGTGTCCGCAAACGGTTCAAGTTTGTTGTACATCCTGTGGTCATGAGGTGTGTTGAAAGGCGCACCAGACTGAATCCGTCATACAGATATTATCCATTACGATACTATGACTGTGCCCAGGCTCATGATCCCAATCTTCGATCATTGAACGGAAGCATCTTCCCATCGCATCGCACTGGGGATTCCTTCCAGATCGAAGGGCGATCCCTCGCTGATCGTCTCAGTTCTTTCCGCCAGTGGATGAGGTTTGCGACGTGTATCCAACACGTATTTCTGGTGGTCAAGAGTTCGTAAATAGCTTAAACAAATAACTATTAGTATTATGTGTGCTGCTGTACTGTACATAGGGCGCCAGTCAGCGGAACCAGACATGATCAAAGGGTGTGATTCCATATCGCACGTACCTGATCTGCGGGTGGTGAGTACTACTGTAGTGATGCTTTCCCCGGTTCCGTGATGTAATGGTAGGCACAAGCACAGGAAGAATTCGCAAGACGTACAATAGTCTGATAATATCCGCATCATGTGGCGTCCTAACCGAAATTTCTGTTGTCCGCACGCACACATCCGTACGGCATAGACGCAGAGTGATGTTGCAACGTCTGGGAAACCTGAGCGCGTCGCCGCCGCGCGGCATTAACCCGTGGTTCCAGCTTCTCAAAGGCCCCCGAGTCAACGTAAACATGCGTAATTAATATCGCCCAACAGGGACAGGGAACACAAAACCCCCTTGCTACGACACAGCACAGCGGACGCAAAGGTTTCCTCCAAGGTTCAAGTTAATTACAGTGGTGGGTGTATTACAATGTAGTCCAACAACCTGATTGGTCAAGTCTTTAGAATTGAAATAGATCCCGTCATTTTTCGTTTGATGCCATCAGCTACAAGTGAGACTTGAAGCAAAAAGACAGTGAACGACACTCGAACCATAAAACCACGACAAAGAAAGGACGATCGGAGCAGGGGGTATTGATATATCGTCTTTAGATATTGAAAAAAAAAACAATCCCAAATCGACGTCGTGGCCCTTTCATTGCCGGAAACTTCCCTCTTCCAATTCCAATTCCCGGCGCTCCTGCGTGAGAGCACAAGGGCGGCAGAACGCGGAGACGAGACAATCAGTAACCGCGTCGCCACGAATAGCATAGCGCTGGCGGATGTCCTCGCGAGGGCCAAGCTGGACCACCACGTTCGGATCAGAACTTTACGCGTTTTACGAGCCACCAAAGACATACCTGCAGGATCCAAGAGGCATAGCAGTAGGTCAGCCCACAGTAGATGCAGCATTCAGCGTCGGTCTCTTCGGTGCCAGGGGGAAGAGGAGCGCCTCTGGTTTGCAGGCTTCGTAGGTGTTGCTTGTTGTGGGTAAAGACGAAGCAAGGACACCAGGTGGCGAAGCAACCTATAGGGATGTGAAAGGTGTGCAATGGGGAAGGAAGGTCAGCATCCGAACAGTAGCTTGCGTTGGACAATTCCACGTACAAAGACCGCACGTGTCGAAGAAGTCGAATAGGCCATAGGTCCAGTCGCGCTTTCCGTCTGGGCCAATTGGGCAGTTCAGAGTATTCTTGTTGCCACCCGCAACCATCGGAGCAGTGCCCTGTCAAGAAAACGAACACACAAGAACGTGGTTGAGCATCCTATCCGAAAAAAAAACAGGATGAATTGACGTGAACATACCCCGGGCTGGGTGCTGACTGGCTGTTGCTTGATCTCTGCCATGTTGACGGGGGTCTGGAGTAAGAGAGAACTAATATGAAGTTGCCGCCAAGTCGTCCTTTTATGCCATTTGAGACTCCACTCCTGCGCCCTTAAAATCAGCGCCGAGACAGACGCAGAATATACGACCAATCGTTCCAGACTTCCAGGCAATGCGGCTTGCAGAACCCGCGTCACATGTGACAGGCACCTCTGGTAGCAACCAAAACCATGAGGCAAACCCAAACCGTATGGCCTGCGGAAGACTTGCGGAAGTCAATGCTTTTGGGCATAGTCGCATTTGAAACGGCGTATCGCGCGCGGCGCGCCGTCAAGGAACGAGGACGACAGGGAACGCCATGGGCGTTATCCACCACCTCCCTCCCTGAATCTTGGTGCCGAATCAAAGTGGTACAATTCCTATACCACAGACATTAGAGCTTTTGATATTCGAAGGGGGAAATGAGGCCTGGACGCCAAGGTAAGTAGCAAAATGAAATGAAATGTCAGCGGCTGGTCACGCGGTCACGGGCGCTAAACGGCACCTGACAGGCCAAGCAACGCCACATGTCGCCAAATCTCACGCTCACGGCGCGGATGCTTTCATCTTTCAATCCTCTTTCAGTTGGCCCTCTGTTCCCCACATCGAAATCTTGTCATTCCCTTCAGATAAGTAGTAGGGTTCACTATGTTTTTTGGCTGTCAATGGCCAATCAGTGGAAATACATAAGTGGGGACAAAATCTCCCATTAATCTATGTCGCATTGTCGCTGGTAAAATGTGCCTGAGGGGCACTTTTATTTTCCATTTAATGGACAGTAGTTACTCGTGTACACCTCAGTTCTTGTGCTCCTCACGTGCATTGACACTGAGTACTGAGTACTGAGTACTTGTATTGATTGCTGTTATCACAGACAATCCCCACGCGCGCCACTCGAACTCACAATCATTAACCCCTATTGTGCGCTTCCAGCTTTTTATGTGTAAATGGGAAGATGGGATAGATATATAGTACGTGACTCTAAAAACTGAGTTTAGGGCTGTGCGGAGCAGATACGTATACGGGACGGCAAATTGCTCCTTGTGACAGCTTGTCAGCCACAATAGCGCTCAAACTTGTTCCTCATCACACGTGCATCTGAAAGAATGTATGGCAATGTGACTTTGCCAATACAACACCCGGCCTTCTACCAGCACCGTGTCCAACAAGAAAATGATTTGTGACAGAAACATGCACAGTGGCCGCGTGGTTTGGGATGTCGTATGTATGGTTGAAGGTGTGTATTTGTTGTTGTTAACACCGTCAAATTAGCTTGGCTCATTTGATGCCAGCCTTCTGCAGGTGACTTAGTCCACGGTGTCCTCTTGTTAGCTTTGTCGGTAAGGTCGAGCGGGGCAGTCCGTCATCTGTTGCCATTAGCTGACCAGCTACTCCCAGCAGCGAAACCAAGTGGACAACGAAAAATTGGAATCATAAAACCATGACAGAGCGTAGTATCATACAATTAGCGCCGGAAGATTGAAATATCGTTCTTGAAAGCAACCGGCATCAAAACTCAAAATCGACGCAGTGATCCTCATTCACACGAAATTTCTCTCTTCCAATTCAATTTCCCGGCGCTCCTGCGTGAGAGAACAAGGGTTGCAGCACCAAGAGACAAGGCAATCGCCCAGCGGGCTGGCACGAATGCCATAGCGCTCGCGGATTTCCTCGCGAGTGCGAATCTGCGCCGCCGGCGTCAGATCAGGATCTTTGGCCATATCTTATCTATCATCCCTGGACGCACCTGCAGGACCCAACCGTAACCAACGAGTACCAGCCCGCAATACATGCAGCAGTACGCGTCATTTGTTTCGGTGCCACTGGGAAGCGGTATGCCTTGGTATTGCAGACTGCGCAGGCGTTGCCTGTTCCTGCTGTAGACGATGCAAGGGCACCACGCCGCGAAGCAGCCTAGGGGTGGAAGGGGAGAAGGGGGGAACAATGTGGTCAGCGTCCGAAGGTGGCTCATGCTGGTCTATTCCAGATCTACGCACAAAGACCGCATGTGGAGAAACAGTCGAACAGGCCATGGCTCCAATCGCGTTTCCCATCGGGTCCAACTGGACGATTAAGGGCGTTCTTGTTACCGCCTGCGGACATCGGGACGGTGCTCTGCGAAGGATGGGGCGAACACATGACAACGTAGTAGGATTCCCCATTCGTTAGGACACCGCCAGTGGTAGACACATGCACTCACCATGGGCTGGGTGTTGACAGGCTCCCGCTTATCAGCCATGTTGATGGGGACTCGAGGAGTGCGGATATTTGCTCGAAGAAGAGAAGGCCAACGGGCCTTTTTATGCGATCTGGTCCTCTTCCCCACCCTTACAATCAGCGCCCCGCCCAATGCGCATATGTGTGTAATCACTCCACTGCCACGCGGAACGCGCGTGTGACGTGACAAGGGCCAAGAGATGATATGGGTATAGGCCCAGGGTTAGGTGGTCCCAGACGAAGCGGTGTGTAAGGAAGTCCGAATCAGGCCCGCCACTCCCGCCACGAAAGCAGTGCCAAGGAAGATCGCAAACCTAGGAGGGAGGCGGACCATGTACAATGTGCCAAGACACCTAAGCGCGAATCTAACATCTTCAATTCTTCATCGCTTCATCGGTGGTGTCACCGGGGGATGCAGTGGAGCGAAGGCCGATTGCCATAAACCGCCGCAAGTTGCCGTCTGCTATGTTGTGTTACTACATAGTCAATCAAAACAAAGCTGTCGAAAACGTCATCTTAACCCATACCCTCAGATGGGATCAGTGATGGGTCATGAGTTACGGCTTTCACAATTGTAATGAAGCAATTGTAGTGAAGCCCGAGATGCCCTCCTAACGAACGATGAAAAATGTTTGGCTTGCCACCAGCGATCAAGCTATCAAGACCCACGCGATCGGGAGGGGGACAGTGTTCCTCCAATCCGAAGGTGGGCAACTGTCCATCGCATTCAGTTCGGATTGGAGGAATTTGATGGCGATATGTGGTATCTCTTGGTAGGCCGCAAAGGCTTCGCGTCGATGTGTGATATGCGTCGTAGTTCCAGTATCCGCCAACCAATTGTAAAGCTGACCTTGATTAGCATAGGAACTATTGCAACTATCGAGCTCGTGATCCAAAACATCAAGACTATTTTCTGCGTTAAGGGTGTGGTACTCCCCCTCAACTATATTCGACTCAGACTCAAAGCTCGAGGCAAGAGTCCATGCGGCATTAGAGTCGACCGCGGAAGTGAATTTGTAAACGAAACCCTGACGAAATACAGTTCAACGCAGGGAATAGTGTTACAATGACCGCGCCGTACTCACCTTCACAGAACGGAGTTGCCGAGCGAATGAATCGCACCTTGGTCGAGTTAGCGCGCACCATCCTAGCTGCTTCGAAGCTACCAGAATTTCTCTGGGAGCTAGCCTGGAGCACGTTGCGTATGTGAGGAACTTCGCATTCACGCGCACGCGACCAGATATGACACCGTACCAAGCATGGCATGGCATAAAGCCGGATGTATCCCATCTGTGCGAATTCGGCACGCCGGTATGGATACTCCAACAAGGTCCTAATGTTCGTCGTAAAATGTTGCCCAAGTCCGAACGCCGAGCGTACATAGGCTACAACGAAGGTTCTAAAGCAATTAAGTATTACAATGCGGCGACGCCGAGAAACATACTCACTGAAACGAGGACTTAGTGTCCGCGCGTGAGTTCAATAAAAGGGGGGTGTTCCGAGATCTGCGAGAGAGGGTGCGCGCGTGTGTGTGGGCGCATGTGCGATCCGAGGCCGCGTTCCGAATGAAAACGCGCGGGCGAGGCGGACAGTTGCGATTTGGGCGCGCGAGAGAGAGACCGAGGGAAAACAATGTCGATCGAGGCACTGCCTGAGATGATAAGAAAAGAAATGAGGAAGAGAGCATACGGGCCCGCAGAAACAACAAACGATGACGGCTCGTTGGCTCGAGTGGTCGTCTGTCGTCGCGCGGGGTCGAAGCACACGAAATTCAGAAGGGGAAGTGGGCCGAACGATTGCCTGCCTTTCGGCGAGGCTGGGTCCGAGTTAATATTCAATTTCCAGTCTGAGTCACAAGGTATGCTATGAGATTGAAAAGGGGAATAAGGGGAAAGGCGAAAATGAATGGTATCTTGAGGCGCGACAGCGGGCGCAGGGTCAACGACAAGGCGGTGTCGTTCGGTGTCCGTAGGCTAAGTAAAAAAAGGGGGAAAACTGACAGGAAGGCAAGCGAAATAAACCAAAGGGGATAACGAGCGTACGAGTCCATCCGAACCAATTCTAAGGCTAACAGGTATGTCCAACGCGATGACAGGGTCCGGGTAATGTGTCAGACGGCGAGGTGTCGAGCGCGACGCGCATGTCACTACTGACAGGCAAGTCGACGAGGCGCGCACTTGTGGCGTCGGCCGTCGAGTTTTGAGCGGTCCGGTTTGTGTCGTCAGGGGGTTTGAGGCGCGGCGAGGGTGAAGCTGAGGTGCAGAAGATGCGAGAGAGTGATGTGAAACGGTGGGTGGCGGCCAAGGACGATAGATAGGAAGGAGGCGTTGCGTTTGAGTGCAACGCGGCGATGGTGTGGTGGCGCTCGGCGCTCAGGCAGAAGTCACGTGGTTGGATTTGGCCCGTTCCGAGGCCAGCGCGTGTGCTACCGTTACATCACCTCGAGAAACTTCAAGTTCCTCGACAGAGACACCCTTCCACCTCCCGACGAGATAGGGATAGATCCTCCTAGTCAGGGGGAGTCCTCTCCGAGTGAGGGGGGGATGGAGCCGACACTCGGAGCGAACAGAGTATTTCGCAACACCACCCACATCTTGGGCTTTGCCAGCTCCGAGCCCAATAAGAATGATGATTTATAGCTACAACAGTGGTTTGGGGTGATGGCGAAGGTGTGTAGCTATTGGTTGTGGTTACGCCCAAATGTGTTGAGTCTCCTATTGGCGTGACTGGTTGGTCACCGGTGGACATGACAAATTGGAACCCATAAAGTCATAACCCGCGTGGGGTATTAATACATGTTTTAGTACTGTAGTAATGTAATGAGCAACAATTAAACCCAGGTCGGCACCGCGATCATTCACTGGAAAAATTCCTCTCTTCCAACTCAATCTCACGACGCTCCTGCGTGAGAGAACACGGGCGGCAGCACCAGGAGATGAAGCAATCGCCGAGCGGGCTACCACGAATACCATAGCGCTCGCGGATTTCTTCGCGATGACGAATCTGGCGCCACCAGATGTGGATCAGAAACCTTGGCCATATCTTATCAGCCATCCCGGACGTACCTGCAGGACCCAACCGTAGCCAACGACTGTCAGCCCACAGTACATGCAGCAGTGGTCATCGGTTCTTTCGGTGCCAGCAGGAAGAGCAACGCCTTGGTATTGCAGACTGCGCATGCGTTGCCTGTTCTTGCTGTAGACGATGCAAGGGCACCATGCCGCGGAGCAGCCTGCGGTGAACGTGGAATAGTGGGGGGCAGGAGGGGAGGAACAAAGTGATCAGCATCCGAAAGTGGCTCACGCTGGTCTACTCTACGTACAGAGACCGCATGCCGAGAAGAAGTCGAACAGGCCATAGCTCCAATCGCGTTTCCCATCGGGTCCAACTGGACAATTCAAGGCATTCTTGTTACCGCCTACGGTCATTGGGACGGTGCTCTGCGAAGGATACGAACGCGTAACAATGTACTTGAGTCTCCCACCCGCTAAGAGATTGAGTAAACACTCGGGTACACACCTTGGGCTGGGTGCTGACGGGCTCCTCCTTGAATTCTGCCATGTTGATGGGGACTGTGAAGGTTGAATTGACTCGAAAAAGCAATGGCTCCCACCAAATGGGTGTCCTTTTATACTCTGGGGACCCAATACTCCAACAGCTCACCATTGCCCAGGCTCAAGGATCAGCGCTCAGCGCCCAAGTGTGCGTACATACATATACGATCACCTCACTCACAAAAGGAATGCGCGTGACCTGTGACAGGGGACTGAGATAGCGACCAAAGACATGCGGCAAACCGTAAATGGGTCCACGAGGCCAACGCTTTAGTTACAATCACAGACGATACAGCTCAAAGGGACGTAATGCCCGCCATGAAAGCAGCTCGTAATGTCAGATCAGATACCTAAGGACCGACGGACCATGCGCACTGGTTACAATCCGCCAAGACTCCTAAGAATGTTGCGCTTCTTCACCTACAGTACTAGTAGTACATACAGCATTAGGCCATTGATGAGATATGGACAGATGTGAAACAAGACACAAGTGCGTCAAGATGTCATAAATGGTTGCAAATTGCCATCCACTGTAGCGTAGCGCAAAGGCACAGCGAACTTTAACCCGTCCCTGGCGGAAGGTGGCTCCACAATAAGGGGCCGGGCGAATCTGCGATACAATCACAGGATGGACGCCCCTGTTGTAGGCTTTCGGATGCAGTAGACACAAAATCATCTTCTTGATCATCAATTCCTGCCAGGGCCAGTGGCCATGTGATTTAACTTGAACTTGAACCTTGAACCAAAGTACAATGAAGGTTGAGAATGTCAGCAACTAGCCAGAAAAAAAGGGTAGCTTACTTAGGTAACCAATCGCCGCCCCAAGTGCGGCGGCGGCCCGAATGCAGCCATTTGCTTCCGCGAGTCACATGACAGTGGTTTTTCCCCCTCCTCCTTTTGGTGCATCGCTACTGTAGTATTTTTGGGTGATGGATGGATGCCAAGACTTGCCATTAACTCCGTCCGAGTTTTCATGGTACAGTACAGTATCAAGTGGCGCATGGCCTCCCCACCCGGCATTACGTCGTTGGGATCTGAGACCCTCATAATGACATATGGGGCCGCCGCAAACCATCTGCCCAACTGCTGCGCGCGATATTATTAGCTCGTGCCTTGATGCCCACCGGATGGATCTAACGCAAGGTACAGCATTGATTTCTTGTAGGTAAAAGTGATGTGATAGGCGTGTGGGACACCGTCATCGTATGACACCTAGGGTGATCTGCAATGGTCACCGTGACACTAGGGCGCACTGACATTTTCGCTGCGTTGCTGCCAGCAGGAAAAGTCCAAAGCCTCGCAGTCTCGCATCTCGCAAGACGCAAGCAAGGGGTTGGTCTAATCCGGAAAACGAAAAATGGATTGACGCCAGGTGACCAGGCTAAAGGCTCATCATTTCTTGGCGTTGAGATCCGTGACCATCATCCACGGGTCAGACACTTTCAAATGTGGACGTTCATTAATTGTAATTCTCGCCTTTTGATTGGCCCGCTTCAACCCATTGAATTATGCTGTATGGGCACGTCCATCTCATTCCGTCATGAGAAAGGGTCCATGTGCGTTGCACCGCATCCTACTAACTGTGCAACCGCCATTAGGACAGTTACACGATGTCACGGGCCTAATATACAAGTACAAGTCCACTTGGTTGCTCCAGTCCACCTGTTGGATTACTGTATCTCTGTTGAACCAGTACTGTATCGTGACTGACAAGAGACTGTTACAGTTAATCGACTGCAGAGATCTCGGCATGCTCCCTTGCCTTGCATCTTCTTCCCTTTTACCACAGAAAAAGTTACCTATCAAAAATATATATACGAATTCAAAGTACTCGATCGATGGTGTTCCGTGTGGGTATTGGAGGTTCATACAATAACTGCACTACGTTACATACAGCAAAGATCCGATCTCCTTTATCTTGGGTGAGGAGCAACAACTCGGCCTCTACAGAGCACGAATCGTGACCGAGGGGCTGACTATCGGCCGCGACACATCGGAAGGGGGGGGTGTAAACATTCTGGCTCACGTTATCAGATGGACGATCACCTTCCTGAGTATCAATTCCTCCTCGCCATTGACACTAGGCGGCGCTCCTTGGCTCGACTTCTGCAAAGGCAAAAAGAACAAAGGTAATAATGCCGGGAGCAAATGCACCACGACCTGCACGATACGATCCGTGCCAAAGTACACGTCAGAGTCATCGGGCACGATTCCCACATGACTGTACGGGAACCGAGGGCAAACCGGCCCCCGCCACCGCCAACGGTGCGACTGGTTTCCCAGTCGTATTGCAACTCAGCTCCAGGGGCTGATACGCGCCGCGGTCGTCCATCCTCACCCAACTGGCGACGCACGCGATGGGGATCAACTTTCAAGATGCAGGATCGCGCCGTTCGCAAACGCCAAAAGACGGTCATGCGGAGTGGCGTGCGTGTTCTCGCCAAAGCAGGAGATGGGCAGCGCGGGCGGGCGGGCGGCAAGGCTCCATTTATGCCATGGTGTGAGCTGCGGCGTGTGTTGTGCTTTGGTAGCGGTAGTGACAGAGTAGCCTGAGGCAAAGAGGATGTTCTTCCAGTGTTCTTCCGAGTCCACGCGTGCACGTGCAACAGCACCGTGTGAAAGGCTGACCAATCGGACACCAACCCGTCGTCGCGTCTTGCCTTTCAGATAAACGAACCAAGGACAACAGCTCGCTCGCTCACCTCCTCACTTCTTACTTGACACCCAAAAAAAACGTACAATCGAAATGTCTTCGTCTGCCAAGAAACCTTCGTCTGCCGTGTAAGCCCACCGTGTCTTCGTTGAAACCTTTTTCCCGCGCTGGTGTGCACGCGCGAAACGGGATGGCCGGAGCGCTGACCAAACCGCGATATCTCCATTTCACAGAGGCAAAGCGGGTTCGAGTCCGAAGCGGCGCTCGAAGAGCCCGACGAAGTCCGATTCTCCCGGTAAAGGCAAGGGCAAGGCCTCTAGCAGTCCGCGCAGGAAGGGAGATTGTATGGATGATGATGACGACGACGACGAGGATGACGATGACGATGAAGAAGAGGAGGATGACGACGATGAGGAAGATGATGACGACGACGACGATGGCGCCATGGATGAGGACGAAGATGAGGACGAAGACGATGATGATATTGATGACAGAGAGGTAAACCTTATTCCTTCCCTTCCTTACCCCCTCTTTCTGTCGCTCACAATGGCCCCGCTCTCCCTTGCAGCGCATTAACCCCAGTGCGATCCTCCCCCGCCGCACACGTGGGAAACGGATTGACTACACCTCCAGCGAGGCGCAAGAAAAGGCCGGCCTCAAGCCTAGGGACGACGAATAACCCCCTCCCCCACTCCTGACTTTCAGTGTTCTAGAAAGGAACGAATTTACGGGATAGAGAGGTGGCTGCCGTTTATCGTATTGCTTTCGGTTTGTTGTATGGAAAAGAAAGGGCAATCTTATCGCGATATGGGTATAATACTTGTCCCTCGTCAATGGTTGCGTCAGACCGCACAACTTACCCACTAGAATTGCCTGGCGCACATGAATAATCTTGCTGATGACAGCGCTGGTCCGGATGATTGTGAACAAGGTAAATACTATGGCCATCTATGAGGACAAATAAATAGCAGAATGAGCTGGGCATCCTGGTCATCGTCATCATCAAGTCTGCCAAGGGTGACGGACCGCAAGATGGCCTCCTCCCAATTTGACACAGTCGAGTGCTCAAAACAAAACAGAGGTTTTAATCTCACTCCCCAGCATTGCGTGGCATATGACTTTTCCTTCACATGTACGTACAAAGACCCCCAAGAACGGTTCTCCTCCACCTCGGATAGAAGGGATCAAAGCCGGTCTCAACGACATGTACAGAGACGAACACGCGACAAGAGAATGCAAGGGCAACGTACGTCCGAGCCGACAGACCACGACGGCTCACGCTCACCACAGTAACAAGGCGTCTCTCAACCCCGAAGGGGAGAATCGCGTATGTACCGCGGGAACAGCGAGACGGGCAGTAAGCCAGTGTCAGTGCGTGCACAAGCGCCCTCTGCACACGTATACATGGCTCGTACAGACGAGAGGTAGGCAAAGGGAAGGAAAGGATGGAAGATAAAGGATGAATGGGTGGAAGTCGTATCGTACGTGTCCTATGTGATAGAAGCCACGAAGCCATCTGACGATGTAAGATTACTATGAAGATACAAGACAAGAAGAGAAGGAAACCAAGACTTTATAGATAGGCCGAAACAATAGAGTACCAATGAGGGATAATGAACTTATGGAAAAAAGAGAATGGGAATTGCGTACAGGGGGTTGTGTCTGAAACCAGGACGTGGATATTGTTCTAGAATACCGGCTGTGTGAGGCCTATCGATGCCTCCCACGCGCCGAGGTCCAGCTCGAGCGCCGTATTGCAGCTCTCTTCAACGGACAGTGGTGGTATGCCATCGATTGTAAGTCCAAGTGTGGTCCCGGTTAGGTCGAATAGCCTCTGCATCTCAATCTCCATCTCCTTGCCCAAATTGACATCCGTGTTTGCATCGGCTGAGAACTGATCCTGTCTCGGCACCTCTGCTTCATCGTCTACTAGTGTCTGCGCCGCGGAGGACGGCGTGGAGGGCGCCGCCAAAATTTCACGGAAGAGGTCGTCCATCGCCGCTTCGTCAATGGTCTCGTCTTTGATAACACCAAATAGCGAGCAAAGATCTTCGCCTGTTTGCATGGGTCCACCCGCTGCAGGGGCGCCACCGAAGAGGGGGCGCTCACCACCCGTGCTGAGTGGCAAGTGGGCTCGTGCGTGAGGTCGAGGATGCTATCGCTTGGGGTTCCAGACGAGAGGCTTATATTGGACGGCGCTGGGGAGAGAGGGAAAACAACGTCGTCGGGTGAAAATAC
>Ga0307510_10008196_pt1 | contig 12445 bp, 13 predicted proteins | sample 12_EM_MG_FD_207224 | JGI IMG/M metagenome (GOLD analysis project Ga0307510, IMG submission 207224) | Populus trichocarpa ectomycorrhiza microbial communities from riparian zone in the Pacific Northwest, United States - 12_EM | ecosystem: Host-associated > Plants > Roots > Unclassified | place...
GTAGCTGAGAAGGTAAATTCCAACGTCCTAGCACATTTATCTTCTATTTGAGTTTTTACGGTAGGGGGATGGATATGAGAAAGGAGCGAGTTAGATTAGAAAGAGAGGATTCTGCACAGCGCTTACACTACCATTGCCACTTGATCATGAAAGCCCAAACTTACTCATACAGTGTTGAATTGAGGTAACATTACTGTAGACTAGGTAGTCGGTAAGCCCGGAAGTACAGTACGGTAGGTCGGTGGGACGTGCCGAGAAAGTAGAAATACGGAGATCTCAATTGAGGCACAATACTAAAATCAGATCTAGAAGGGCAGGAGATATTTCTGATAGTACATCATTTCAGATTTGCCTGTCTCTGAGGTGAGTTGGGAGGTTCTACTTTGCCCGGACCCCCCCCCCCCGCCATCCGGATTCGTGTGAAGATTCACAGATAAACTGATTCACTACCGATTAACTTCCTAGTCCTGTCGGATGCAGGCGTGGCAACATGGTTATAGTGCTTACCCTACGGTCGCGTAATTACGACCCCAGTCGATATCAGCACAGATGGAAGAGAATATACGGAGGTACACCTCCGTACTGCCTGGTTATAAACCCGAATAGGTAATAGCCAGTTCCAGGTTAGTTTAAAATTGAGACTTGATCAGGTTCTCTTATTGCCTTATTTAACTTGAACCAAGAGAGTTTTCACTACCGCTTATTGTAGTTCGTCGACTCCAGAATCTTTCATTCTTCACTCCTTACGGCATTAATTTTTTTGCCAGTTCAGGTGTGTTGGCTGTACTATCACAAAAAGAGTTACCCAGTCACAGCACCCTCCCCGCTCGAAGCGTAGCTAGCACTACAAGCATTTCCCATATTCGAATACTACCAAATGAGATAAACAAGCAAAATGAATGAAAGGAAAACGCATCCACATTCTCACCAACCCCGAGTTCCCTCTCCTTCTGGCGTCATGCGTATTCTTTTGTACCCGAATCGGAGGGCCGCTATCCAATAGGCTTTGTTTATCGGAGCGATGATTACCCGGGATATGGTTTGCTAAAGAACTTCTAGGGTTCGGCGAAGTATCCGGTTGATCTAGCCGGGAAAACGTGGTGCGACTGTCAGGGTCGCGCCCATAAAACAAAGTTCTCGCTCCGCGTTTTAGTTGCCACTTCTCCCCCGGGATTGCGCCCGACCTTGGCCAACACCCCATCCTTCCTTCCTCGCATGAGATGTACTAGTACTCTTGCGCAAGTACCGCACAAGATACCTCAAGGTGGGTCCCCGGTGGGACGTCAAACCGTTGGTGAATGGTTCAGTGGTACCGGATCCAACCAAGGCTAGACGCTACACACCTCCACCAGAGCGCCAGGAGGGCGTCCCATATCTCGAATATTCAAGCGCAGTACTTGTTTCACTCCAACCAAAGTTCCGCACTCCGCACGGTTAATCCCACCATCTGGGTATATCCACCCCCTCTCAAGAATATGCTACATCTTGGTTTTATTTTCTCAAAGTTCGCTACGATTCTCTAATTAGATTGGTCTCCCGGAACTCCCCTGTCCCGGCTTAACCCTCTACTTGTCCCAGGCAATGCAGACAGGAGGCAAGAAGTATCCAAACACAGGGATCAGAAAAATATATGGCCACCCATCTGTGTGTTCCTGTGACTGTGAGCCCATATCAATCGGTACTCTGAGCACATTAACCCTATATTCGGTTCTGCAGATGTTCGGATGCTTCTTTCTTGTAACTTGAAAGTCGCAAAATACTCCAGTATGGGACAATAAGTCCTTGCCTACACGTGGGGTGGCCATCGATCGTGCGGATTTCGGAACGGGTAGGGTATTCGAATGAAATAAGCACAAATTAGGAAACCTGGGTGATCTCTCATGATCATACTTGGCGGAGGGCAAAAGTGGGGGGTACTGTACTTGGGAGCCTCTTCCTACTGATAATGTTTCTCTATAAGCAGGACCAGGGGCCAGCAGCTTCGACAGTTTGCTTTTACCACTACTTGTATCCACGGACCTGTTTTCATAATTTAGTGCCCGACTGACTTATCGAGAGGTATATTGCTATTGGCGGGCCCTCAAGGATGCACATACAGGTGATGGAGATGACATGTGAATCAGGAGTCGGCGGGAGGCTAGCGGTTGACATAGCTGCCTGGGCTAAAAAAACAAGCTCCAGAGCCTGGTTAGCAAAAGCAGCGCCCCGCAAAGCTCCCATACCTTTCTAGCTATGATACTACTGACGCAGGACAGGACAAGGTTTCCCGAGCCCACCATCTTATTCGGTAAGACGAATTATGATAACGGTTTGCGATGCCCTTAGATGCATCTCCGAAAACTATTACCTTGCTCTTAATATTCTAGGTGGCCCCCCTGAGGTGCAAGGTGGTGTATGAGAACTTTACGGACCCAGTCACAATTGAAGCTTACACGTGTACAGCGCTAATGCGGTACGGGATTCAGATGGGTACAGATAATTAGTCATATCATTGCCTAATTCCTGTGCTCAGATACATCTTGCTCGAGCACCTGTTGCTTGTGCCTGGGTACCGATTCACAGCCCCAGTTTCCGGGTGCGTATTGCCTAAGGCAAGCACCCGAGTACAATCCCGCCGGAAAGTTACTGTTAATCTAGAATAACTAGCAAAATGAACCTGTCTTGTATGTGATAACATCTCTCGGGGTACTTTTACTAGTGCAAGTAACTATGTTCTAGACTAACCGCTTCTAACTATTATTAATTGCTCTAACCTAGAAATGGTACTTCTGGTACCACACTTAGGACTTACGACTTGCGAGGAGTAATGCTCAAGTGAGGATAAACGATCCCATGAAATGAATATTTCGTGGTGACGGAGAAAAGAAATCCACCAGCATTATGTACCGCGCGACAATGTGAAACCTTTTTAACGGATGATTATCGTCGGATGGCACTCGACCCCCCTTCCGTAGCCATGAGCAAAAAAAATACACTCCGGAAATGATCCTGGTTGGCGCCTGGAGTACGTTAGACCGGAGGCAGTTAGAACTTGCCAGTTTTAGCCACGATAGCTCAAAGACCAGCGACCTCCTAATATAAAAAAAAGGCCCCTCAAGCTACTAAGCGAAGTGCAGCACAAATACGGTAGTACCCGTACCGGTCAAATTGCCGTAGTTACCCCTCCCGCAAATGAAAAAACGTAGAAGGTCGGTGGAATTTCTCCTACTCTAAAATCAATCGGCTTAGCAGCAGATCAGAAACGACCATCCACTGGAAGTGCTCACCGACTAGCCTATCCGAGTGTACCGGTATTACTCTGTACTGTACTCCTGTGAACCGGTAGTATAAAACGTACGGACGAAGTGTGCCAGGCAATTAGGGGATCAGGGGGATAAAAAAATTCGAGAAAAAATAATGAAAGGAAATTACCCGGCATGCGGAATGGAATGGGTATCACACTTGAGAGCTTTGCGAGTCCCTATTTACTCCTAAGCTTCGGTGATAGCAAGTACCCCCAGTAATGGGCATTTGATTCCTAACAGCCAAACATGCTGAGCTCTACTCACCTAGGTCAGCGAGCCTAAGGCATTGTATTATTGGTGGTATCGCTTTCACAAGATTTATGGAAGAGAGTATAATAGCAACGGTTTGTCTGGTAGTGCAGCCTGGGGGTGTGGCTGAGGAGATTTTTGTTTTGCTCGTAGCCATGCTCAAGAGCACTTTATAATAATTAGTATATAGATTATACGTACACTAATTAGTAGTAGTCGGGAATAGATATAAGGCTTGAAGCTTCCTCTAGTTGCTCTCTATACTATTGCTTATACACCGGGGCCGCTCCTTGGTTCGATGTAGGGTTCTCGGTCAGGGTGTAATCGATCATATCATTCCAAGGAATTGAGGCCCTAATCGGCGGACTATGTAGGACCTTGAGTGGTTCCTACCAGCCTTATATTTAGGGGCCGATATACTTTCTACTTTTCTTTATTTATTTCCTAAAGACCGCTAGTTGAGCCTACCCAGGTTGATTGGCAATTGCCGCGGAGAGTTTTGCGAGAAATTTGGAGTGTGGGTTCTCGTAATCTGCACGCTTGTCTCACTTCGGCAACAAGAACTCGGATCCCCACATACGAGTGTTAGTACAGCATTCACTTCCCCTTTCCCATCCTTGACAGGTATTATCCCATAGTGACAAATAGTAGGGTGCGAACGCTTTCAGGGTGTCTCGCTCTAACCCTGCCTTAATCTGGTCGCACAAGGGTTTTTTTCTTTTTTTTTAGTCATCTCCATCCAACGCTGTCATGACCTCCCGCACCCACCGGTAGCTGCCCTGCAGGGCTCCGCTTTTCCTCCCTCCCTCTCTTGAGCCAAATAAATAAAAGAAAGGCTATCCCGTAGGCTTCTTGCGCGTAATAATCACCCAACTCCCCACCATCATCATCACCAAAGCCCACCAAAATGGCATATCGAAGAGATTCACAGGAACAATCCCTTCACCCAAACCTTTACAATGATCTATTCACCAACCCCCGAGATATTCGCACAGACTACAGATTGTCGTCGGCCTTCGCCGGTAGAATCGGAGGGAATCAGCGGTTCACGATTTCGAGGGAGGATCCTTTGTTCGACCAGATCAAGAGGGACGTACCTGATGCAACGACGGAGGGGACGTGGAAAGAGTTGTTAGATCTGAGGGGGTTAGGGAAAAAAGATATTTGGAAGTCTGGTCTCATCGAGTTCTGGGGTATGTTTTTTTTCTGAAGGCTCTGCTAGATCCTACTATAAGGTTCAAGAATTGCGTTTGTTAATACACGGCTTTGCAGCGACATTATTCAATACCCTCGTTTCAGGTGCTGCCGGAATTTCCTTGGCTAAATATGGGTAACCATCCTCACGGCGACGGAGTGCTAAATTACCTACTCACTTTTTCTCTCTTTTTAGAGCCAACTACTCCCCAATTACTATGGCAGCAGTAGGAGGGCTCTCGATATTGCTTACTTTACCGCTGTTCATTCACGCTGCCGCTCCTGCTTCTGGAGGTCACATTAATTCAATGATCACCATCGCGACTTTCACCGCCAAGCTCGCTGCCCTACCTCGAGCGATAGTCTATGTTTTCATGCAGTGTCTCGGTGCAGTCGCCGGTGGCTTTTTGCTGCGAGCTGGGCTGGGTGAAGCCGCTACAGTCGGGGTAGGTTAATCACTCTCACCCTCGATTTGTCTCTCCCTAACTTTCGTGATCTCAGGCAGTGGTCCCAGGGTGCTACTGGGCACCAAACGCAGGGATAACTGACGGTCAGGCATGGGTGATTGAATTTTCGGCTTGCTGTACGGTGCTATTTATCGCTTTCGGGGTTGGCCTCGACCCCCGTCAACGGGATATTTTCGGCCCCGCCCTGGGGCCCATACTCATTGGCTTGGTTGTTGGTATAACAGAGTTCATAACTGGTATCATGAGGCAAGGGTATACTGGTGCTTGTGAGTAAACGCAGACCCCTGCAGCTGCGGAGGATGAAGCTTATTGATGTTTCTCGCAGCGATGAACCCCTCCAGGTGCCTTGGCCTCGTCGCCGCCACCCAGACCTTTAGGGGCCATTGGATCACCTGGTCAGCGGGAATTGCAGCCGCTTGTGTCAATGGTCTCTTCTATAACACGATTCCGCCCTATCATGATGAGATAGTCAAAGATGAGGAGCAAGGCAGCCACAAACAAAAATAGCGCTCATCTAGGCCATCGGAGGAAGCATGGAGCATTGGACCCAATCGAATTTGCTGGCCTCTATCCTAAGTAGACATTTTAACCAATTTCTTAACTTCCTGTGGGAAGATATTCTTTTATGATATTTCTTATTTCCTTGTCGTGTTTGGGCCTTTTCCCGTCATATGGCATAGTTTCTTGGTTGGTCGGGTTCATTACGCAGCTTCTCAATTGGTGAATAGAATTGAACACCTTTGAGGTAATCTAACCACATTACCTTCTGAACAACTGCCCCCCAAAAAATACGGGTTTTAAGATAAATCTAGGATCAAGCCCCGGTGGTCGCTTCGCTCTGGGTTGTGGCGAGGATATCACTCCAGGAGTGGAGAGGCTACCGGCAGGATTATTTGTAGTGACTGCTCGTATTGCTGTTTGGATGGCATTGCACTGGTGCGTTTAGAAGGATTGGATTAGACTCCATTTAAGGTTGACTCCAGTTTTCAGAGCTATAGCTGCATACTGGCGAGTGGTGTGGTTTTTGATACATTTCGAGAGCTCTCAGTATGTGGTACTAGGCCATGTGTTTGCTGTTTCAGCAGCTCGAATATATTTGCAACTTCCCCTTATCCGCGCGATTCGGCTCCCGCTGTACCTAATTATTCAGGTTGGCTCATCTAGCTATTTTAGCACTTTCTACTATCCGTTTTATCCTGCTTTTGTTTGATCCTAATTTCTTATGTGCACCTGCACCCCAGTATGTGTCTGAGATATGTGCTGTCCCGATCGGTCTTTTTGGTATTCGTTATTATCATAACAATGTCATTATCATACTTACAATGGCCTATCTGGGATTACCGGCCGTGGCGCCCAGGCATTGAGCCCTGCAGTCATGCCGGAAGCCGCTGCTGCGTTTGTCCAAAGGGGAGCTGTGAAACCTTTCCGAGTGATTAACTCTGGACTTAAAGCCTTCGTTTCCCAATCGATCACCAACAGTTATAAGGGTTTATTGCTTAGGAATATAATGTAGCCTAAAGCGTTTGCGTAGTGTAACATCGCAGTTCTTTTCCTTCTTTGGCTTCAGGATCACATCCTTCCACTTGGCGTTGTGCTTGATCAAGGTGCAATAGAGTGCCCAATCCGAGTTTTCCATGTTTATTCTCTATACCCTTAGCCTCAGGTTTGTCTCCGGGTTTCCGTCTATAACCCTTTTACCCTCGGTTTCCTTGTGTTATTCTGTAGGCTAGGCGTCTGTATAAGTTATCATACCATTTCCGTCACCTCTCTTTCTTCCAACTCGTCCAACACCCACATGCTCATCATCCCCTGTTCTAAGCAGTACCTCCCAGCAGGGGGATTCTCTCTTCTCCACTAAGACTAACGCCTCTTTGCATACAGACTTGAGCTGCATCGATCTTCCACCCTCTTATTCACACCCCCGCTCTCACCCAATCCTCTAACATCCACCCCGGATATTATCAATAGGGGCACTACTAATACTTAGCTTTCTAGCCCTTTTAAACCAGTTGTACTCCTTATTAAACTCAGCAAAAATCTAAAGAGGTTGATGGCAAGGTTCGTGGTTTGTATCCTAAACCACTCCACGAGCCTCCAGATCATGAACTTAGTTGACTCCGGCCCCGATTAAACTGAATCGAACGGAGCGCAGGTTTCTATTATTTGGAAACGGACATTGGGGGAACACGGGTTTCTGGTGAGTTGGCCTCTGCTCCCGGTTTATGGAGGCAAGGATTTTTATGTGGAACTGAGGGGCTCTTGAAGTACCAGCTAACATCCTGCTCGCTAGGTTTTTCATCCCTTTAGGCAATTTTTAGGCGGACCGGAGAGGGGCAGCGGCTTCTTCTCTAAAGCAATGTTCCTAATAGTAATTAGTAGACATAAGGTTTGCGATTTCCATTCCAATTTCCAGACACTCCACATCCCCCGCTCTTGGAGTTTGGTAGGCACCCCGGCAAGCAAATCCTCAATTGACGACTAGCTTGACGTTTCTGATCCGGAAGTGAATCAGGCGTACTGCAGACAGCTATGTCAGCTAGTACGTTAGATAAAAACATAATTTCTGATGAGTTGATCTTTGCTTGCCATGAGGCTTGGGCAATGAATAAAGAGTTATTATTTTGCAGAAGCAAGGAAAGAGTGCGCTGACAACTGGTCTCCTCCGTTTAGATTCTAGTTGGATATTGGTTATCGCAGAAGCAGAAAGTGGGGTACAAGCACCTGGTTGCAAAGCTTCGTCACTGACATCCTCTCCATCATTCCAGAATGCCTGAGGATCCAGGTTTGGGATATGACCTTCCTGACGCCCCATCCCCCGCCTCAAAACTCAAGCTCAACTTACAGCTCCCCCGAGTCACCATCTATATCGATGCCGATACACACTGCCTCCATCCTAACAAACTCTCAATGGATTGTGCAACCATGCAACTCCCATGGGCTCGCTTATACGTGATAGCATCCATATCCGATATGGTTACCGCGTGGATTAGCCTTAGCAGTCCGATTTACTCCTCCGATCCTACTGTGCTAGGGTATGGTAGAAAAGGGCGGAAAAACAGATCAGCAAGATCATAGGTTGTAGTGACGAGATAGGTTGTATAAGTAGAAAAATTATTATCTTCGCGGACATCTGAAATCCAGGTTAAATAGTTAGGAGGTATCTTGCAAGTATCATACCACCCATAATTCAAATCATGACAAAATTGGTAGCACTTGTAGGCAGTGAAATCTATTGTGTCTCTTAGAAGGGCTACTCAAAACACCCTATCCCCTCTCCTCCTTTAGCCTCATTATTGCCTTATACAACTCGATAAAATAAATGGATGCATGGACAGTTACTTAGTGCAACAGCCCAAAGATTGATGGAATCCTGCAACACCCCCACTTTTCCACTGTTCCTAATCGATCAGCGCCCCTCATCCTTGTCTCGCCACCCAAAGTTTTCCGCCCTTTTCTACCATACCTGAGTACATCTAATCCCGGCGGAGGAGGGGGGAGGGGCTTCATGTTGATCCCATCTAGGAAAGATCCACTAAGCTCTTTGGAGATTTTAGGTTGTGGGGAAGCTGTCGTAGGGAGCGCGGATAATGCATGAGGTTCCGAGCTCTGTGCTCTATCTTCAAACCATGTCAAGCTCCTTCACAAAGCCCCTAGGACTCCGCATGAAATAAACTCCCGCAATCCAAAATATCTCTCAAGTACAGCCTGGATCGTTGGTGCTTCTCGAAATTCTTTACAAACCTCCCTGCATCCCCCCTGGATAAAGATCGCTCACTTCCGGTATACAGTTTCCCCACACCAAGCCAGGCAGAACCCACAAGTGATGATAAAGCTATTGGATACATGATACGCTCACATGAGCTATGATGTCCCGTGGTTCTCGCGAGCTCGCGGTTCCACGGATTTCATGTCTGATGTGGTTGCGGTTGTGGCACTGTTCTGCGTTCTTGTAGCTAGGTTAGGAAGGTGGCTGTTTTCGACGCTTTTCCCGGAAGGGCACGCTCTGGTGATTTCAAGTGAATGGAGAGTTGTGTCGGTCTTCGATCTGCTGCAGTGAGATGCCACTAGAATTTGCCAAAGCGAGTGATAGTTTGTGTTGTCACTATTTGGAGACAGAAGCAAAGTTCAGTGATTCGTGGTGTTGGAGTTCTCAGACACAGGATATAATTGGACAGTATGTTCAAGAGGAGTCAGTGTATGAAAGAACGAAAATCCCCCTTCAAGTACAAGTCTCCAATCACGAGAACTTCCATGTCGGGAACCAGTTGATGCGCCCGACCTGCTCTAGGTAGAATTTTCCTTGTTTCTTCTAGGGCTTCGGCAATGGCTCCGTTCATGGATCTGCCGGACGCAGATATCTGCAGTACTGAACACCAGTGAACCAAACGGATAGCATGGCAAGCGGAGTTACACCATATTTCTTTGTCAAGGTACTATTGCAGAAGGCGTTCTTTTCTGATGTCATCGCGGGAGCTAGCAAAGGAACGGGAGCACGCATGGACAAAAGAAGCCATGTGTGGTGATACATGGGACGGTAAGCAGGATCTTATCATGTTTCATATTATATACTCCTGTCTCTAGGGTTATCTTAGAGAGGGGAAATTTGAGAAGGGAGTTGTGAGCTACTGTGTGGTGTGCACACACTTTCCCATTCGGTACGATATCCGATTCTATATCACATTTTATCTTCCGAATAGCCACGTGGGAAAATGTTGGCAGGTTTTAATCAGGTGTCGGTATTGTAATTCAATTGAGCGGGCCTCTGCTCTCCCCCACCTGGAGTGCAGAGTGCGGACAGATATCTTGGCTGGCTGGTGGATGGACTGGGTGCGCGTGCAATAGATATTTGACATCACACCACGATCAGCAGCTCAATTTAATCAAGATATTGAATACAGATACAGGTAGTAGAGATAGATTGAAGGGAAAAGGAAAGGAAAATTCAAGAAAGCGAAACTTCCCCAAGATCCTGCCAACTTTCCACAGTTTTCCACAGAGATTGGGAATCTAGCGCCACAGCTGGTGGGCGTTATGAATCTCAGTGGCTTGTGCCCAGCCACTCCACTAGCAGCCGAGATGGGCAGGCACCACTACAGAACCCATCACTTTCTGCCACGCCCTACAATCCACGTGATCTGAATGGGAATGCAGGTCTAGAGAAACCACCCGAGAGCGACAGGGGTAATAGGTTCACTAAATTCGAGTGATAACACGAGACGAGAGAGCTGCAGTGCCACATGCGGGGATGACGCACTAGGCGATGACGAATGGGACGGACGAGCGGGAAGCGTAATGTTTGTATTTTTCAGACCCAGTGTTGTCCCCTCATAATACACTGTTTCTCACTACGACAATTAGATACCACCCGGGACTTCTGCTTCAAACGGCTAGAAGGAAACTAAGGGTCCCTCTCGCCTGATCCACTCTCCTAACCCCTAACCTCCTAGTTCCTAGCCTCTCTCTCTTAGGCCTCCTACGAGAGCCTAACCCCCCACAATCCGTAGCTCTTCGCCCCCATCCACTCCATCCCTCCCGCAAACAGACCGAGTCGATTGTGGTGATTTCCGTCCCTCTTTTTGCCCACCGCAGCATGGCGACCCTCACTCGCAAGGCAGCGATATTACTGTTCATTGGCCTATCCTCAGCCACAGTAGTCATTCGTCCTCGCGTTCCCGATGTCAATTCGTGCCCGGGTTACAAGGCAACTTACGTCAAGGAAACCGGCAGCGGTCTCACGGCGGAATTGCAACTCGCTGGAACTGCATGTAACATTTACGGCAGAGATCTGGAAACCTTGAAGCTGCAAGTGACATACGACTCAAGTATGAATTTATCTCTCTATATCAGGCATGCATTCGACTAATAGCTTCTCGTAGAGTCTCGTATTCACGTCAAGATAACTGATCCTGAAGAGAAGCGATATCAAATTCCGGAAGAAGCATTCCCCCGCCCAAACGGCGAAGCTACTGGCTCAGCTAAATCGTCCGACATCATCTTTACCTACGCCACTTCGCCCTTCGGCTTCACCATTACCCGGCGCTCCACCGGCGAGAAGCTGTTCGACACCACCGGGGATACGCTCGTCTTTGAGAGCCAGTACTTGCGCCTGAAGACCTCATTACCCACCGATCCTAACATCTACGGTCTCGGAGAACATACCGACTCCTTTAGACTCCCCAATGTTAATCATACACGTACTCTCTGGTCTAGAGACTCCTATGGTATCCCGCAGAAGAGCAATTTGTACGGAAACCACCCCATCTACTTTGATCACCGCGAGTCCGGTACCCATGGTGCCCTCCTTTTAAACTCTAATGGTATGGACATCAAGCTTGAGACCGTAAATGGCCAATCAAGCCTAGAGTATAACGTCATCGGAGGTATTTTGGATCTCTACTTCTTTGCTGGCCCCGAGCCAGTTGCTGTTGCGAAGCAGTATGCTGAAGTGGCTGGACTCCCCGCTATGATACCTTACTGGGGGTTAGGTTTCCACCAGTGCCGCTATGGTTACAGAGATTGGATTGACATTGCTGAGGTAATATATTGCCGAGTGCTCGATTATGACTACAGCTCACCAGGGAAAACAGGTTATTGCAAACCACTCAATTGCCGAGATTCCCTTGGAGACTATGTGGACTGATATCGATTACATGTACAACCGCTGGATCTTCACTCTTGACCCTGAGCGATTCCCTCTTGACAAAGTCCGTGAGATTGTCGACTACCTCCACGAGCATGGCCAGCACTACATTCTCATGGTTGACCCTGCCATCGCTTACCAAGACTACCCGACTTTCAACCGCGGTAAGGAGGATGGCATTTGGCTCAAGGAGGCCGATGGTTCTATTCATAGGGGTGTCGTGTGGTAAGCCATTGATTCAACCCCTTGTCAGAAATCAAAGTTGACATTCGCCAGGCCTGGTGTGACTGCATTCCCCGATTGGTTTCATCCAAACATTGGCCCATTCTGGGATGGCGAGTTTGCCAAATTCTTCTCCGCTGATTCTGGTGTCGACATTGACGGTGTCTGGATTGACATGAACGAGCCCGCTAATTTCTGCAACTACCCATGCAACGACCCCGAAGCCGACGCTATCGAGCAGAAAATGCCCCCTCAGCGCCCCCCTGTCCGCGGACCTCCTAGAGCTATTCCTGGATTCCCCGGCACTGGGAAAGCTACTGCATCTGTTCATAGCACCGAGCGCAGGGTACGTAAGAGGCAGAAGGGTGGCTCTATTGATCTCATCTCTC
>Ga0307510_10008197_pt1 | contig 12445 bp, 9 predicted proteins | sample 12_EM_MG_FD_207224 | JGI IMG/M metagenome (GOLD analysis project Ga0307510, IMG submission 207224) | Populus trichocarpa ectomycorrhiza microbial communities from riparian zone in the Pacific Northwest, United States - 12_EM | ecosystem: Host-associated > Plants > Roots > Unclassified | place...
GCTCGAAGCGAACGGATTGGGGAACGCGAACGGAGCATGTGAGCGAGCGGATTTTTTTGGCGCGGCTACCCCCTCCCCCGTTCGTTTCGAGCGAAGTCGAGAAACATTAATCTGACGAGACGTTTCCGCGCGCGCTCCCTCGACTCCGGATGGCGCCTCTTGCTAGAGTCCAACATGGCTTTCTGGACGTATATTTTGCGCTGCGCGGACGGCCAATATTACACGGGCCATACCGACAATCTCGAACAGCGCATTGGCCAGCACCAGACAGGCGGATTCTGCGAGTACACATCGCGTCGCCTGCCGGTGACGCTTGTCTGGTCACAGGACTTTCCATCACGGATCGAGGCGCTTGAGGCCGAGCGCATTGTCGGTGGTTGGTCTCGGGCGAAGAAAGAAGCGCTGATCGCCGGGGATTGGGCAAAGGTTTCCTTCTTTGCCAGGCCACCAGCCGAGCGGGGTGCGGATCGAGGTTTCTCGACTTCGCTCGAAACGAACGGTGATGAGGGTGCGGCACCCACCGCCCCTCCCGCAAGCGGGAGGGGGAGCGATAGCGACCCCAACCGCGCGGCGGGAGGAGGCTGATGGCGCTCACCCCCCAATTCCTCGACGAGCTACGCTCGCGCACCCTGCTGTCCACGCTGATCGGCCGCACCACCAAGCTGCAAAAGGCCGGGCGCGAGTGGCGCGCCTGTTGCCCGTTCCACAACGAGAAGTCGCCCAGCTTCTACGTCAACGACGACAAGGCCTTTTACCACTGCTTCGGCTGCGGGGCGCATGGCGATGCGATCCGGTGGATGACCGATCAGCGCGGCCTGCCGTTCATCGATGCGGTGAAGGAACTGGTGCAGGCCGCGGGCATGGAGATGCCGGCGCTCGACCCGCGATCGGCCGAGAAGGCCGAGCGCGCCAAGGGACTGCATGAAGCGTGTGCCGATGCCGCCGCCTGGTTCACCGAGCAGTTGAACGGGATTGCCGGCGCCGAGGCGCGGGCGGTGCTGGAGAAGCGTGGGATCAAGGCGGAGACGGCCAAGGCCTTCTCGCTCGGCTTTGCGCCCGATTCGCGCGGCAAGCTGAAGACGGCGCTCAAGGAATATGGCGACCCGCTGCTGATCGAGGCGGGGATGCTGATCAAGGTCGACGACAAGGAACCCTATGACCGGTTCCGCGGGCGGCTGATGATCCCGATCCGCGACCCGCGCGGGCGCACCATCGCCTTTGGTGGGCGGGTGATCGGTGACGGCGAGCCCAAATATCTCAACTCGCCCGAGACGCCGCTCTTCGACAAGGGGCGCAGCCTCTACAATCTCGATCGCGCCGCGCCGGCCAGCCGCAAGTCGGGCCGGGTGCTGGTGGTCGAAGGTTATATGGACGTCATCGCGCTGGCCCAGGCCGGGTTCGGCGAGGCGGTCGCGCCGCTTGGCACCGCGCTGACCGAAATGCAGCTGGAGCGGCTGTGGCGGCTGGTCGACGTGCCGATCCTGTGTTTCGACGGCGACAGCGCCGGGCAGAAAGCGGCGATCCGTGCCGCGCAGCGGGCGTTGCCGATGCTTGCGCCGGGGCGGAGTCTGTCGTTCGTCACGCTGCCGGCAGGACAGGATCCCGATGATCTGGTCCGCGCCAAGGGGCCGGCAGCGTTCGAAGCGCTGCTGGCCAAACCAGAATCGCTGGTTTCGCGACTGTGGGAGCATGAAGTGGCCGCAGAGCCGCTCGACACGCCGGAGCAGAAGGCCGGGCTCAAGCAACGATTGGCCGAGCTGGCGGCGACGATCGCAGATTCCGGTGTCCGGCAGGAATACACCAACGATTTCCGCGATCGCGCCTACAAGCATTTTGCGCCCAAGCGCGAGCCATTCGTGCCGCGCCCGCAAAACATGCCGCGTCGTGGCGGCGGCAAATGGGCGCCGCCCCTCCCGACCGGAGGCCATCATCCGGCGGCGCAAGGTATCCGTGCGGGCGGCATCGACCGCGTGCTGGGCAAGGCAGTGCTGGCCGGATTGATCCGGCATCCGGTCGAAATCGCCCGCCATGTCGAGGTGCTGGGTGCACTGCAAAAGGCCGATGCGGTGCTCGGCCAATTGTTCGAAGCGTTGGTGAATGTCGCCCTGAAAGATAGAGCGCTTGATAGCGAGCGACTCGTTACCATATTGGGGACATCCGGTTTCGACGACATTGCGACGGATCTGCTTCGCGCAGATCGGTCTTCGTTAGCCCCGAAAGGGGCGGACGCGGAGCAAGTTCGTGCCGATCTGGACGAGGCGATCCACATCCTTGTGGCGCGTCCCGAGGTCGATGCCCTATTGGCCGCCGCAACGGCTGAACTGGGCACGAATTACTCGGATGAAGCATTCGAGCGGCAAATGTCGCTGGTGAGGGAACAACAGGCACTCGACGTGCGACTTGCAAATCTGGTGCAGTCGAACGAAGACGCCAAGGCATTAGGTACCGAGGGCAGTTGATGGCGAAGACAGATATGGCGGACGTGACGGACTCGACCGAGACGAGCGACGCGCCGCTGATCGATCTAAACGACGCGTCGATCCGCAAGGTGATCACGCGCGCGAAGAAGCGCGGTTATATCACCTATGACCAGCTCAACGAGGCCTTGCCGCAGGGTGAGATGTCGTCGGATCAGATCGAGGATATCACCTCGGCGCTGAGCGAGATGGGCATCAACATCGTCGAGAATGACGAAGCCGGCGAGGATGGCGACGACGCCGAGAAGGAAGACGACGACGTCGAGGCGGTCGATTCGGCCGAGGAAAACGCGCCCGCGCTCGAGACCAAGAAAAAAGAAATCATCGACCGCACCGATGACCCGGTGCGCATGTACCTGCGCGAGATGGGCGCGGTCGAGTTGCTCAGCCGCGAGGGCGAGATCGCCATCGCCAAGCGCATCGAGGCCGGCCGCGACACGATGATTCTCGGCCTGTGCGAGAGCCCGATCACCTTTAACGCGATCATCGACTGGTCGACCGCGCTGAACGAGGGCACGATGCAGCTGCGCGAGATCCTCGATCTCGACGCGATGCTGTCGAAGGATCCGGCGCCGGAAAGCCTCACCGAGGATGGTGAGGAAGGCGATGGCGAGATCAGCGAGAAGAATGCCGGCCCGTCCTACAAGGAAGAGGAAGAGCCCGAAGAGGTCCAGGCGGTCGACGAGGACGAAGAGTCGATGACCGAGCGGCGCACACCGCGCCCGTCGGACGACGAGGAGGAGGACAACACCCTCAGCCTGGCGCAGATGGAAGAGCAGCTCAAGCCGATCGCGCTGGAGCGGTTCGCCAACATCACCTCGATCTACAAGAAATTCTCCAAGATGCAGGCCAGCCGCCTGGATCAGATGAGCGCCGGCGGCGAACTGTCCAACGCCGACGAGCGCAAATATCAGAAGCTGCGCGAAGAGCTGACCGCCGAAGTCGAGAGCGTGCAGTTCCACAACGCCAAGATCGAATATCTGGTCGACCAGCTTTATGCCTTCAACCGGCGCCTGACGGCGCTGGGTGGGCAGATGCTGCGTCTTGCCGAGCGCCACAAGGTGCCGCGCAAGGACTTCCTCGACCGCTATATCGGCCATGAGCTCGACGAAAACTGGTTGCCGACGGTGGGCAGCCTCGACAAGAAATGGACCGCGTTCGTCAACGCCGAGGCCGACGCGGTCGACCGCGTGCGCGTCGAGATCGCCGAGATCAGCCAGGCGACCGGCATGTCGCTCGGCGAGTTCCGCCGTATCGTCAACATGGTGCAGAAGGGCGAGCGCGAGGCGCGGATCGCCAAGAAGGAGATGGTCGAGGCAAACTTGCGGCTCGTGATCTCGATTGCCAAGAAATACACCAATCGTGGCCTGCAGTTCCTGGATCTGATCCAGGAGGGCAATATCGGCCTGATGAAGGCGGTAGATAAGTTCGAATATCGCCGCGGCTACAAATTCTCGACCTATGCGACGTGGTGGATTCGCCAGGCGATCACGCGTTCGATCGCCGACCAGGCGCGCACCATCCGTATTCCGGTGCACATGATCGAGACGATCAACAAGCTGGTGCGGACCAGCCGCCAGTTCCTCCACGAGCAGGGCCGCGAGCCGACGCCCGAGGAAATGGCCGAGCGGCTGAGCATGCCGCTCGAAAAGGTCCGCAAGGTGATGAAGATCGCCAAGGAGCCGATCTCCCTCGAAACGCCGATCGGCGACGAGGAGGATTCGCATCTCGGCGATTTTATCGAGGACAAGAATGCGGTGATCCCGGTCGATGCGGCGATCCAGGCGAATTTGAAGGAAACCGTGACGCGGGTTCTGGCGAGCCTGACGCCGCGCGAGGAGCGCGTGCTGCGCATGCGCTTCGGCATCGGCATGAACACCGATCACACGCTGGAGGAAGTCGGCCAGCAGTTCTCGGTGACGCGCGAGCGCATTCGCCAGATCGAGGCCAAGGCTTTGCGCAAGCTCAAGCATCCGAGCCGCAGCCGCAAGATGCGGTCGTTCCTCGACCAGTAAGGTCGGTTTCGGAAAAGATCAGATCAGGGCCGTGACGGGAAGCCGTCGCGGCCCTTTTCGTTGAACCGACCCGCTTCCCCCACCGTCATGCCGGACTTGTTCCGGCATCCAACGTGCCGCACACTCACCGACGGCTTCTTACGCGGCACGTTGGCCCCCGGAACAAGTCCGGGGTGACGGGTGGTTGATCAATGATCGCTGCTGTAAACCGCCACGCTTGGCGCGAGCGCGTCGAGCCGCACCCACAGCGCGATCGCCAGGGCCAACACGATGAGCAAACCCGCCATTGCCGCCGCCTTGCGCCGATCAATGGCCGGCGTCAGCGGCGCGGCCAGCACGGCGGCCAGCGCCAGCGGCAAGGCGACGACCATCGGCGTGACCGGTCCGACCGCCTGGATCAGCTGCCAGCCGAGCGCGATCATGTAACCGATGCCCAGCATCGCCGCGATCGCGCTCGCCACCATGCCGACGTGATCGCCGGCGAAGCGCCAGATCGCCGTTGCCACGCCGCCGAGAAATAGCGGGACGATGATCGGGAAGGCGGCGGTCGGTGCCGTAACCTGCGCGAACATCCCGAGCAGGAGCAGCGGCGCGGCCATCCCCGCCGTCAGTCCGGCGCTGGCAGACCGCGCAGCCGCGATCAGACCCCAGACCAAAGCGGCCGCTGCAAGACACAGCAACAGCGCCTGTACCTCGAGCCGTGGAATGGCAGCGAGGCGATCGTAATAATTGGTCCTGCCATAGCCGCCCGAGACGAAATTGACCGCGAACAGCAACAGCCCTGCGCCAACGAATAGCGCCAGCGTCATCGCCACGCCGCGCCCGACCTCACCGACTCGCGTTCGCCCGAACGCCGCCACGCCGTAACCAATGGCGCCGACCGCGAGCAACAGCCAGCCAACCCATGCCGCATAGCTGACGAAGATCAGGCCGAACACGTCGAAGAAAACCCGATCGGGCGCCTTGCCGGGCAAGGCGGGCACAGCGAGCAAGGCGCGGGTGAGGTCGAGCACCTGGCGCCCCATATCCTGCACCGCACCCTGGTCGAGCGCGTCGGGCGTCGCTGTCGGTGAATGATATTGGCTCGGCCGGCCGATGAAGGCGAAATTGAAGCCCGGGTAACCGAGTTCCTTGGCGACGGTATAATCGGTCGAATTGGGCAGCTTCTTGTAGATGAACACGCTGAGCGAGGTGCTGACGGGGCGATGCACGACCTGGCCGAACAGCGCCATCATCGCGCCATTGTCGTTGCCGGTCTCGAACATCGAGGCGCGCCCGCCACCGCCACGCGTCTCCATGTTGACGATCACGCCGACATGGGCGCGGTGCGGATCATTCGCAAAGAACGCCTTGGCACCCTCCAGCCCGAGCTCCTCGCCGTCGCTGAACAGCACCATCAGGTCGCGCGGCGGCTGGCCCGCGGCCTTGATCGCGCGAATCGTCTCCAGTGCCGAGGCCACGCCGGCGCCGTCATCCGCCGCACCGGGCGAGCCCCAGACGCTGTCATGATGCGCCATCAGCAGCACCGCCGGCAGCGTTCGGTCTTTTCCGGGCAGGATGCCGACGACGTTGGTGAGAGGCGGTGGCGGCGCGGCGTGGCCACGCCACAGATCGAGACGCTTCGCCGCCTCGGGGCTCATCGTCCCGCCGGGCGTGGAAGTTTCCAGCCCCATCGCCTGGAGTCGTGCGACCAGATAGGCGCGGACCTCGGCATCGGCGGGGCTGCCGGTGGGATGCGGAGCGCGGGCGATGATGCGGTCGTCGACCATCGCCCGTACCGCCGAGAAGTCTGTCGCCGGCGCGGTCGCCGGTGCCGGTGCGGGCGGGGTCGTCGCGATGATCGCCAGGATGATCGCGCCGGCAATAGCGGCCAGCAGACCCCAATATCTGTTCATCGCATCCGCCCCTGTTTTGCGGCGATGCTATGGGAAGCCATGGTGCCCGGCAAGGGACCGGCTGTTCGTCGATCGGCAGAATGTGAGGAAAAGGAACCCCGGCGAAAAGGGACCAGCCGTTCGCCGGGGCTCCGGATTGCCCCGCGCCGATGGGCGACGCGATGTGCAGGCCGGCGTTAGCATCGGCTCTGTTACCATCGTGCCAATTATCGAGCCGAAATGGATGTAATCCCAGCGTGCAGCCGGGTTCGGTTACGCGGAGGCACCTACGGAAGTTTAGACAGGCTTAACTGCCTCTACACCACGTCTTTACGCGCTTCGGTATATTCCTTTCGGCGAAACGGTCGTGCGCGCGGATTCTCGCGTCGCTCGCTCGGGGTGTCGGGGATAGATGGCTTTCGAATCGACTCAGTTGCGCGGCATTGGTGGAGGGTGGGACGTTATCGCCTCGCTCGCCGCCTCCGATGGCAGCGCGGGCCATCCCCATCTGTTGCGGCTGTCGCGTAGCGGCGCGGCGCAACGCGACCTGGCGGACGCGGTCCATGCGATCTGCGCGGTCCATGGTCGCACCACCGATCTGTTCGACGAGGCGACGCGGCACCGCAGCGACGCCCCCGGGGCAAACGGCGTCGTGCCGATATGGATCGCGGTCGCCACCGACGGCTTCGCTGCCGAGCGCGCCTATCTCGCCACGCTGACCGCCGCCGCGGGCCCCCTGCCCTCTACGCCAGGCCAGGCCGAGACCGATGCCGCCTTGGTCGCGCAGCGCCACGCCTTCGACATGCTCGCCCATTCCGATCGCGCCGGCTGTGCGACGGGCGCCGCGATCGCGCTGGTGATCGACTGGTATGCGTTTCGCGACGCGATGGATGTGGCCGCCGCGCGCTTCGGCGTGGTGCCTCCGAAAATGGCACTGCCCGACGAGATCGAGGTAGCGACGATCGTCGCCGCGCTGTCTGATTCGTCCGCGCTGCAACGCGCCATGGCGTTCGGCGCGCAACAGGTCTTCGCCCAGCACCGCGGCCTGTGCGATTTGCTCGAGGCGCGTGCCAGCGCGAGAGATCGACACTGACTTATTCGGCTAGCGCCGAAAGCGGCACCGGCCCGCTCCCCCACCCGACCTCCGATAGAATATCCTGATTGGGGGGTCGGGTGGCGGAGCGGGCTGGTGCCGCCCGGTTCAGCTGCGCTGAACCGACAAGCCACCTCGCGGCTTGCGCCAGCCGACAAAATCCCTCTATCCCCAAATCCGATTTTCAAATGAAACGGGATTTGGCGGGATGAAGCGCTTCGAGGGCACGCAAAGCTATGTCGCAACCGACGATCTGAAGGTTGCGGTCAACGCCGCCGTGACGCTCCGCCGCCCGCTCCTCGTCAAGGGCGAGCCCGGCACCGGCAAGACCGTGCTGGCCTATGAGATCGCCAAGGCGGTGAACGCGCCGTTGATCGAGTGGAACGTCAAGTCGACGACCAAGGCGCAGCAGGGTCTGTACGAATATGACGCCGTCGCCCGCCTGCGCGACGGCCAGCTGGGCGACGCGCGGGTCCATGACATTTCCAACTATATCCGCCGCGGCAAATTGTGGGAGGCGTTCACCGCCCCCGAAGTCCCGGTGTTGCTGATCGACGAGATCGACAAAGCCGATATCGAATTCCCCAACGATCTGCTCCAGGAACTCGATCGCATGGAATTCCATGTCTACGAGACCAAGGAGACGGTGCGCGCCGCCGAGCGGCCGATCGTCGTGATCACCTCGAACAACGAGAAGGAATTGCCCGACGCCTTCCTGCGCCGCTGCTTCTTCCACTATATCAAATTCCCCGACCGCGACACGATGCAGGCGATCGTCGACGTGCACTTCCCCGGCATCCAGAAGATCCTCGTCAACAAGGCGATGGATATCTTCTACGACGTGCGCGAGGTGCCCGGACTCAAGAAGAAGCCGAGCACGAGCGAACTGCTCGACTGGCTCAAACTGCTGCTCCACGAGGACATGCCGCTCGAGGTGCTGCAGAACCGCGACCCGACCAAGGCGATCCCGCCGCTGCACGGCGCGCTTCTCAAGAACGAGCAGGATGTGATGCTGTTCGAGCGGCTGGCGTTCATGGCCAAGCGGCAGAGCAACCAGCGCCCGTAGCGCGCGCGCCATTGTCGTTCTAACCTCCCGGCAAAATAGCGGGAGGGAGTGATGACCGAGGGTGGCGATGCGCTTTCACGACGCGCGGTGATGGCGGGGTCGATCGGCGTCGCGGCGGCTGCGCTGACAGCGGCGCCCGCCCCTGCCGCCTCCGTCCGGGCGAGAAAGCCGGTGGGCAAGCCACTGCCCAGGGGGTTTCTGTGGGGCACAGCGACGGCTGCGCACCAGATCGAGGGCAACAACGTCAATTCGGACTTCTGGCTGGCGGAGAACGTCAAACCAACCTTGTTTTCCGAACCCTCGCTCGACGCGTGCGACAGCTATCATCGTTATGAGGAGGATATCGCGCTCGCCGCGCGGCTCGGGTTCAACGCGCATCGCTTCGGCATCGAATGGGCGCGGATCGAACCGGAGCCGGGCAAATTCAGCCAGGCCGAGCTCGATCATTATCTGCGCGTGCTCGAGGCGTGCCATGCGCACGGCCTGACGCCGATCGTCACCTACAGCCACTGGACGGTGCCGCGCTGGTTCGCCGCGCGTGGCGGGTTCGAGCAGGCCGACAGCCCCGAATTGTTCGCGCGCTTTGCCGAAAAGGCGACGGCAAGGCTTGGGCCGCTGATCGGCGCCGCCTCGACCTTCAACGAGGCGAATATCGCGCGGATCGTGCGCGCGCGGCCCGAGGTCAAGGCGCTGGAGCCGCTGGTCCGCGCGATGCTCGCGGCGTGCGCGAAAGCGTCGGGGTCGGATCGTTTTGCCTCGGTGTTGTTTGCCGATATCGAGAAGAGCGAGGCGAATATGGTCGCGGCGCACGAGCGCGCCTTTGCCGCAATCAAGGCCGGGCCGGGCGATTTCCCGGTCGGCGTGACGATCAGCATGCAGGCGATCGAGGGCGTCGGTCAGGGACACAAGGCCGAGCAGGTGGCGGCGGCGCTCTACGGGCCGTGGATCGAACAGGCAGCGAAGAGCGATTTCGTCGGGGTGCAGACCTATACCCGGATCCGAGTCGGACGAGATGGGCCATTACCCCCACCGCAGGGCGCCGAGCTGACGGCGGCCGGTTATGAATATTATCCCGAGGCGCTGGCCGCGACGATCCGCTATGCTGCCGCGAAGACGGGCAAGCCGGTCTATGTCACCGAAAACGGCATCGCTACCGACGACGACACGCGCCGGGTGGCCTATATCGACACCGCGCTGGCCGGCGTGCGCGCGTGCCTCAACGAGGGCATCGACGTGCGCGGCTATGTCCACTGGTCGCTGCTCGACAATTTCGAATGGGTATTCGGCTACAAGCAGAAATTCGGGCTGGTCGCGGTCGATCGCCAGACCTTCAAGCGAACACCCAAGCCGAGCGCGGTGCATCTCGGCCGGCGCGCCCACACCAATCAGCTTTAGTCGATGCTGTAGGCGATCTCGAGGTCGCCCCAGCGCCGACCGCGGATGATCATCGGGACATAGACGTTGCGCACCACGGTATAGCCGCCATCGTCGCGATCGCGGCGGAACACGGCGATGTGGAACGGCTTGGTGCTTTTCTTGGCGATCGCGTCGGTCGCATCGGAGAAGATCCGGCGGTTGCGGCAATAGGCCGCGTCATGCACCGGATCACCGATCGGGGTGCGGCTGTACTGGGTGGTGTGCGTCGGCAGATAGCCATTGAGATCGGTCGCCGCAGTCGACACGATGCCGGGCAGCGAGCCAATGATCTGGTCGAGCAGCGGGCGCCACGCGGCATCGGCGAAGCTGTTGAGCGCGGTGTCGAAGCGCGGCGGGTTCGAGCCGGCGATCGGGCGGTACTGCGTGTCGAACAACGCGGCCTCGTCCAGCTTGCCGCCGGCCAGTGCCGTTTCGGTCAGTGCGACGACCTTGTCACGCCAGCCGATCGCCGCATCGACAAAGGCGCGGTCCGCAGTTTCGAGACCGGAATGCACCAGCGTGTCGAGCACGCCATGCGCCTGTGCCTCGAGCGAGACCATGCGATCATGCGCATCGCCGAGCCGGCCGCTATTGGCCCGGGCGGCGTTGGAGAAGCCATCCAGTTCGTCACCCAGTCGGCACACGCCGTCATGGATCAGGCTGGTCGAGCGCGCGATATCGTCGGCCTGGCGGTCGACGTCCTGGACCAGCCGCGTAACCTCGGCAAAGGTATCGGTGGCCACGGTAAAACCGCGCTCGGCGTCGCGCCCGCGCTCGACGCCGATCCCCACCTCCTCGGCGAACGCCTCGGCCTCGTCGGACAGCAGCGAGACAGTCATGCTGATCTCGTCCGTGGCCGCCTGGGTGTCACGCGACAGCTTCTTGATCTCGTCGGCGACCACCGCGAAGGAACGGCCGGCATCGCCGGCGCGCTGCGCTTCGATCGCCGCGTTCAAAGCGAGCATCTTGGTGGTGCGGGCAATGTCATCTATCGTCTGGGTGGTACGGCGGACCTGGGTCATCGCACCGGCAAAGCTGGTGATCTTGGTGCCGAGCCGCGCGACCAGTGCGGTCAGTTCGACGAATTCGGCGATCGATACCGCGATTGTCGCGCCACTCGAATCGAGGCGCCGGCGCGCATTTTCAGACAGCGCGCGCGCCTCGGAGGTAGCGTGGGCGACCTGACGCTGATCTTCCTCGAGTGCGGCGAGGACGGTGCGGAGTTCCTCAAGCACTGCGGTCTGGCCGGCGATGCTGTCGGCAACGGCGCGAATCTGGCCGGCGGCGTCGGTGCAGCCGATAGCGAGTTCACCCGACTGCCGTGCGGCGGCGTCGACATAGTGCGCGTCCACCGCGGCAACGGGACTCATCTTCATAACGCAGGCGTTACAGGAGCTTGGTTTCCAACGGATTAACCGCGGCGAGCAACGGCGCGGTCACGCCTCGCACGCTACCGCGCCGGAATGCGTGTTGTGTATCCGCGTCTTTGCATCGCCCTTGCCGCGCTTGCGCTGGCAACCGCACCAGCCCAGGCAACATCGCTGCTCGACTATGTCGGCGAGTGCGTGCCGTTCGCACGCGCCGCGTCGGGCATTCAGATCTATGGCGATGCCTGGACCTGGTGGGACCAGGCCGAGGGCCATTATCGCCGCGGCTATGCGCCGAAGGTCGGCGCGGTGATCGTGTTCGCACGTAGCGCACGCCTGCCGCTCGGCCATGTCGCGGTCATCAGCCGCGTGGTCACGTCGCGCGTGGTGATGGTGACGCACGCCAACTGGTCGCGGATCGATGGGGAACGCGGCCATGCCGAGCAGGATGTGACGCTGACCGACATGTCGCCCGATGGCGACTGGAGCGCGGTCAGGGTGTGGTATCGCGACATGGATGGGCTCGGCAGCACCACCTACCCGGTCTATGGTTTCATCTACGGCACACCGGTGGCGCGTACCCAGGCACGCGCAAAGACCGCGCCCGAACTGACCGGACGCGATCCCGATTATGTCGGCGCGTTGATCGACGCCTATGTGCGGTGAGTGAAAAGCCCGCCCGCTCCCGGCCAGGCGGAACTTCGACTCACTCGTGAATGCGCCAGGCCGTCTCGCTGCACACGTTGAAGCTGCGACGGATCGTCGACGTATCGTCCGAGAACACCGCCTTCAGATCGAAGCTGCAATAACAGGTGCCATCGTCGAAATTGACCGTGACGGTCTGACCGGGCCCGAGCACCTTGCGGCCGAGCACGTCTTCCTGCCAGGAATCCGCCCCGACGTTCGAACCGTACAGCTCGCGCATCGAAAAAGTCGTGTCGTTGATGATCTTGATCCGGCGGTTCTTGCCATCGCGGCACTGCGCCTCGGCGCCGCTGGCGAGGAACAGAGCTGAAAGGGCGACCACCCCAAGGCCGACAAACTTCATTTTCATGACAACCCCCGTTGCTGCTTCTACGTCGGACAAAGGTCCGAAATGGCCTTATACTCCTCTTGGCCCTGACATGATTGGATAAA
>Ga0307510_10008198_pt1 | contig 12444 bp, 6 predicted proteins | sample 12_EM_MG_FD_207224 | JGI IMG/M metagenome (GOLD analysis project Ga0307510, IMG submission 207224) | Populus trichocarpa ectomycorrhiza microbial communities from riparian zone in the Pacific Northwest, United States - 12_EM | ecosystem: Host-associated > Plants > Roots > Unclassified | place...
TTTTTAATTTAATAAAAATTTATTTTAAATAAAAAATTATTAAAAGAAAATATAAAATCTAAATAATTCCATCACGAGGTTGACTGATTAATTTTACATGGCTAGAAATCATGCATAATTTTTTTTGATTGGGTAAATAATTAATTAATTATTTAATTAAAAATATAAATATTTTATTTTAATTTATAATTGAGATTTTTATATAAAAAAATCCAAAAAAATGCGGTTTTTTATTAGAAAAAACAAAAAATTATTCGATCCGCAGTGTTATAGCTAGTAAACTTCAATGGGATTATCCCATGACAGATTGCACGCTCTTGTCTCCTCGTTTTCACCATAGTCTACTCCGAAACCTCTCTCTCTGTCTCTTCATTTTGTTCTCCAACAACCAAACAACACAAAAGCCTCTTTCAAATTCAATCTCAATTCACCTCTCTCGTATCCCCATTTTCTAATTTTCACTCCATAATTTCATAATTAAACCCAAACCCAGATATGGTATCAGCAATGGCTGCCACGTGTTCTCCGACCTCTCTCCAGCTTCGATTAGCCTTCAACTACGATAACTGTAGACGATCACCTGCAACACTCACACGGGCTTGTGTGAGGAAGAAGAAGAGTGATAGTAACCTTCGCTTTCTCTTGCTGTCTCAAAATGAACCGCGACGTAATGGGAGTTCGTGGGTCGTGTCGAGTTCGTGGACTGATTCGGATAATGGGAGTGATGAGTCTATTGAGAATCAGAGAAAGAAATGGTTTGGAGGTAAAGATGTGCAAAGTTTGATTTTTGGCCTTTTGTTTTGTTAATTTTGAGAAACAAATGATGGGTTTTATTTTTCTAAGCTTGCAATGCAAAATGTAGCTCTCTAGAGTGGGTTAAAGTTAGCCCATTTGGCAAAGTTCGTGTTTTTTTTTTTCTTACTTAGAATATGCAATTGTCTATGTTTAACTGCAAATGAGAAAATTTAGCATAAAGGGAGGCAAAATGTTTCATTTTTGTTGTTGTTTTTGTGGTAGTTTTGGGTAATAAATTATGAATATGAGGGTTTTTTTTTATATTCAAATGTGAAATGTAGTAGCTCTTTCAAGGGTGTTAATTTCAGGGTGTGAGGAAAAGTTTCTTAATAGTAATCATATTAGTGAATGGTATTGTGTAAACGCAAACAAAGTTATTATCTTTGTTGCTGTTGATACTTGCTTTGTATATGAACTCTTTTGTTGGATTATTATTGCTGCATTTTCGTGTGAAAGTGAGAATGGTTTTAAAGGTTTCATTTGTGCCTTTTTAATGGACTAATTACACTTTGGAAGTAGTTTGCTTTCAGGCATGGTTGGAGCTGGAGTAGCTGGGGTCATCCTATTTGCGGGGCTTACCTTTGCAGCATTGTCTTTAAGCAAGCGGAGCACTTCCAGTAAGTGGCTGCCTGTATTCTTAGAAGAATTTAAATGACCAGTGCTGATTAAAAAAAATATGAAAACTTTATATCATCAGATGTTATTTTTCCTGCTAAAAAAATGAAATGAAAGAAAGAACAGATTTCCAATTGTATGCTATCACAATCTTCTGGCTACTGTTGCCTAATCTTTGATCTGAATGTCATGTGCTTAATAAACAAATGGGCTTCACTAGAATGTATGCATCTCTTGAATTTCTCTTCTCCTTGGTGTTCAACCAATCCAATGCTTAATTATAATGTTACATACAGGACCAAAACAAGAGATGGAACCATTCACAACTCAGCAGGAAGTTTCATTGGTCTCTGACAAGGAGGATGATAAAGTTGAGGAGAGTGAAAGCAAGGAAAGCAAGAAAGCTATAGAAACGGATCTTTCTTCATCTCCAGAACTTAATGAAGCACCCAGTGAAAATAAACTTGGTGACAATAAGGAGACCTCTGTAGACAGTGTTGATTATGCTACTAGGGTCAGTGATACTGTTGATAATGAGCCTGTTCAAGAAAATTTGCAATATGAATCAAATTTTGATGACAAATCTGTTACTCCTGAAACAACAACCAGCTCAGATAATTTGCCCAGTTCTGATATTAGTGCAAGTTCCTCTATATCAACCTTTGAAATAGAACAAAACCCTGTTAATGTAGAACCTAGCAATGTGCCAGATATAACAAATCTTAACACGGACCACCAGAGTGAATCGCCTGCCTCAAAGATAGATGAGAATTATGACTCATCGTTGAATTCTTCTAATTCCATCATTTGTGAACCCAGTGATCCTGTGGGTGTGAAAATTTCAGAGAGTTCACCCATGGATACAAGTTCAGAACCTCAAATTGTCCCCCAAGATGATATGGAGACTGTAGCCTCATTTTTAACCAAAGAAAATCTTGATCTGAGCAATACAACCCAGGATTCAGCTGAGAGAAATAGTTCCCTGGAAGTGAATCACTTAGATGAAAGAGATTCCTCAGAAACAATTTCCGAGTCAGCTTCAGTCGACCCATTTGCAAACACAGACGTCATTATTGCTAATAATGAGATGAAGGAAAGCAAACCATTTTTTGAACCACCAACTCCTGAAATTTCCTTCTCAGCTGGTATACCTGCTCCATCTGCAGTTTCTGCAGCCTTGCAGGTGCTTCCTGGAAAGGTTCTAGTTCCTGCAGTTGTTGATCAGGTTCAGGGGCAGGTATTAGCTGCACTGCAAGTTTTGAAGGTACTTCTTTGCTATTGTTTTTGCTTCTCATTATTTTAGAGGATGGTGAGGCAATCAGCGTGTATAACCTGTATAGATAAATGAGGACAACCAGTTTGAAATTTCTTTTTTTTCTTTTTTTGCAATTACAGGTTATTGAGGCGGATATTCAATCCAGTGATCTATGTACCCGGCGTGAATTTGCTCGTTGGTTAGTGACTGCTAGCAGTGCTCTTTCAAGGTATGCATCTTTCTTGTTAGTATTGCTTGTCTAGCACTGAGCTTGAGGATGAGCACCCAACTAGCAGTGCAAAGTGTTTATCAGAAGCTCAGAATACATGTTTTGACTGCCTTCTAATTGCTTGAAGGAGCACGGTGTCAAAAGTATATCCTGCAATGTACATAGAGAATTTTACTGAACTTGCATTTGATGATATCACGCCTGATGACCCTGATTTTTCATCCATTCAAGGTCAAACTTCATTTCTGATCTTCATTTGAAATTTTAGTAACAAGGCTTTATTCCACTGCATTATAGTTGTTAACCGAGTTGTATCCTTTTCAGGCTTAGCTGAAGCAGGACTTATCTCAAGCAAGCTTTCAAGTGGTGGTTTGCTTTCTTCTTCAGTTGAAAACCAAGGTCCATTTTACTTTGCTGCTGAAAGGTGATAGCAGTTTTACCCTGCAATATCAACTGTGTTAATTCTGATACCCTGTTAAATTGTTAATGAATAGAGTATTCTTTTCACAGTTAGAATGGTTTTTGTCCTTTGTAGAATTAGCGCACCTATGTGCTTACCCTGTTAAATTGTATTTTATTAGTATTGATGCAACGTATATGAAGATGCTACCTATCCCTGGCATTATGGTGTTGTGCAAGAGACCGCAGTGCAAAATTTTTCCTCTGGCTACCTTGTCATGCATTATGTACCATATCATTCTGATAATTTACCATGGAAAATCTTTCTCTATATTCTTCTTTTGGGATCTTTCTGTCTTCTATTTAAATATGTGGTTCAATATTACCATTTACAATATTATGATTTCTCATTGTTGTTGTAATCATCAAGTTTTACCATTGCAGCCCTTTGTCACGCCAGGATCTTGTCAGTTGGAAGATGGCCCTTGAGAAAAGACAATTTCCAGAAGCTGATAAAAAGGTTGGAACCTTTTTTTTCTTATTCTGTCTCTTTTGCTACTCTGTCAATACATAGTCAAAGTTTTAACGGTAAGTTTTGCGTTCATCTTCACTTTGCAATCATTTACAGATGCTGTACAAAGTTTCTGGGTTCAGAGATATTGACAAGTTAAACCCGGATGCATGGCCTGCTCTTGTGGCTGACTTGTCTGCAGGAGATCAAGGAATTATATCACTTGCATTTGGTGAGTCATGTTAGCCTCATGTTAGCCTATGATCGTAGTTTATTAATTTTCTGTTAAGTTGGATAATTGAGATGCCTCAACGCACCAACCCTCACCTTTGTGTCTTCCAAAAGGTTGCACAAGATTGTTCCAGCCAGATAAACCTGTCACAAAGGCCCAAGCTGCTGTTGCTCTTGCAACTGGTGAGGCTTCTGACATAGTTAGTGAGGAGCTTGCACGTATTGAAGCAGAAGCTGTGGCAGAAAATGTCGTTTCTGCCCACAATGCTTTAGTAGGAGCAGTTGAACAGGATGTAAATGCAAGTTTTGAGAAGGAGCTTTCCATTGAGAGGGAAAAGATTAATGCTATAGAGAAAATGGCTGAAGAGGCAAGGTGCGAATTAGAAACATTAAGAGCTGAGAGAGAGAAGGATGATATTGCCTTGATGAAGGAGCGTGCTGCTATTGAATCTGAAATGGAAGTTCTTTCAAAGTTAAGGCGTGAATTGGAGGAGCAATTGCAAAGCCTTTTGAGCAACAAGGTGGAGATATCATATGAAAAGGAAAGGATTAGCAAACTTCAAAAAGAAGCAGAGAGTGAAAAGCAGGAGATCTCTAGATTACAGTATGACCTAGAGGTTGAGCGGAAAGCCTTGTCAATGGCCAGGTAAGAAAGTAATAATTGTCTTTGGCATGATTCACCGATATAAACCTGCAATGGAGTTATCATGTTGTCATCAACTTATGTAATGGATAGCTGAAACCATACTATAACTAATTACAGCCTTCATTTTTTTTTATTTTTTATTATCATTCAGGGCGTGGGCTGAAGACGAGGCAAAAAGAGCGAGAGAGCAGGCAAAAGCCCTTGAAGAGGCTAGATATCGGTGGGAGAAGCATGGCATCAAGGTGGTGGTTGACAGTGATCTTAATGAAGAGAGTTCTACTGGAGTTACATGGCTGACTGCTGGAAAGCAAGTCTCTTCTGTTGAAGGAACTGTTAACAGGGCTGAGAACTTGGTGGACAGGCTCAAGCTAATGGCAGATGACATTAGAGGGAAATCTCGAGTAGTACTTGATAAAATCATACAGAAAATACTGGTCTTAATCTCAGTTCTGAAGGAGTGGATTGCAGAGGCATGTGCGAGGACCAAAGAACTTAAAGAAGCCACCATCTCAAAGACATGGGCATCAATACACGAGTTGCAGCAGAACACAACTGAATTTAGTTCTGCCATCAAGGAGAAGACGATAGGATCAATGCAAGAGTTGAAGCAGCACACTGCAGAATTTGGTTCAGCTGTCAAGGAAGGCACAAAGCGGGTGACAGAAGATTGCAGGGAAGGAGTGGAGAAACTGACGCAGAAGTTCAAATCCTGAATGCTCCCCCAGACTCCCTGTCCCTTCCCACTGTACCAGTAATAAATTTTGCAGGTAACTTTTACCGAGAAATTAGTGATGTAATAATATTCATTGTATCAACTTACATAATCTTCACCCTCATTTGGAAAATGTTTAATGGGTGTAGACACAAATTATCATCTCAACCCGTGAAATGGAAATGATTTCTGCTCCGTGAGATTTGTGTGGATATCCATTCTTTGAATTTGGAGAATTGCATGGGTATCAGTCTTCTGATTATACTGCTAACCATTACATGAACAGCGATGTGCCCATTTCCTTACTGCCAAGACTCCTTACCTATTCATGTTCAATCATGCAGGTTTCACTTCTAATCAAGAATTCCGCTATGACTTTTGCCAAGATTCTATGGTTCATCACTATTCTCGAACCCCAAAATGCAAGATTGATAGCTTAAACGCATGCATCTCTCAAATGTTTGTGCAGCTGGAAACCTACCCGTGCCAGGTCTAGATAGTGTTTGATATGCTTAGATAATTGTGTTGATATGCTAGATAGTATTAATTAGATTGGACTTAACTAGAGTTGGACTAGACAAATAACTTTTTTGTCTTGTGTTTAGGATGCATTGGACTAATTTGGACTGGACAATCTTGTGTTTAGAATGCATTGTACTGGATTGAACAATTAAGTAAAAAACCAAAATGATTAGGTTTTCAACTATAGCATTGTTCATTCTCTTACATTTTACTATGGGTCTACAATTCAATTTTTTAAAAACAATTTGATTCTCAAATTTTTTTTTTTGCGATTGCATCCTCTTTAAGCCAAATTCAAGAGCAATTAAATCAAATTTGTTGACTAAGGATAAAATTAAAAGATTAGAAACCAAAGTAGAAAAAGCGCTACTAATGGGTGATGGTTTCAAAGTTCACATAAAAAGTTTAATATAGTCCTCATATTTTTAAAATTATAAATATTTGGTACCTCAATATTTTTTTCAATTCAATTTTGGTGTAAAAGTTCATTTTTATTATTATTTTTTAGTTCTTAGTTTAAGAGAGGAGAGAGAGAAATTGTTGAATTTTAATGTAGAGAGAGAAAGATGTTGATGCCGATTTTGGCCACCAAAATTGTTGATCTTTATGTCAAATGGTTTCATTTGATAAGAGAAATTCATATCAAGTGATTATTTACCTTAGAAGTTTCTAAAAAACAAATCTGAGCTCGGGAAGATTTTTTGTTTCGGGTTGATTTCAGGTTTTAGGGTGCTTTTTTTGGGTTTTTTAGGTTATAGACAGGTTTACCGTGGTTTCTACAATGTTTTCTAAGTGTTTTGGATCAAAATGATTTGAAAATTAAATTTTTAGGTCAAAAAACCACTGGCCCTAATTTTCTGGGCAATATCAAACGACATATTGTCTAATTTTTTTTTTCAAAAAAAAGGCAGATAACAAATGCAAAGAAAAAGAAAAGGGCCCATGCCTGTCTTAGAAGGCTTGCGCGGGAGCCCTAATGAAATAGGCCAAGCAGGTTAGCATGGTTTGCCAAATCCAGCAAAGCCTGACCTTTTTCTAAAATAAATTTCAAGTTAATGATTTTTATATTTTTTTTATATTTTTTTATTTATATTTCTATAAATACACATTCTCTTTTTTTTTTTGTTTATAGAGCCTTTTTTTAAATGAGTTATTGTTTTTATTCATCTATAAGTTTTTTTTTATCCTTTGTATAGCTTAACTTTATTTTTTAAAATAAAAAAATATTTATTTTCAAATAATATTTTTAATATATACAACCTTGCATAATGATTTTTTTCCCTTTTATTTTATTCAAGCAATTTAATGTGTATGTTTATTTCTATTATCATTTGATTGAATAAAAATATTATTTTAATTAAAAAATTTAGCAAGCGCAACCAGATAAATATCTTTTCTTGCAAAATTAAATATATCTCTTGGTTTTTCTTGTTTTATTTTTAGTTGTCGTTTATAACTTTTTATTTATTTATTTATTGACACACATAGTTCTTAATTTATTTGATTACGTATATACATAAATTTTTTTATTTTCACTTACAATTTTTTTAACTACAAAAACATGTCAAAAAAACATGTGTAAATTGTTTTTGTTAGGATAAAAATATATTTATTTAAAATAATTTTTATAACTAATGCTATTGTTTCGTACCATCAGATAACAAAGAGACAAAATAGAAATCCAAATGCATTTTGGATATTTGTTAGTAAACTAAAAGCATCATACAATAATGGAGCCAATGAAGTGCAATATTGATTATAAAAATAAAGATATTAAGTTATGATTTCATTTACAATACAAGGAATAAATTTATATCATACCCATTTAATAATTATTATTATTAACATATATTAAAAGACATTACATTTCACTATAGGTTTAGCCTGATTATCCCGGGTTATTTTATCCTTTTATTTAATGTCATCCTTTAATATTAGGTTGATTGAGAATTATACTTTATAATTTATTTTGATTTGTTCTCTATGATGTTATTTCATCCTCATGACTTGAGTCACGAGTTTAGTTGGTTAACTCGAGTTAACTTAGATGTTTTTTTTGTTTTTTTTTTAATTTATTTTATTTTCAATTTCATCATTTACCAATGGGTTGATTGAGAATTGATCTTTATAACTTGTTTTAATTTTCTTTCTGTACGTTTATCCTAGACTCATGATCAAGTTTTCGCATGTTAACCCAGGTTGGCTCGACTTATTTTTCTAATTGAATTTTGTTTTAATTTTGTATCTTTAAATAATATTGGTTTTAAAATTTAATGAGAAATAAAGAAAGAAATAAAATGGAGATATGGTGTTTAGAGGGAAAGAAATTGGAAAAGGGAGAGAAAGAGAGACTGAGAGGGAAAGAGGTGAATTAGAAATTCCATATATTTTTTTTAAAAAAATAATCTTATTATTGCCTCCGTCTGGTTGGTTATATTTTATAAGAGGGGTAGTTTATTCATTTAATAAATAACAACATTGCATAGAGAATTGGATAAAATTGTCTCACCTTAAACAAAAATGAGCCTTTAGCAAGGTTTTAGTATTGCTAAAAAATGCACCAAACTTCACAAAAAGAAATGTCTTGTCCAGTCCACCATAATAGGTTCCTTGGGTATTGTTTGGTATATTAGACAAATAATCATCTTATTTTATATTTGGTATGCTTTGAACTTTTTTATTTTGTATTTAGTAGACATTAGATGAGACCTAGTCGACCCGAAATATAAATCGGTCCAAATGTATAAAAAAATAAATAAAAGAAGGATTGATTTGACTTGACCTGGTTATAAACCTATGTCGACTTGCAACCTAGTCGAACTGGAATAAAACACAGGTAAAAAATCTAGGCCTTACACCAGGTCGACCCTCGAGCAAGTTTTAAAATTATGATAATAATTACTTTTATTCATACGTTGACATAGGACAACCCGGGTTAATCCTCCCGAACCATGACCTAGGCCTTAACTCAAATCAAACCCTAAGTTAGGTTTTAAAACCATAACAATAACTATTTTTATCATTACGTTGACCTAACTCAATGGTCAACTTAACCTGTGACTGGCTTCAGGTCAATCCTCAAGTTGGATCTTAAAAATATGATAATAATTATTTGTATCCTTACGTTCACTCGTATAAATGGTCAACCTAACCAATGAATCAGGTCTTACCCTAAATCGATTCTCAAATCGAGTTTTAAAATTATAATAATTATTATTTTTATTCTTATGTTGACCAATATCAATAGTAAACCCAACTCGTGGCCCAAGTCTTGTTCTAGGTTAACCCGAGTCGAGTTTTAAAATTATAATTATAATCATTTTTATCTTTTACATTAACCCGAGTCATTAATCAAGTCAATTTGGGACCCAAGTTTTCAGAATTGTAATAACCATTTATTGAATTCAATAAGCTTTTACCTTTCTTAACCCTTAAATCAAGTTTTAAAATTATAATAAAATATTTCATTACATTTACCCAAATCAATTGTAAATCTAATTTATAACCCAAACCTTGTCTCAATCAATACCAAGTACTTAAATTATAATAATTATTTTTATTTTTATATTAATTCCAATGAGTTAACTCATTCATTGAATTAAGCAAGCCTGTTTCAACTTTTTTAATAGGACAAAAATTTCTATACTGATACAAAATTTGATTTTTATATCATCTAAAGATGTACCAAACAACTTCACATAAGAAATTATCATATCCAATCCATCATTTCCAACATAACAAAGTACTCTATAGAACAGAGATGGTCCAAGAACAGCATGAGATGCTATGAAATGCCTCAAGAAACCCTACCAATGTAAAAAAACACACAAAAGGCACAGGCCAACATGCACTAGCAGAATCCATAGTGGTAAGAAAAGCTATTTGAGAATTTTTGAAAGCGCTAACTATTGATGCAAGCATTAACTTAATTCTTATAAGTGATACGCAAGGAACCAGAAACCAAATCAATGATCTATTCATATACTCTACCTCTCATTGTCCCCATTGAGATTCCGAAAAAATACATAAGTTAATTTCCATAATCACCCATTCAAATAGCTGCAATTAATTTAAACACATTCACATCATAAACGAGGTACATAACATTTAGTTCTGGATTAAAAAGCAACAAAATTTCCTGAAAATTAAAATAACAAGCTTCCGACCATTGTGTCTCTAAACAACACCGTTCCTCTAACTAGCATCCAATAGCCAGAGACTACAAAATCAAATCACTTTTTCTTCTCACCACCTCCAGCAGCCCTGCAAGATACATTACCACAAAAGGCAATAAAAAATCATTAGATAGAATAAAAGATTGGATTTCAAGTACATTTACAGATCTATTAAACACATTAGCTACAGCAACAAAAGGAAAATTGAATATCCAAGAAGCTTACCTCATCTTGCGAAGAACATTGGACATCTCCTCACGCTTCCTCTTAGCTCTCTTGTGTGTCCCAAGCTTTCTCTTAGCAACCTTCAAAGCACGCTTGTCCTTGCCAACCTTGAGGAGCTCAGTGATCCTCTTCTCATAAGGCGCAAAGCCAGCAACTTCCCTGATCAAACTCCTGACGAAGAGAACTCTTTTGCTAGATTTCTGCACTCAACACATGCATGGGGAAGAGACCATATCACATTATCAGCACTTTATTATACAAAAAAATAATAAAGTCCCATTGAGAAAATTGTTAATCTCAAATGGCCTAAAATGTCCAGAGATAAATCCAAGGAAGACCAGTTATATAATCCCTAACAACAAAAAAATCTTAACTTACAAATATGTATTACAAACAATTCAACATAGACAGTCTCCTTTCAAGAGTACAATGTAACTCCAAAACCAGATTAAACAAATTGAACAGTGAAACTTGCATGATATAACGTTACTTACCCCTTTGCGATCAGAAGGACGTGGAGCTAAATCCTTCTTCGTGACTACATGCCCCTTATTCAAACCCACAAAAAGACCCGTATTTGGCTGTTTTGGAGCCATTGCTGAAACAGCAAAGATTAATTCAGCACATGATCAAAACAACATCACAATGTTAAACGAATAAAATTCAAACCACTAAAAATCCAAGTACTGAAATCACAACGTTAGCTCATTCTACTCCAACTACATTCCAACCTATACAACACAAAACAAAGAGCACCAAGCTTCATAGCACAAATCATAATAATGCATAAACGCGTTCTCAAAACTGTATCCAAAAGAGAGAGAGAAAAAAGGACTGACATGAATAACAATGTAACCAACAAACAAGAGATCACAAATATTTACAATCAAATTAGCAAACTAATGGGAAAAAAAATATCGGCTTTATATCAACAATATATATATATATATAATAAATCATGGTGATACGCTTAAAAATGCTTGGAAAATTACAGCTCGAAAGCTGCACAAACAGACTAAGCCCTGAGGCATGAAAATGATCAGAATAAGGCTGCAGATTGGTGTAAAGATTCCATTTTCTTACAACCTAAAACAAGTTTAATATCAAGAAAGAAAGGCAATTTACAGCTACATGAATAGATAAAGCACAAAAGGGCTCAACGAAAGAAGAGCATGGATTTGGCGACGGTACCTTGGCTCAAATCAGTAGCAGCGGCAAGTATGAGCGGAAGCAGAGAAGCTAGGGTTATTACAGTCTACTGGTTTATATAAGAGAAAGGCAAGGGGTAATTTAGTCTTTTAAGCTTATTAGGGGAAGGGCTTCTCGTTTCCTTTGTAAATGGGCTTAGACAGAAAAATAAAATAACTAGCCCAGTTCAGTTGGAAGCTAAAGGGGCAAACTTTAAATGAGTCCCCAATCTAGAGGGGGAATTCAGATTAAGTGTTCAAACTAGTTTGTTTTCTTATCTAGATTAAGTCCTCGATATATCCTATTATAGACACACAAAGCTATTAGAGACTCATGATAGGCGCCCCGCACAAAACCGTGAGGGATTTATGGTGGGGTGGCCCCTACACAAGAAAATGTTCCTGTGTTATCTCAATCTCATTACCTGAATCACAAGTTTGATAGGTTGACTTGAGTTATTTTTCTAAGTTATTTTTTTATTATTTTTTTTTCAATTTCATCTTTCAACATTGAGTTTATTAGAAATTAAGTTTTATAATTTTTTCTTGATTTTTTTTATGGGGTTATCATGATTTTATAACTCGACATACAAATTGGCAGGCTGACCTAAATCTATCAAATATATTACCTTCTCAGCATCTATAAAAAAAAATTTTGATTTTAAATATTTATTTCAAGCCAAACTATATTTTTACTGGTCATCAAAATTGTCTTATATTGTTTTTTGACTCGCCAAGATGATTGTGTCACATTGAATCAATCTCTATACAGTTTAATTTTTTGTGTTTACTAGAAAACACACCAGCAACATCTAAATAATTTTTTACATTAATTTTTTTTTATTTCGACCAACATCATAACACATGCCAATGATCAAAGTATATCTAAAAAAAAATGAAAAGCAACAATAAAGATTTTTAATCACAAAGCTTTCTTTTTTC
>Ga0307510_10008199_pt1 | contig 12444 bp, 16 predicted proteins | sample 12_EM_MG_FD_207224 | JGI IMG/M metagenome (GOLD analysis project Ga0307510, IMG submission 207224) | Populus trichocarpa ectomycorrhiza microbial communities from riparian zone in the Pacific Northwest, United States - 12_EM | ecosystem: Host-associated > Plants > Roots > Unclassified | place...
TCCTTCTATACGCCCACTATCCATACGCCCCCCCCCCCCCCCGGCTTTATCGTCGGGGTCCCTACGAACACCATCCCGCATTTTTGTTTTCCCGCTCTTATTGTTGATCCGTATCCTGAACTGCTTCTTCCCGTTTACTGGTAGCTGTAGCTTGTTGGTCGGCCTTTCCTGACGGCCAGTCCAGTCCTTACCCTGAGGACTCCTAGTCGTAGACAAGCCATCGACATTACCGTTATAAAATATCAATTCTTTCTCCCGTCCCATCCCCTCGTCTCATGCAGTCTGCAGGCTCGGCAGCAGGGGAAGGCAAAAGTCTAGAACCGGTTCGTCGGCGAGGAAATTTAAACGCAGGCGGGGAGAGACTCGGCAGAACAAGATAAAAAGTTATCGTATTGAGTACCTCGACGTGCGGAACCGGTCGCACCGGCATCCGTACCGCTGCCTAAAATTTCTGGAAAAGACGTCAGGGTGGATGACTGTCTCCACCTGATTGGTTTCTGGGGATCATCGAAGACTCCAAATCGCCCACGACTAACGACATGAACTTTGGTCTTGATCGCGGGAGTGGGCACCGTCCTGTATCCGGGGTACAAGAACCACTTGATTTCTGTTCTAGGCATCAGGTGCGAGGGGCATCATAGGGGATATTCGCGCAGCTTCAATGGAAAGCTCGATTCCTACGAGCTCCTCATGAACACATCTGGAAGACCTTACGCGGCTAAGCGTAGGTTTTTCCTGATGCAGTCACGACATCTATACGGTAGTAGGGGCGGATGAAGGGTCGTGGCAGATCTGTGATTACCAGTGACCACGTTGTTGAACACATGTACTATACTCCCCATGGAAAGCTTGCAAGGACAGCATAATCGCGGCTGCAACAGGAAATTCGGATCGCGCCTGGGCCATTGCATGGCACAGCTATTAGCTCTGGGTCCTGTAACACAAGAAATACGGCTACCAGTCAATTGCGCGTCATAGTTACCAGCTCGCCGTATGAATCGACGGGGTCCCGGGCGTTGGGGTCCAGAAGTTGATCAGGTTACTTACCATACCCAACCGCCCACCGCTCATGGTTAGCAGAGGTTTCTGTTCCCCTGTCAGTTTGCTAGAACAGCATGGGCGCCGGATGGTCCAGACCAGGGGGTGGGATTTCGTGCCGAAGACCGGAAGCCTGGGAGGCGTAGTAAGCGTGAACAAATACTTCCCCATTAGGCTAGGGCGGGATTCGGCGCTGACTTCGGAGCGCGCCACGGTTCTCCGCGACTTACTCATCGACCATGGCTTTGAACGTTCAGCCCAATCCTCTGACTGGCCCTTCACCACTTCGGGACATCGTTAGACCTCAGTTTCATCAGAACAACTTCTCTCAGGAGCTTTTTATCAAGAATGAACTCGGTTTGAAGTTAGATAAAGGTATGTATTGTCGTGTCTGTCACTTAAACACGATCGGTTGATTCGAATCGTAAAACGTCGGTTGTAGATGATCAGATATGTCGACTCGCTTTAACGGCCACGGGCTGCCCTCTTGGACCACTATTATGTCCGCTACGGCACACGTCACCGTCACCCCAAAACTTCCAACCGCCAAAACAGCTCCCCACTCATCCTCGGGACAGAGAGCGTTTGGCAACTGTTTGCAAACACTGGCTGCGTGGGCTTTGTAAGAAGGGCGACGCGTGCGAGTTTCTGCACGAGTACAACCTTCGGCGAATGCCAGAGTGTTGGTGGTTCGCGAAGTACGGATACTGTTCAGCCGGAGACGAGTGCTTGTATGCACATCCGAAGGAACGTAAAGTCGAATGTCCAGACTATAACCGAGGGTTCTGCAAGCTAGGTCTGTCTACCTCCACTGGGTTTAGATTCGTACGTCATCTCGCTGACTTTACCATAACCTTATAGGTCCAACTTGTCCGCGAAAGCATGTCAGAAGGGTGGCTTGTCAATTGTTCCTGACCGGGTTCTGTCCAATGGGCCCGGATTGCCCGCGAGGACAGTGAGTATCATCGTTTATCTGTGCCCACGCTATATCACAACCCTACGCCCACTAACGGCACGAACAGCCCTAAGCCGAACATCCCACCGCCGAGCGCCTATGACCCTCCTCCTCCACCTTCGCCGAGGGATTTGGGCCCCCCTCCACCTGGGTATGGTAGATACGCAGACTTTGACCATGGGCCTGGGTCAGGGATGCAGTCCGGAGGTGGACAAGCCCCGCGTCGGAACCTGGACGAAGTCATGTGTTTCAAGGTGTGTCGGTTCTTTGTGCGCGTATCTCATTTCCGCTCCAACTGACGACAAATGAAATGAAATTAAGTGCGGTGAGAAGGGACATTACGCCAACCATTGTACGAATCGTAACAAGCCGGGAAACCGAGGAGGGATTGATAGGACGACCAGGCGGTTCGACGACTGAGGACGATGGTGGGTTCCTTGTGGCCCATCGGTTCCCCCGGGCGGTGGTGCCCCCGCCGTCGGGTCGGGTAGCGTGTGTAAATGAAATGACAAGTGGCTTGTCCCTCGGGTCAATGATCGGGTATGAGAGTCAGCTAGCTGGGGGAAGGATCAGGGCTTGGAACTAGACCACCCAGCCGGCGGGTGGAGTCACATAAGGGACGATCGTTTGTGTATTTGATTTTCGGGCAGCCCGGGTTGGAGAAGTCTGCAAGCTGTGTCGTGAAAGATGTGGATGATTGCCTGCGAAGAATAAAACAAAGGGGAACGCAGGGGAGGTACAGGATAATCGCCGGCCAACCTCGTCCCCTTTCATCTCTTTACTTGGCCCTCAATGTCACCGAGTCTCAGTCTGGGGTTTTATCTTCTCGTGGTCACGTGGGCTGTGCGTTGGTCGAACGTAGCCGCTCGTCGACAGGAGGACGATGATTTATAACTCACGAAATCCACCGTGCCTTGCTGCCCTTCGTCTTCCGCTCATCTCGCTCATCTCCTCTTCCCTCTCCCCGGATGCCGAAAGCACAGTCTTCCACCCAATCGTCGCGGCCTGCCCTCCGCCGGAACCAGGTATGTCTCGCCGCGTTCGCCGACTCCGCTTCTTTTGATCTCTCACATCTTCCCGACCGTGCAGGCTTGCCTTTCATGTCGGAAAAGAAAACTCGTACGCGCACTCTCCTTGAACCTTCTCTGGGGCACACCTGATCACCGCCTATCCAAAGAAATGCGACGCCGGTCGCCCCCATTGTACTACCTGCGTAAAGTACGTCCGCCCGTTGTCGATACCCGCAAGCGTTGTCTTACTAAGCGACCGCATCTTACGCCCTCACAGACAATGGAAAGCTACGATTAGTGTTCCCCCTCCGGTCGGCTTTACGTTAGTCTTCCGGTCCCGTTTGCGTCTGGGTAATCCCTTGCTCACCCAATCTGTAGTCACCCTACTGAGCCGCAATGTACATACGACCCCATCGATGGCCTCCCTCTGGCCCCTGATACTGGACCTTTGGAAAAGATCAAAGCGCTTGAGGAACAGCTCAGTGAGTGGGACGGGCTGTTTTTCCGATTCAGACCCACGCATCCTCATCACCCGCATGTTCAGACCAATTAAGGAGTCAACTCTGCGAAACGGGTTCCATAGCGGGACCGTCAACAACTCCAAGCGTCCAGAAACCAGCCGTTCCATCATTGTTTGGTGCCTCCCCAGAACTGAGCCCAGGGGTCATCGTCTTGCCAAGTGTCTCCCTCACAACCACGGGTGCCGGAAGTACTCCCGGATCGAGTCCGATCAACAACAACTCCTACCCCACCAAATCCAGTCCCAGTCCACCCCAAGAGCTACTTATTGCTGGGTGGAACCCCGACTTACCTCCACCTGCAATCGTGAATCACTTTATCGAAGTATTTTTCAATTGTGACCCGTGCGGTTCGAGAATTCTGCACAGACCATCATTCTTGGCTGCCATGCAGTTGCCTGCTTACCATTCTAAATTCCCTCATGTTGCTTTACTGCACGCAATCGTGAGCGATTTGGTCACAACTCAAACGTAATCGCTAATCAATACTTAGTGTGCCTCAGCGTCAAGATGGACTTCGAATGCCGCCACCGTAACCCAGGACGGCGTACGTCGAGACAAGTTCGCCGAGTTCCATGCCAGCAAAACGAGACAATACATCGACCGGACGATGGCCAGCGGAAAGGATATCTTTCAGGTCATGCAAGCCTGTATCGTGTTATCTTGGTATCTTTATCAGGAAGGGCGATGGGTTGAGGTCTGGATATATGCTGGTTTCCAGACGCGCGTTGCCGTCCCACTGCGATTGAATTACCCTGGCACATTTTCTGTTCACGCCGTAAATGGACCTGGAGAATACCTTCCTCCCCCTCAAGACCCACTAGAACAAGAGATCAGGCGAAGGACGTGGTGGATGACGATACTTTTTGATCGTACCGTATCCATTGGCGGTTGGGTGCATGCAGTTGGTTAGTTGCTCATCACTCTCACACGAATACAAAACATTGACAGCCGTTTTGGTAGACGAACGAGATATCGGTACCGAGCTTCCATTAACGACGGCGGACTTTGAGTTGCAGGTGCGGTGATTGTTCTGCGCGCACACGTCTGCTGCCCTCTTGAGGACTTACTATCGGTTGCCACAGCGAAGCGTCCCGGTCAATCCACAGGACGTGTCCAAAGGCGACTTGTTCATTAATCACCCCCCTGAATACACAGATTCCTTTTTGTTACTCATCAAGGCGACCATGTTGTTTGGTCGGGTGACGGACTACAACGTCCGTAGCAACCTCCGGGCGCCCGCCGTCGTCACACGCAATCAGAACCCTTTTTTCAAGCCCGGTTTCACAGAGCTTGACAAGCTGGTTTCTACGGACTTTTTGGAGAGCTTCCCCCCACCTTACAAGAACCTTGGGTTAAACGAGGACGGTTCTATGGATACGGACCTGTATCTCGCACATCTGCTCCCTCATGCGTGAGTATCGTTTACGCCCCGTCCATGTTCCCCGCGGAACTAATTTCTGATCACGCGTATAACAACGCAGTACTGCCATTACGTTGCACAACCCATACGTCGACTTCTCCGACTCGCAATCTACATCGGCATCGAGATGTGTCCACTCCGCGAGGGCCATCCTTACAGCCTATTACCGGTTGTATGAGACTTCGCTTGATATCACGAGGTTGCACCCTCTTGTAGTGGTGGGTATTCGTTCCTACCTACTTCTCACGTCCCGTTTATCTTCTCCTAGATCTGCTGGTACTTGGCTGCCGTCGTGCAGGTCCAGTTGTGCAAGTATTTCATCGAAATTGGTGATATCTCAAGGGAGACTACCATCTGGGGCGAGATCAATATCCTGAGGTATGCGTAAATTATTCCACGATGGCTTCCCCTTCGTTCTTTCCCGCATGCCTGGGCGAGTCTCTTCTCGACCGCCGTTGTGGCTGCCTTTACCTTGATGGCTTTCCTCGTCGTGTGAATTCACCATGCTGATGGGGATTTGGTCTTTTCGATAGATCGGCTATGATTTCGTACGGAGAGAGATCCCCAATTGGGAGTGAGTCCTCTGTGCCTTGTCTTTGGTTTGGGGTGATCCTGAAACACTGTTCAGCACGACAGGAAAAGCTTCTGCAGGGTCTCATGTCCGAGATCGTCCGACTCACCAGTCAAATGCAACCTCTGGAAGTAGGGGTACCGCTCTACCCCTTCTCGAGGGAAACTGCGTTCGACAAACCCTCCTCGACCAGTGCTCCTCTCCCAAGCGGATCACCGTTTGAAGATATAAACGATTCACCGAACCTCAGGAGTAGCTCAAGGGCTGAGACCGTCAGTTCGCATTCGGGGATAAAGGTTTCGGGTGCTGGTGCGAATGGTGACCTGTGGTCGACCAGCCCCAGTGATATATCTCCATTCTCCGAGGGGATCCGCGGAGCTGCCTATCTGTGAAGTCTTTCTCGCCATCTTGTTGGATCCTCGTTCCTTTTTTTTGTTTTCCTCGTTGCACGATTATTCTCGGCTCTCAGTAAGGTTTTCATTCCACCGTAATTGATCTTTCGCCCCACGGTTATATTGGTTTATCATCTCTCCCCATTGCCTGGTGGGGTGGGGCTATAACTGAATGCAATCGATGCCTCCCCCTTACTACTCTCCTCCGCCGCGTTTGTTGTATAATTAGCGTCCTTCGTGTTTTTGTAGTTGTGGGTCTACCGTTTCTACTGCTTCCTTCTTCTGTCTGTTAGAATACCCTTGGGTAGCCCACTTCTGTTTTGCGATTCGTTTTGGAGTCATCTTGGTGACCTTTCTAACCCTCTTCTCATATACACTGGTACCTATTTGATTTTACCCTAGAATTCAAAGGGCTTGGGGGAATTATCATCCCAAATTCGCAATCTCCAGCGTGCCGCACACCGCACGAAGGGTGGTATGGGATTAGGTTTCGTGGGCGTCTGTACAAAGCACAATCACCTTTCCGGTAATCTACAGGCAAGTGATCTCATGGACACATCATCGTTAGCTTCGATCCCTGTAGCCGATTATGCATTATGATTTGTGTTTTGCGTTTTAGCTGACGGACAGTTCCCAGGGTCGGGAGGGTCTAGGCTGGGTCGCGGGGGTCGCGGGGAACGCACGGTTCCTATGGTCGTGACTCTGATTGGGGTTTCGAATTTCGGAGTGCTTGTTACGATGTCAGGGGACTGATCCCCGATGTGTCGGAAGGGAATGATACAGGAGGGTTGTGTGATCCGCGTGCGGAGAGCTCGCGTCAGGCCTGGGAAGTTCTACGCCTTTCAGCCTCCAACACGGCCTCAAACTGAGATTCGTCAAGCGCACGGCTATCCCACTGTTTCTCGTTCCTGCCGATTGCGCCTGGCGAATCAAAACCGGCAGGAGAACCGTCGCGGTCGTGTACACCATCCGCCCCGGCTGGTCCTCCGGTCTGGTGGCGAGAACGGGTGGAGGGTTGAGATGACGAGGGTGGCGATATTTTGTTCCGTTCGTGGTTCTGTCGTATGAGGTCCCACGAAGAAAGAGAACCGGCTTTGTTGTTGGCGGCCCGGATCTCGTCCCATTTGTTAGGGGGTCTTTGAACGCTCGCTTGAATGGTCTGCTGCGCTGCGAGCCCGGCATTTGTGTGAGAATGAATGCATTCATGAGAAGCAAAACAAGGGGGATCAGAACGTAAAGGCGTTCATGCAGTACGCATCACATTCGTAGACGCTGGCGCCGACGGGAATGATGCGAGAGATGCGGTTATGACGTATGAAGACTTACTCTGGTTTTGATCTTGTTCCTCTTGGGGTTGAGAGAGGGCCCAATCTTCCCCCGGCTGCGTGGTTTCGAGGGCGGATTTGTTGGCGCTAGGGTTTTTCGATAGCGCTGTAACACCAGGTCCGAGAGCAACACCCATGTACTCTCCTCGCCGCTCCGGAACTCCGTACGGGAAAAGTTCCGGGCCTCCAAGGCGGGTATTTACGTTTCGTAGGGCCTGGTTGAACCCTGTAGGGTTCTCCAACGAGCGGGCGAACCTGAAGTGGGCAGTCAACTTTTGGTTGAAGCCGAAGGTGTAACTGCCGACGCCCAGGAAAGTGCTTATTGTTACGAGCTTGGTTAGGCTCCATTTTGGTCGAACGAGCTTCTGAGAGTATACGACTGTACCGAGGAACGCGAGGCTCGAGTAAAAGACCTGTGAGAGTGAGATCGAACGTGTGTGGCTGGAGGGTGCAGTGCCCTCGGATGGAGAGACTTACTGGAAGATAACGTTTCTTGCTCGAGAAGAAAGACTGTAGAGGATATGCGGGGTTACTTCAGCTACAGGTTATGAGAACGGGGGGGGGGTATCGCTCGCCTGAGCAAGTTCCATGTCGTGATAAGTAACATTCCCGTTCTCGACCTCGGGTCTGAGCAGGCTTTCTGTCCTTTCCTTGGAGTTGAAAGTGCTTTCCATCCATTCGAGAGGATACGGCCTTGCCGATTGGTCTGGCTGTGTTGGGGAACGGGGTGCCGCCATTTCGGGGCGACCGACGGTTGGTTGTGAGAAACGAACGAGACAGGCACCGGAACTCTTGATCTCATCGTCACTTTTGCGCTTGTCCTCCACCAACTACGACAGGCACATCGTTTGTCATCCCACCCTCATGAACGTAGCGGGCTTCACGCCAGACGATGACCTGCCGCCGCCCCTACCTCCCCCAAAGATCGTAGAGGAAAAGTCGAGGCTACCACCAGTGCCGCTTGACACCACCGACTTGACGCCTTCCTCACTAAACCCAAACGGTTCGTGTCCCCCCATCCTCTCCTTTCTTCCTTATTTTGTATCATAATTGAGCCTTTCGTTTACCCAGACCTCAACACACCGGTGACCCCAACAAGTGCCGGCAGCTTCCGCTCCCAGCCGCCGTCACCACAACCCGAAGCCAGGTCGAAAAAAACAAACCCACTAACAGAACTAGTTGAGACGGAAAAGATTTATGTCGACCAATTGGCCGGTATTATCAGGGTAAGTCTACCGGTTACTTCTATTCGGGTACCTTCTCATTGTTCTGATGGCTGGTGGCTCTGATTCGTGTGGTTGATTGATCCAGAAAGTTGCCTCTGCGTGGTCAAGGTCAAACCTGCCGCCTTTTGAGCTGGACCAGATGTTCAGGGCGGTTGAGGCGGTCTATAAGGCGAACAGGTCGTTGCTCTCGGTAAGTGATCACACGCTCATCTCTAGTGTATATACTGAATATAATCGAAACATGTGTTTTCTAGAAACTGAAAGAGATCGGAACCAGTCCCTCGTCACCAAAGGCCTTGGGCGATCTCCTCATGCGTTGGGTCGGTGGATATATGCTGTCGTCCCGGGCCTCTAACCAATCCCAATTTCCAGGTCGACGATCTCGAACTTCCGTACGCAACGTACTGCAACAAGTACACCGCTGGGTTTGACACATGGGAGCCTGTAGCCAATAACCCGAGACTACCGGCGACCCTGGCGCTATTCTCTGCCTCGAACCCTCCTCCACTTCCTTCATCATCACAAGCCCCCCCATCAGAACCGCCCTCGTGGACCCTGGACGGCTTATTTCTGCTTCCTCACGGCCGACTCAAGTACTACAAGAAGCTGTACGGGAGACTGTTGAAGAGCACTGCGCCGGGACGAAGCGATCACAAGTTGCTGGTTGGTGCAATGGAAAAGCTGGAAAGGCTGCTGGCGACTGTGGAAGGGAGATTCAATGCTAGACTCCAGTCATCTCCACCCGTTGAGATCGAGGACGAGGTTGTAGTCGACATGCGGGATGGACCTCCGCAGTACTCTCCGCCCGAACTCGGGATCCGAGACACATTGTTATCTGATGGAACCAATTCAAGGCATGCGAGCACATCGTAAGCTCTGCGTTTCCTTAGAGAAAGGAGGGCTTTTAACCGGCGATTGACCTTTCCAGCAGTGGAGGAAACCAATCTCAAACGACGGGAGCAACGTCCGTCGACCGGAACTCTGGACCAACACCGCCCGTGACGGCCGCTGACATTGAAAGGCGATTGTCAACCGTGAAGACGCTCGACTTGTTTACAATGAACCCGAGGGTGAGGCCTTGAGGGATTGTCTTCCCTTTTGAGCAAAGTGTGAACTCTGATGTCACGCCCATAGGAAACCAAGTTGCAAATAGAAACGCCAGGATCGACATATACCCGTGAAGTACGAATTTCACTAGATGTCACCATCGACTTCACTCCCAAATCTACTGGTCAACCTGTGCGATACCCCCGCGGGCACATATTCCTTCTCACGGACCTCTTCCTTATCTGTGAATGGATTTTGCCTTCAGAGAGGGCGGAGCACGGAGGCACCTCCGACATCTCGTTGATATTTCCTCCCCTCGCTGGCAAACACTTGAAAGTCTCGGAGATACCTGATTCCGGTAATTGTCATATTTCAATTATCCCTGATTCCATCTGATTCCTGGGACAGACACGGCTTTAAACATCCTTATCCTAAGGAAGGAAACATTGATCATCAATACTCCTTCGCCCCAAGTGAAATCGAAATTGCTGGCAGAGTTCCGAGATTGTATCGATACAGCAACAAACCGTGAGTCCACCCAGGTTTGGGTTGCCTTCGCTAATCTCGGCCGGTTCTCCCAGTCTATCAGCGGGCAAAAAACACACAACCACCACCTCCCGTTCCGAGCCTCCCACGATCTATCTCCTCACCTTTCCCACCATCACCCGGTCCACCTCGTCCTGAGTCCGGTGGCCCAGGAGGTCCGCCGATGCGTGGGATTTCGCCCAGCTATAGCCTTACCTCAGATGAAAAGAGGTTTTCACCCCCTTCACGAACTGAATCGATTAATTCCGAGAAACGCTGGTCTCCTTCTGGCCCACATGAATCGCTTGCGCAACGGGCACTTTCACCAGAATTGCAACTCCAGAACGGACCGCATCGTGTTGTGCAGGAACAGTCACCTGACCCTTGGAGCCCACAGAGGACCTCGTCAACTGCGGAGACTGTGATGGATGGTCTGGCCCAGCGTAGTAGACCGCCTTCACAGAACCAGGGACCTGGGGGCCTTGGTCCTTCATTCCGGCTAGGACAGGTCATACCTCCGCCAGGTTCGTTCGGCCCCGGACAAGTTATGCCCCCTTCATTTGGTCCAGGTCAGGTTATGTCCCAACAGTCATTCAGCCCTGGGCAGGTCCTTCCCCGTAGCATGAGCATCCAACGAGGACCAGGACCTCCGCCTCGGAACATGATGAGCCCTCCACCCGGACACGGCGGCCCACCTCCACCACGAAACCTAACAAGCCCTCCGCCTGGACAAATGGGGTCGCTTCCACCACGTAATATGATGAACCCCCCGCTGCCCCGGAACATGATGAGTCCTCCCCCTGATGTTGGTCCCCCGCTTCCTGGCGGACCCGGCGGACCCCTTTCGCCAAGTCACGTGAAGCCGCCCCCTTCCGGACATATGGGACCCCCTCCCCCCGGCTATCCAGGTCCAGGGCTTCCGCCTAAAGGTCCTGGTCTACCTTCACACCCTGGTCCGAACTCTCCAGGTCCGAATGGGATGGGACACCCACCTCCCGGCGCGTGGTTTCCAGGACCCCCTGGATCAGGGCAACATCCCGGAGGACCTCATTTTCCAGGTCAACCGCCATTTCAACCTGGACCGCCACGTGGCCCGCCACCGATGCAAGGCCAACCCTCGATGGACCCCATGCGTGGACCGCAAGGACCCAACGGCCCCAATCTTAACATCCCACCTCATCCATCCCGACAGCCGACCATGGATCTCTTACAACCACAATCAATCGGTCCTCCAGGACAGGGGTTGAATGGGCTTCGCAAAACGCAATCATCTCATTCGTTGAATTTGCAGTTTGATCCCACTGGAGCGTTGCCACCTGTACCGAGGATGCCTGGAGCGAACATACCGAGGAACCATTCGGCCGATTCGTTGCCCCTCCCGCAGTCCAGGCCTTTGCTCCCTTCCGCTCAAAGGACAGTTTCGGCAGCTCCTTCGTCACAGTCATTCTATGAGATCAGTCCACCAAATTCGCCGGTCCAAGAGTCAGCGCCGTACACTGGCCCGGTGTCCTCAACGATCTCAGCCCAGATGAAGTGCAAGGTCTTCCTCAAACAGCAGCACGCACAGTGGAAGTCCCTGGGCGCAGCGAAATTGAAGCTCTACCGCGAGAACCCGACGAACGTTAAGCAACTGGTTGTGGAGGCGGACAACAAGGATAAGTCACTCTTGATCTCCACGATCGTGTTGACGGATGGTGTAGAAAGGGTGGGGAAGACGGGTGTTGCGATAGAGTTGAGTGATAAGGGGGTGAGGACTGGAGTGGTCTACATGCTGCAGTTGAGGAACGAGAAATCGACGCAGGGGTTATTTGATAGCTTGCTTGCTGGGTCAGATCGGTCGTGATTAATGATTCTTTCCCCCTTCCTCACACTTGTGGGTTAGCTCCTGGTTCTTTTCCTTGTTTGTTATCATTGCTAGGATGGCAGGTTTGGACGGTTCTCTCATCCACATTACTCTACGGAATTTCTGGCGGTTTCTTTCCCCCATTATCCCCACCCTGTGAGGTTAATCCTCTAATTTCCTACTTGTTTACTTCGCGTTCCATCCGCTTGAATCCTCGTTGCTCGATTGGCACGTTACTCTTTCATCCATCGTTCATCTAGGGAATTTTGCCGTTCATTGCAAACGCCCTCTCGTTCTTTTCTTTTCCCGAGTAGGCTCTATATACCACTACTAATTTTATGAAACTTGAAACCGGCCGACGGTGGGAAGTCGGACAGGATGTATTTACCAGGGTGTCATCGGCTCCTATTGACTGACCTGGCTCGTTGAAGCCGCAGAAGGTTCCGTTGGGGTCCAAACGATTTCTGAGAGAAGGGAAATATGATCGCTCCCACATACAGCCTTCTTTGGGAGACCTGGCTCCATATCCTTGGTGGTGTGCGGCTTGAGCAGCCGTACCACGTGTGAAGTA
>Ga0307510_10008200_pt1 | contig 12442 bp, 12 predicted proteins | sample 12_EM_MG_FD_207224 | JGI IMG/M metagenome (GOLD analysis project Ga0307510, IMG submission 207224) | Populus trichocarpa ectomycorrhiza microbial communities from riparian zone in the Pacific Northwest, United States - 12_EM | ecosystem: Host-associated > Plants > Roots > Unclassified | place...
GGAATTCCCGCCGCAGACACAAAGCCTTCACCTGCATGCTCGTGATCTTCGACAACAGGAGATGGGCACTGACTATCCAGTTCATCCTAGATCCTCACAACCTGCTGATCGATCGATTAACGTGTCCGCAACTCGGAACCCCTACGGCCTTCCCATGGTCGCTGCGATGGATCCAAGGTTTCTTACGGTTGAGCGGAGTCTCTGAATCAACAGTTACTGCATTTGGTTCGGGGCCACACTGAACCAAACAATATTGATTGCAAATTGAATTGATGGCTACTGTAGGAGTGCACGGGCACGGACCATGGAGGCATTGCCAAGTGCTTCGAAGTCGAAGTGCCGCCACTCCCCCAAATCAATGCCCGGGCCGCTAGCCGCTAGCCTGCCAACTCGTTCCTGACCTGACACCGTGCACCTGGTGCAAGTGCAACTCTGGCGCACGTCTGAGTCCCAACTCAACTCAACTCTCCGGCAACAACTTCTCCGTTGCCACGGTCAAAATCTCTGGTTACCATCCCTCACACCTACTCACCACCTTTCCAAGGCCACGTCTCTTCCACATTTAAAATATGAGTCGCCAATCACATACATCACGTTTTCCTGGACATTTCGAGGCTGCCTTGCAGGACTATGAAAAAACGACCAACATTATGTTGGCCAAACACCCACTCGCCGAGAAACTCCAGAGTTGCAACACCGTCGAGTCCGTTACCACCTTTCTTCAGTCCCAAGTACAAGAATTCGATGATTTTCGAGGGAGCGATAGAATTATGAAATCTATCAAGAATACCGTGTCAATTCTATGCATACTTTCTGAGACTGCGGTCCTTCGTCATGCTATGCACTTGGTATGTGCCAGGGCGCCAATGGGTGTGTCCCATTTCTGATTCGTATTCTGTAGTCATTTCCACCCGTGAAGGCAATACATACTGGCCTTGCTATCCTACTTGTTGTATGTGGCATTCTTTCGCCGCCGTGTGTATATCCTTCTCACATCACGTTGCACCAGGCGGCCAAGGGGAAGAATACTAGTTATGATGAACTCGCCGACTTCCTCGAATCGATCGATCACCTTCTCAAACCCCTAGATGTTTATACCCAGATCCCTCCTACACCCGCCATGGACGACATAGTACTCAAGATAATGGCGGAACTACTATCCATGCTTGCGCTGACAACCAAGGAGCTTAAGCATGGACGACCAAGTGAGTCTGTTCTTGTTGACGTGTCACGTTACTTAATGAAATGCAGAGAAATTTGTAACGAAGATTTTTGGAGTAAGGGACGCCGAGGCGATCCTACGGAGGTTAGATCGACTCTCTCACGATGAGGCTCGGACGACCGCAGCGGAAATCCTCAACGTGGTCTACGGTCTCGTCCGGGACACGAGTAAGTAAATGCTCTCTACTTGTCTCCCACTAGCTGTTGAGCATCTTTCGGTGTAGATGACAAGGCATCCGGTGAGAGTGTCCGGGAAGCCCTTGGTACGTGTTTCTGTAGACAAAAGCCAGGCGGTGTCTGATTGAGGGTTAGAAATTTTACACCAAATCGCAAGCGACATGAACAAATCAAAACGTCAGTAATATCTTAACATCGCCATCGTCGAGACGCTGAGTTTTTGTGACAGGCGACCAGTTGCAGAAAGCCATCCGAAGTTGGCTCTCTCCGCCCGATCCATGGAAAAACCATCACATTGCCATTGAATCGCGCCACGAGGCGACTGCGGCATGGTTCATTCAAGGTGAAACTTTCTCTGAATGGAAATCGTCTGGACGTAGTTCTGTGTTATGGATCCACGGAAAGCGTTAGTTGCTTCCCAAGCCGTTACACTTTCCTGGAGGCTGATGGATGTCATCTTTGCAGCGGGCGCGGGGAAGAGTGTCTTTTGGTACGTCAACTTTTTCAATATTTCGTCGTAAGAACTCATGGTGTTGGCCAGTTCGACAATCATCGAGGAGATCGAGGCTATGCGGAAATCTGGTCTCGCATCACTTGCATTCTTCTATCATGATTTCAGGGACGATCAAAAGAAGGAGCGCCGTGGGCTGCTCTCATCGTTGCTCGTCCAATTGTGTCATCAATCTGACGCCTACTGTGACATTCTCACCGAATTCTATTTGGGTCACAGCAATGGATCACAATATCCGAGCGACAGTGCACTTGTCCGTTGTTTAATGGACGTGGTGCGTTTCCCAGGACAAGCGCCAGTGTATCTAATTGTGGATGCCTTGGACGAATGCTCAAACTCATCTTCTCTGCCGTCGCCCCGCGAGAAAGTCCTCCAGCTCGTGGAGGAGCTTATTGATTCACACCTTCCGGATCTACGCATATGCGCAACAAGCCGACCTGAGATCGACATTAAGGTTCTTCTGGAACCTTTATCTTTCCGTTCCGTATCCTTACACGACGAGTGCGGACAAATGGAGGACATCGAGAACTATATCAAGTCTGTCGTCACCAAGGACCCCCGGAATCGAAGGTGGAAAGCAGAGGACAAGCAACTGGTGATCGATGTCCTGACAAAAAATGCTGACGGGATGTAAGGAATCAGTACCCAGGTTTCTGACGTCTGTCACTCATACGCACGATAGGTTCCGATGGGTGTATTGCCAGGTGGTCTACCTTCGGGGTTGCCACCCAGGACGTATCCGGCATGCGCTGTCGGAATTACCAGAGACGCTCGATGAGACATACGAGCGGACATTGCGAGAGATCCACAAAGCAGATTGGGACCTTGCCCACCGACTGTTTCAATGTGTCGCTGTGGCTTCCCGGCCGCTTCGCGTTGAAGAACTTGCGGAGTTCCTTGCATTCGATTTCAACGCAGGACCGATTGCAAAGTTCCAGGAGGGATGGCGCCTGGAAGATCCGGTGGACGGGGTGCTTTCTACATGTTCCACATTGCTGGCCCTCGTCAACTTCGATGGTTCCCCGGTCATACAATTCTCTCATTTCTCTGTCAAAGAATTCTTGACGTCTGCCCGCCTTGCAGAAGAGGTGGATGGGATTTTGCGTCGCTATCACATTTCCATGACACCCGCTCACACCCTCGTCGCTCAAGCCTGTCTGGGAATTCTCCTATATCTGCATACCAACATCACCCGATACGACCTGAAAAAGTATCCCCTCACCGAATATGCAGCCCCGCACTGGTTTGAACATGCCCGGTTTGATAACGTATCTCAATACGTCGAAGACGGGGTGAAGCAGTTATTTGACCCAAGCAAATCACATCTCGGGATTTGGGTCTGGATATGTGACCCGAGAAATCCGTTGTTGGGCTCGGAACGAGCTGAAAGGCCGTCGGCACCTGGAGGAACACCTTTGCATTATGCTGCTGTATGTGGCTTACACAGGATTATAAAGTTCCTGGTCGTAGAGCGGTCACAGGATGTAGATTCTCGGTGCTTCGACGACAGGTGGACACCATTGCATGTAGTGTCAACTTACGGACATGTGGAAGTCGGACGCATCCTTATCGAGCATGGAGCGGACACGACGGCCCAGGACAACCGCAAGATGACTCCACTGCATGTAGCCTCGAGGAATGGACATTTGGAAGTCGCACGCCTACTCGTCGAGCATGGTGCGGACGTGACAGCTCGGAACCAAGAAGCGTGGACTCCATTGTTCTGGGCATCGAGAGAAGGATATTTGGACGTAGTACGCTTCCTCATCGAGCACGGGGCGGACGCCACAGCTCGGGACAATATCGGACGGACGGCATTGCATTGGGCGTCATCTTCTGGACGTGTAGAAATCGCGCGTCTCCTCCTCGAGCATGGCGCATGCGTAACGGCCCGTGCAGATGACGGGCGGACTTCACTGCATGTGGCATCGGAAGAGGGAAATGTCAAAGTTATACGCTTCCTTGTCGAAAACGGTGCTGACGCAACCGTCGGTGCCCATGACGGACGGACGCCATTGCATCTGGTGACGCATTATGGGTACTCATAAGTTGCGAGAATCCTCGTCGAGCATGGTGCAGACCCATCAGCCCAAGCACGTGACGGGCAGAATCCATTACATGTGGCGTCAGCGTATGGGAATATGGAAATCGCACGCATCCTCGTCGAGCACGGCGCAGACATAACAGCTCAGGACAACACAGGACTGACACCATGCGATATAGCATCGAGGGAGGAACATTCAGACATGGCACGTTTCCTGACAGCGCACTGCGCGTGCACAACGGCCCAGGCTGGCGACAAGAAGATTCTATCGCCAGTGCCGGACGAAGGGGAAAGTAAGGAAGTCGTTTGCATCCCCGTCGAGCAAGGAGCAAACGAGACAACCCCGGCCAACAACTTGAATCGATGGACTCCGTTGCATGTGGCGGCGGAACAGGGAAATGCGGAAGTCGTACGCACCCTCGTCGAGTACGGCATGGACATTGCAGCCCGGGCCCACGACGGGTGGACCCCATTGCATGTCGCGTCGTCTTGCGGAAGTGTGGAAGTCCTACGCATCCTAGTTGAGCACGGTGCGGACGTGACTATGCGGGCTGACAACGGATGGACTCCTCTTCATGTCGCATCGTCATGTGGCAGTGTCGACGTTGCACAGTTCCTTGTCGAACATGGTGTGGATGTGACCATCCAGGCAACAGACGGGCGGACTGCGTTGCATGTGGCTGCAGAAGTGGGAAATATAGCAGTCATACGAATCCTTGTCGAGCACGACTCAGACACGACAGCAGCGCGACCAGCGCAACGTGGACACTTTTTATATTATTTCTTTGTATTTTGTTTTTTTGTTGAGATCTACTTACATTTCATGTAAACTTGGCGGAGTATACAGAATTTTAGACAAAAACATAGATAGACATGGGAGTTGTCCTGTATTACTGTGCAGTAGGAGGAGCAAGACGTGAACGCGCGAAGGATACGAATTCCTGGCCCCAATGGCTGACTAAGCAATCGTTCGCGTCGCGACGGCATCTCATCCTCAGGCTCCCTCGGTCTGCATCCCTTTTTTTCCATCCCTCAACACGTTCCGTACTGTCGTTTTCGTCACGGTACACTACAACCTTCTCTAAGTTGTAAGACCACCAATGCTGCCGAAAACAATTCCGATATCTCATTCATCTCGTCTGCTTTCGCGTAGCTCTGGTATAGAAATGCCCCTACCTCCGAACGTGGCGAGGTCGACGTTCTACTCGTCAACAATGAATTAATGGCGGCTCTGCTGGAAATACGGAGGGGTAAAAGCTGCTAACAGAAGATGAGGTGAGCTTTCTCTCATTGCATTTCACATATCCTCCCCTTGAACTTGCTCAGTCCGTGGCCATCGAATGTATCACCCACACCCCAGCCAAGGGTCCAGTTTGTGCCCTAGTAAAACGCCCAGTAGTCGAGCTCAACCATCAACATTGAAGCGCAGACACCGGGCTCAGAATCCCATGAACACAAGGCCGGTGGGGGAATCCACAACTCACTCGCACGAGGTGAAGCGACTCTTCGGCATCGTGCGTTCGTCATGCGTCTCTGTAGCGACCACAGCAGCCGACGTGGCTCTTGTGTGCTCTGACTTCTCGACGTCACAGCGGTGCTCGACCTTGTGCGTGCGATCTTCGGCACAATCCGACGCAACCTCGTATGGGCCTTCGCGTACGAGTTGGTACGACGCGCTTGGGTTCCTGTCTGATATGCGTCTTCCTTCCTCTCGGCATCCCCTCCACCACATGATGGCACATGCCATAATGGCCTTCAATTGCGTGGGCGACGTCACAAGCTCACCCCTCCTCAAGTGGTGCATCTGCTCTGCACTCAGCATCATGCCCGACGAGCTCGGCTGCGTGCTGCTGCCGCCACGGTGGACCCGGCCTGTCTAACCTGTAGGACGCGCTGTGCGGGCGACTGCGCCTTGCCTGTCGTGCGGCTCGAGGCTACGCACGAGTGAATGCAGACGAGCGCGTAGAGGCGTGTGGTTGTCAGATCATTGATGTACCAGAGAGAACGGGGGAGAGGGTATTCCTTCTCGTGGCATATTTAATATACAGTATATGATATCTATCTATTATATCCTCATGTCGTTGCAAACTTGCTATGCCTTTTTTGGTTACGAATCGATTTTTTTGACGGAGGTTGAGGCCTAGTTGAGGATCTGTCGGCGTTGGGTTCTGTATTGACCCACAATGTAGCACACGCACGTTTTGCTTGTTGTGAATGCAATCACATCGTTGACAATCTTTCGGGTCTGCCACACGCGCTCTTCTCGCCGACGATCGTGAATTCTGGACCTCGGTGGTGAAATCTGAGGGTAATGAGGAGTAGAGGTGGGCGCGCGGACGCGCTCAAACTGGGGGATAACGCATGCGGCCCCTCGTCTCACTTTCATCTTCTAACGCCACCGGCACATTCTTTTCTAAAACCATTTGATATAGTGCATTTGCAATTCACTCCGAACAAGGGACGGCGCCGCGTGTAAACCCAGGGCGTCGCCTCAACCCCCTTTTCCTTCGCAGACAACGCGCCCTCGAGCGTCGTCCCCCGGCTGCAGTCAAGACAGCAATGCGGCGTTCCGCTCTCGGTCGGGGGTTACACCCCTATATCCCACTTTGTGGCATCCCGACGCCAACTCAATTCGTACGATCAACTTTCATTATCATCTCATGCATGGAGTCACTTGATAGTGCTCCATGATGCATTTATTTGATCTTAGGACTATAAGTACGCCTCCTCTGAGGGGCGGTAATGCTATCTGCATTCTCTCTAAGTCTCTCCCTGCATGCCCGCTTGAGCTCCCTTCCCACTCGTGCGCCTTCTTCGCATCGTCGCCTTCGCACTCTCTGCATCCCACTCGTTCGATCACTCCTCTTTAGCCCATAGCCTCCGAGTCTTTAGGTTATGGGCCCTGCCTCCAGCGACACAATGCCGCATACAGAAGACAAGGCAAACATACCAAAGCTCACGACGGATTTAACTGGGTTGATGTGCGCATCGATGTTCTGTGACTCCAGGAGCCACAGGACGCGGTCGCAATAGTCGACCCAGTTAGATCCGTCGTGAGTGAGCTTTGGTATGTTTGCCTTGTCTTCTGTATGCATTGTGTCGCCGGAGGCGCAGGGCCCATAACCGGTGGGAGCGTCGCAGGACCGTGGAAATTAGCATAGTTTTTAGGTCAAGGAACGCCAGTTTGTGCTTCGAATTCAGCCCCTTACAACTCCCAGCTATCACTGGCAAGCAGTGCCTATGGGTCACAACAGGCCACGTCACTCACCCACATCCGAGTCGTGTAGTATGGAGGATATTCAATCAGGCGCTCGATATCGCCAAGTTACTAAGGACGCAGCGGACCGGCGGTGCAAGAACCCTCTCCCATCCACGGCCCACGGTCTCAGGCCAGCTATCATTTCATTCCTTCACGCCCCCCTTCCTTGCCTTGGAGAATGAGTCACCAATCGTTATCGTCTCGTTTTCGAGGACTTTTCGATGCCGCCCTACAGGATTACAAAAAGACGACGAGCATAACATTGGTCAATCATCCACTGGCAGAGCAACTTCAAAATTGCCACTCCGTCGAGTCCATTACAACGTTTCTTCAAGACCAAGTACGAGAGTTCGGTTGTTTTCAAAGACGCGATGAGATGATGAAATCTATCAAGAATACCGTATCAAGTCTATGCGCACTTTCTGCCACTACCGCCATTGGCGGTGTTGTGCAGTTGGTATGTGACAGCAGCGCAAGACGGCGCAAGGTACTCAGTTCACCAAAACAAGGGCAAAGACACATGCCGGTACTAGGCGACTCACAAGGGTGTACCCAAGAGCGCATTCCCTCGCCCCACCATCGCCTTCCCTCACACCTCAACCCCTTCCTGACTATGTTCACAATACTCTCTGAATCTCTCCTAGCGCGAACTCACCGTGATCGTCACCGACATTTGTTTTAATATACGCAACAATAAACCCACTGACTATGAGTGAAGAAAGCGACGTTGATAAATGGCTCCACAATCACGCCTTGTATTAGACTCCCGTATCGTATTATCAGGAGTGTGAACTTATAATTCGATATCTGCAGGGGCCGGTCGAAGCAAAGATTGGTATGTGAACAATGACGGAGGAGATAAAGGAGCGACCACCAGTCTATCATGAGATAGAGGGTATATAATATCATAGGTTAGAAATAAGTCATCGAGCGTCTGGTATGATGGCGAGTAGCAAGGTAGCCACTACCAGAGGTAGCGTCGGCCTGTGGGGTCAAGAAGGGGTGCGCCTCGGTGTTGAATACATCTTGAGGAAGCGTTGATCATCATCATGATTCGGCCAAACTTCTGAACCAATGCGACTTACAATTATCAAGGCTGATACGATCCGGATCATCAAAGGTGAGATATCTACAATCACGTAAGCTCCTTCGGCCTTCAGGCTCAGGGACGGGAATACCACTTACAGGTATTTGAGTACCTCTGCAAACCAGAAGCTCGCTGTCTCGTCTATCCTTGTACTTTCAGGTCTGTTCACGTCCCTGATCCCAGCAAAGCCCGTCGTTGTGTTTAAATATTTCTCAAAACTGGCGATTGCACTCTGCGCACGTTGCAGGTAAGTCAAGTTTCCCGTCACGCGCCAAGCGTAGAAATTGCTCTCAAGCACTTCAGGACGCTGGACGTAATAGGAGGCGGTGACGTAGTAACCATGTTTGTTGTAGAAGGCAAGCTGGTCGCTGGAGGGAGGGCCAGAACCGGTAAAGCTCCCATCTGCAGAAATATATGCAAATGCCTCAGGGCCGATGCCGGTCCTGAAACAATCTCAGTACAAGTAACGTCTCGTTGATATCAAAGATACGTACGCGTCACCCGCGTATGTGTTCCAGCAGGCATCGTTCAACTGCAATGCGTAGTTGACGATGGTATCATTGTTTGTGAGTTTGCCACCTGAGCAAAAAAAGGTTCGATCTTAAGAACGAGGGGATCGAAAAGCATTCTCAATGTTACCGAGCAACCAATTCCCAGCATAGAAGCACGCAAGATGTGACCCCACGTGGCGGATAAGGCCTTGATCGTCCAAGTCCGCCAAGTAGACGTAATTCCCAACAGTTGACGTCTTCTCAGTTGTCAGATAAGAAATATAGCATGTGAATGATGTGATGATCAACTGACCTTCATCAAAGTCTTGATTGAGGAGTCGACTGCCGTTAGCCATGAGGTCGCGAAAGTGCTATCGTTTGTGGTGGACAGCTGTGCGTACTTGATAAGATATTCGAAATAACTATCCGAGCCTGCGCCCCATGTCTGGATACCAACGCTGAGCTATCCTTCTCCGTTGATTCCCGTTAACGCACCACATATTTGCCAACGGGATGACCAGTGTTAGGGTCTATTCTTTGCGCAGGAAGTCCTGTCAATGCCTAAGCCTAAGCTGGACATCACAATGTCTGTACAAACTCACCTGGAAGTGGCATTGACTAAACAAATTGGGGTCAGGAAACAAGAATGGCCCAGTTTAAGGGCGGAACAGAATACATACGTTGTTCGCTATCGTGAGCACCGACCCCTCTGCTAATTTTCTGTAAGTGTCATTGCCGGTGTACTTGCTCAGGCGGGACCACTCCAAGGTAAGCTATGAGGACATCAATTTTCCAAGTGCATCCAAGGCAAGCGAAATTATGCCTCACGGTTCCTGCCCCGGCAATGCTCGACTGCGCGTAAAATCGATGTCAGATCACACTACTGGAATATGGCCGCCTGCGAGGACAGACCGTTTCTTTGACAGGCGCATTCGCGGTGAAGTTCACGTTACCAAACGGGACGGTGTTGCCCTGGAATATCTCTGAGTCACTGGGGCCTGCCTCCGACAGCATATTGAATTCACTCACCTGAGACCACCCGATGGACAACCGGTCAGCGAGCTGCTGCGCCTTCTGGATTAAGAAGAAGTGTTTCTTCCCGCTAAGTTCATATGCGCTGATCAGTCCCCCAAGATAACGTATTGTACTCTCGAAGACGCTGCAATACATCATAGGTACCGTGACCAACAAAGACAGTTCAGCGGAAGGAGTGTTACCTGACATTGTCGGGGGTTTTAGATTTTGTGAAATCAACATTTTGTGTGAAGTTGAGCGATTCGTTAAAGAAACCCTAGATGTATGAAGTCTATCATATGAGGAGAAAAGGGAATAACAGTTGTCATACCGTGAGCCCCATGATGTACTGGGATCATCAGTGAGCTCAAGACATACAGAAGATAACGAGACGACATACTACGCACCATGGTGGACATCCCGTCTATAATAGACGCACCCCATCCATTCCGAGGGTCCAAGAATTTTTCGCTGAGTGGCGCCACCTCATCATGACCAAAAGCAAATTTTCTATGACAACCGTCCAAAACTCAGGCCCATGGACAACGTCCTGAAATTCCTCGCGCACCTGTATGAACTGTAGCTATCGTTGAAGATCCTGACAACCGAGTCGCGATTTGCTGCAGCGCTGGTGGGAACGGTAAGACCAGGAAGTTGTACACGACCTGCATGAGCACCAATAGCAACAGAGGCGAGGCCAATCGCTTTCCAGGAGGTCAGTCGCATGGCTAAAGGGCGGATTGCCGTGGGCAGGGAGGATATCCCGGGACAGGGTCATGGTATTCGGACAGGTCATCTTATAGTCCATAGATGCAACAGATAGGCGGATGATGGCGAAGACGTGCATGCGAACACAGTCAATTGAAGGTAAAATGCTTCGCGTACGATGTCCGCAGAAGTTGCAAAAAGGAATGGAAGATTCAATCAAGCAATTTAGAGCAGACGCTTCGTTAATGGCACTTGTCCCCTGAAGCATCGTGTGCCATGTGGCCCGCTCTTTTTTTGCTCGGATGGACAGCCGACGTCAATGTCCAAGTCCAAAAATAAACACACGTGACACCGGGCACCGGGCACGATATAAGATTAGTCATCGTCCTGTTGATACTCACATCCCCTGCCACTGCCAGTGGACATTCTTAAACGCATACTACTGGTATATCACGATGTTGCGTTTTGCGACAGCTCCATAAAAGAAGCACACCTACGTAGTGGACGTCAACTGCGAGGTTACCAAGCAATACAATATCATGTCAATATGTCAATAATATGCGTCCATAGTGCACTTTTCCTGATCTGGATAAACCGAGGAATGAAACATGGCGTAGACAGCCATTGATCAGAACGGGGCAATCCAAATTCGGGCAGTTTTGAGGCCTTCCCGGCTATGCAGACCCAAATCGGGTGTACCCTCCCATCAGTAACTTCGTGGACGCCTCGAACTCGAAAAACATCCTCGTCACCCAAAGGAATTACAATACCGGCACCTCAGGCTTGTGCCCAGGATGGGGTAATCCTCGTTTACTTTTCTTTCCCATGAGTGACAACTTGAAGCGCGTTGAGTAAACCGCTTCCGCCAATGATTATCCCCATCCCGCGATGGTCGCGCAATTGCCAGCTCTGGGCTTCTATACTGGCAGTGGTGACATCTAAACACCTTCTCATCCATCTCATCTCTTTCGCCTCCTTGGTTTTAACGGCGTACTTCGCAAAGGATCCTAGACAATATGGTGTATTCCATTCTCATGTCAGAAACCCGGCCATGGAAACAAGCCCAACTCTGATCGCATCATGATCGTGTCGACGGCAATGTCCGGCCTTAACAGGAATTTACAGGATAGTACAGTACGTCAGTATGAGGAGACCCGAACCCAAAGCGATCAATGCTGGGCGTTGGAAGTTCATCAAAGTTAGCGAATCGCAGGATTCGCGAAGGGATCTTGAACATTCTGGCTCGAATCCAAGTAGAGATACTCCCTGTGAAAGCATGGCCTGGAGACGGGTATTATTTTGGGCGCTCTACAACCCTCAGGTCGAATACATAACTTCTGATGAACTGGCCGGCTTTCCACTACTGTTTCCCTGTCGACAGTCTTGGAGTAGCGTAAGCATCGTGCACGCAAGCCCCGCAAAAGGAGACTCCATGGTGGCGCCCTTCTTTGGCAAGTTGCTTCACAATGTACAGATAAGGCGTGCTGCGACATGCTTAGTCGGATGAAGAAATTTCGTTATTACGCTTTTCCAGTTCGATCGGTCCACTATCTAGTTGAAGCGTGCGGCGGTGTTGGCATTCGAAGGCAAGCCTGACCCCCAGCCGCGCGTGAACGCGTGAACTGCCACGTGGCCGACGGAGCGCCTGTCCGTTCCCTTCCTGCCAGTGCCAGTGTGTATCCCGTGCCAGTGCAAGACCAATGTGTTCACTGTCCCTCTCCTTCCTCCTATGCTCCTCTCACTGCATCTATTCAGTACTTACAGCCTCAACCAAGATGCCCATAGATACCGACATGTATATAAACTTGTCTTAGTGGGCCACTACTCCGTATGGCATGCCCGAGTCCTCCTCAGGTATTGATAATACACACACTGCATACAAAAAAAAAATAAGGATTGAGGCTTTCTCATCTTGATGGTAAAGGTACAT
>Ga0307510_10008201_pt1 | contig 12442 bp, 12 predicted proteins | sample 12_EM_MG_FD_207224 | JGI IMG/M metagenome (GOLD analysis project Ga0307510, IMG submission 207224) | Populus trichocarpa ectomycorrhiza microbial communities from riparian zone in the Pacific Northwest, United States - 12_EM | ecosystem: Host-associated > Plants > Roots > Unclassified | place...
CGGCATAGAGGAATGCCTGCCGATCGAGATACGCACCGCCTGCGCGGGCGCCGTCGTCGGCATGGAACTCGTCGGCCGCTGGTGCGCGGGCTCCGGCAAGGGCATGGTCACTGCCTCCGACACCTGGCAGCTGCCGCTCTTCGACCGCTGGTCCTCCGACAGCGGACTGGTCTACGGCGACGGCGCGGGCGCCCTGGTCCTCGGCCACGACGGCGGCCCCTTCCGGATCCTGTCCACCTCCGTGGTCAGCGACCCGCTGCTGGAGCGGATGCACCGCGGCGACGATTCGCTGGCGATGCCGTACTACGGCACGGGCGCCCCCATCGACCTGCGCCGACGGGTCGCCGCGTTCGCCGGGGCCCGTGGCACCGAGGAGTTCTGGACCCGGAACACCGCCGCGCTGTCACGCTGCGCCGAGACCGCGCTCACCGACGCCGGAACCGCGCACGCCGACATCGCCCGCTGGCTGGTGCCCAACTTCGGCCGGATCCTGCTGCGCAAGCAGTGCTTCGGCCCGCTGAAGATCGACGCCGGCCAGACGCTCGCCGAACGCGGCTGGGAGATCGGGCACACCGGTGCCGCCGACCCGCTCGTCGGCCTCGATCTGCTGCGCCGCTCCGGCGCCCTCACCCCGGGGGACCGGCTGCTGCTCACCGGCATAGGCGTCGGATTCACCTGGGGCTGCGCGGTCGTCGAGTACACCGGCGCACCCGCACCCGCACCCGCACCCGCCACCGGCACCACCGGGACGAACAACACGAACAACACGAACGACCCGAACGACACGAAGGGAGGCGTCCGTTGACCGCCACCACCGGGACCGAGACCGAGACACCCGTATCGAAGGTGAGCGCCAACGCCGCCGTGGTCTGGATGCTGCTCGCCGTTTTCGGCGTCGGCACCGTCGAATACCTCGTGGCCGGCGTCCTGCCGGACATCGCTGGCGACGTCAACGTGTCCGACGCCACCGCCGGCCTCCTGGTGACCGTCTACGCGGTGACCGTGATGATCGGCGGTCCGCTGCTCACCATCGTCACCACCCGGGTGCCGCGCACCGCCCTGATCATCGGCTCCATGGCGGTCTTCGTCGTCGGCACCGTGGGCACGGCACTGGCGCACAGCTTCGCGCTGCTGGTCGTCTTCCGGATCGTCACCGCGCTGCCGCACGCCACCTTCTTCGCCCTCTGCCTGGTCCTCGCCACCTCGCTGGTGCCGCCGGAGTTCCAGGGCCGGGTGATCGCCCGGGTCTCCCTCGGCCTGAACCTGGCCACCGTGCTCGGCGTCCCGCTCGGCACCCTGATCGGCGGCGAGTTCGGCTGGCGTACCTCCTTCGTGGTGGTCGCGGTCTTCCAGACCCTGGTCACCGTGGGACTCGTCGCCGTCACCCGGCACGCCCCCACCCGCCCGGCCGGGTCGATCTCCGCCGAACTCACCGTCTTCACCCGGCCCTCGGTGTGGGCGGCGCTCACCCTGACCGCGTTCAGCCAGGCCGCCCTGTTCGTCGTCTTCACCTACATCGCGCCCTACCTCCGCGACTACACCGGCTTCTCGACCGGCCATGTCACCCTGCTCCTCTTCGTGTTCGGCATGGGCTCGGTGGCCGGGAACCAGCTCGGCGGACACTTCGCCGACCGCTCCATCGACCGCACCCTGTTCGTCGCCCTCGGCGCGCTCACCGTCGCGCTCGGCCTGCTCGCGCTCTTCGGCTCCAGCACCTGGTTCACCGCACCCTGGCTGTTCGTCCTGGGCGCCGCGGGCTTCTCGATCATCCCGCCGCTCGCCTCCAAGCTGATCACCGCGGCGAGCGAGGCCCCCAACCTCGCGGCCACGGTCAACATCGCGGGCTTCCAGCTCGCCAACGCCGCCGGCGCCTGGATCGGCTCGGCCACCCTCTCCCTCGGCGCGTCCCTGGGCGCGCTGCCCGCGGTCGGCGCCGCCCTCGCCCTGGCGGCCGTCCTCGCGCTCGGCGCGGGCACCCGCCGTACCCAGGCAGCGGGAGAGGTCCGTTGATGCGGGCCGCCGTCATAGACAAACCGCACACCGCGACCCTGGTGGAGACCGCCCGCCCGGCCGCCGGACCCGGCGAGGTCCTGGTCAAGGTCGCCTACGTCGGCCTCTGCGGCAGCGACCTGGAACTCCTCCACGGCACCTCCCCCTACATCGCCGACGGACGGGCCGCGTTCCCGCACCGGTTCGGCCACGAATGGGTCGGCACCGTCGAGGAGCAGGGCCCCGGCGTCACCGGACTGCGCCACGGCGAGGTCGTCACCGGCTCCACGATGATCCCCTGCCAGGCCTGCCGCTCCTGCGCCGGCGGCCACCGCAACCTCTGCACCGGACTGCGCGAGGTCGGCCTCTACGGCTGGACCGGCGCCGCCGCCGAGTACCTGCTGATGCCCCGGCACGCCCTGGTCCCCTTCGGCCCCGGCACCGAGACCCCGCGCCCGGCACACGTCCTGGTCGAACCCCTGGTCACCGTCCTGGAAGCGGTCCGCGCGGCCGACCCCCGGCCCGGGGACCAGATCCTGCTCGTCGGCGCGGGCACCATCGGCAGCCTCGCCGCCGCCGTCCTCGCCCGCTACCCGGTGACCCTCGACATCGCCGAACCCGGCACCGTCGACCACCTCCCGCCCGGCAGCCACCGCGACCGGTTCGCCCGCGCCGCCGACGCCCCCACCGGCTACGACCTCGTCCTGGAGTGCTCCGGCGCCCCCGGCACCCTCACCGCCGCGCTGGACCGGCTGCGCCCCGGCGGTCTGTGCCTCCTGGTCGGCGTCCCCGCCCGCACCGAGACCGTCGACCCCGGGCGGATCGCCCTCGACGGCCTGCGCATCGCCGGAGTCCGGCACGGCGTCGACCACTACGCCCGCGCCGTCGCCCTCGTCGACGAACTCGCCGCCGGTCTCGTCGACCAGGTGATACCGCTCGCCGAGGTCGCCCGCGCCTTCGACGTGCTCCAGCACGGCCGGACCCGGCCCAAGGTGGTGCTGAGCCTTGCCTGACCTCCACACCACCCTGATCACCGGCGCCAGCAGCGGCATCGGCCGGGCCACCGCCCGCGCCCTCGCCCGCCCCGGCCACCGACTCCTCCTCGGCTACGGCACCGGTGAGCACCGGATCCAGCAGGTCGCCGGTGAACTGCGGCGGGCCACCGGCGTCGAGTGCGTCCCGGTCCGGGCCGATCTGCGTGACCCGGAGACCGCCGTAGCCACCTGCATGGCCGCCGTCGAGCAGGCCGGGCGTATCGACTGCCTGGTCAACAACGCCGGGATCAACGACCGCAGCGCCGCCGACGCCCTCGAGGCGAAGCGGGCCGGTGAGGTGTTCGCGGTCAACACACTCACCCCCATGGCACTCGCCTCCGCGGTGGGCCGGCGCATGATCCACGACGGTGTCCGGGGCAGCATCGTCAACGTCACCTCCGTCCACGAGACCGTGCCGATCACCGGCGGCGCGCTCTACTGCGCCAGCAAGGCCGCGCTCGGCATGATCACCAAGGTGCTCGCCCTGGAGTTCGGCCGCTTCGGCATCAGGGTCAACTCCGTCGCCCCGGGCGAGACCGCCACCGCCATGAACGGCGTCGACGACGAGGACACCTACCGGGAGATCTCCCGCCCCGACATCCCGCTCGGACGCCCGGGCGGGGCCGAGGAGATCGCTTCGCTCATCGCCTTCCTCGCCGGGCCCGGCGCCGGCTATCTCACCGGCTCCTCGGTCCTCGCCGACGGCGGACTCGCCCTGACCGCGGCGGAGGCCAACGCCCGGCACGCCTTCACCACCGTTCCTCCGAGGGAGAACCTCCAGGCATGAAAGCCGTCACCTTCCACCACACCGGCGACCCGGGCGTCCTGGCCTTCGACGAGGTGCCCGAACTGCCCGTCGGACCACAGGACATCCGCGTCACCGTCACCGCGGCGGCCGTGAACCCGGTCGACCTCAAGACCCGCTCCGGCTTCCTCACCATGGACCTGACCTACCCGGCCGTCCCCGGCTGGGACGTCTCCGGCATCGTCGCCGAGACCGGCGCCGAGGTCACCCGGTTCGCGATCGGCGACCAGGCCATCGGCATGATCGCCCAGCCGGTCCACCGCTACGGCACCTACGCCGAGCAGGTCACCGCCGACGCGCGTCTCTTCGCCCGGGCTCCGGGCGGGATCCCGCTGGCGGAGGCCGCCGCGCTCCCGCTCGCCGGCCTCACCGCCGTCCAGACCCTGGCCAAGCTCACACTCCCGCCGGGCGCGCCGGTGCTCGTCACCGGTGCCGCGGGCGCGGTCGGCCGGATCGCCGTCCAACTGCTGCTCGCCGACGGACACCCGGTCGACGCGCTGGCCCGCACCGATGACACCGAACCCCTGCGGGCCCTCGGCGTCGGCACCGTCCACACCCGGTCCGAGGATCTCCCCGACGCCACGCACACGGCTGTCGTCGACACCGCGGGCGTGGCCGCCTCGATCCGCGCGGTCGCCGACGGCGGCCAGTTCGTCGCCATCGACGACAACACCCAGCCGGCGCCCACGCGCGGTATCACCCCCCGCAAGAGCTACGTCGACGAGAACGGCGACCAGCTCCAGCCCCTGAGCGACCTCGTCACCGCCGGCCGCCTCACCCTCCCGACCGGCCGCCGCTACCCCCTCGCCGACACAGCCCGCGCCCACCACGACTTCGCCGCGGGCGGCCTGCGCGGAAAGGTCCTCCTCCTGGCATGACGGACCCGCGCCGGACACCGACAACGGCCGTGTGCCGAACACCGATACCGGCCGTGCGCCGGTCACCGATACGGGCCGTGCGCCGGTCACCGATACGGGCCGTGTGTCGGACACCGGCACCGGCCGTGCGTTGGACACCGGCACCCGCCGTGCGCCGGACACCGGCACTGTCCGCGCCCCCGGCCCCGGAGCCGCACACGGCCCTGGCCCCGGCCCCAGTCCCGGCCATCACCCCGCACCCACCACCCCACCCACGTCATCGCCCCGCCCCCGCACCCCGAAGGAACCCCCGTATGAGCACAGCTCCGGACACCTTCCTGACGCCCGCCCCCCACCTCGGCCCGCCGGCCCACCGGATCACCGTCGCGGTGCCCGATGTCGCCGAGGCCATAGCGTTTCTCGCGGAGCTGGTCGGGCCCTCGACCGTGGACCGGGACGGCGGCTCCGGCATCGTCGCGTTCTCGTCCGGCACGGAGGTGCGGCTCGTGCCCACCGCGTCGCCCGGCACCCCGCCCCGCCTGGTCGACATCGGCACCAATCACCTCTGCCTCCGTGTCGGCGACATCGAGGCCGCCGTAGCCCACCTGGAAGGGCTCCCCGGGGTCGACGTCCTCGGCGACGTCATCACCGTCCCGGAGGGGCCGATCCGGGGCAACCGGTGGATCTACTTCCGCTCTCCCTGGGGCACTCTCTTCGAGTTGCAGCAGTGGCCCGACATCCCCGGATACGCCGACACCACCGCCGAACGGCTGCACCACGACCAGCGGCCGGCCGCCGACGCGCCCCTGCCGACCCTGCTCGGCCTGGACCACACCGGCTACAGCGTCCGGAGTCTCGACGCCACCGTCGACCACCTGGTCACCCACCACAGGGCACGGGTCGTCCTGCGCACCGAGATCGCCGCCGACCGGGCCTTCATGCGACGCCAGTTCGACCTCGACGTCGAGGGCACCTCGAAGATGGCCATGGTCGTCGTCGACGCCCTCAACCTCGAACTCTTCGAACACGGCGTCCCCGACCAGGAACCGCCGCGCCCGCTCGACCGCCTCGGCGGCAACCTGCTCGAACTCCACGCCGCCCCGGACCCCGCCCCCACCGCCCACCACACCCCCTTCGGGCTCACCCTCCCCGGCCCGGTGACCGCGTGAAATTCGGCATCAACCTGCCCAACTTCGGCCCCCAGATGACCCCCGAGGGCATGCTCACCTGGACCCGCGAGGCCGAGGGGCTGGGCTTCGACACCGTCCTGGTCTCCGACCATCTCGCCCTCACCGACGATGCCCACCGGCGCTCACCCGCCCCCTTCCACGAGAGCCTCGCCACCCTCTCCTGGCTGGCCGGGCAGACCGAGACCGTCCGGCTCGGCGCGGGCGTCCTCATCGCCTCCCACCGTCACCCGATCGCCCTCGCCCGGGCCACCGCCACGATCGACCGGCTCAGCGGCGGCCGGCTCGTCGTGGGCGTCGGCGTCGGCTGGGCCCCGCGCGCCTTCGACGTCCTGGGCGTCGACTTCCACCGGCGCGGCGCCCTCACCGACCAGACCCTGGACGTCCTGGTCGCGGCCTGGACCTCCGACACCGTGACCCACCGCGGCCACCGTGTGCACACCGCGCCCAGGCCCGTACAGGACCCGCACCCACCCCTGTGGATCGGCGGCAACGGACCGCGCGCCCTGGACCGCGTCAACCGCGTCGGCACCGCCTGGCACCCCCTGCACCCCAGCCGCCGGCTGTGCGCCCAGGCCGCCGGGGCCCTCGCGGACGGCAAGCAGTTCGCCCCGAGGATCTACTTCCTGCCCACCAGCACCCCCGCCGACCCGAACTCCCGGCCCCTTGGCTACGGCACCCCCGACCAGATCCGCGCCGACATCGCCTTCCTCCGCGACGCCGGCGCCGACCACGTGATCCTCGACACCGACCCCGGCGACCAGCGGCTGCGCAGGCACTGGAAGGAAGACCTCGAACTGATCCGGCTCGCCGCCCACACCCTGGAGATCGGATGACCTCCCGCCCCGCCGTGACGGCCCACACCCTGGAGATCGGATGACCTCCCGCCCCGCCGTGACGGCCCACACCCCGGAGACCGGATGACCCCCCGCCCCGCCGTGAAGGCCCGCACCCCGGAGACCGGATGACCTCCCCCCACGCCGTGACGGCCCGCGCCCTGCTCTTCGACATGGACGGCACCCTGGTCGACTCCGCCGCCTCCATCGACCGGGTCTGGCGCGAGTTCGCCGCCCGCCACCGGCTCGACCCCGCGACCGTGCTCGCCGCGCTGCCCGGCCGTACCGCGCACGACATCGTCGCCGGGCTCCTCCCCGCGGCCGGCCCCTCCGACGTCACCGCCGAGGTCGCCCGGATCCGGGCCCGCGAGGAGGCCACCGCCGACACCGTGACCGAGATCCCGGGCGCCCGCCGGCTGCTCACCTCCCTGCCCGCGCACACCTGGGCCGTCGTCACCTCCGCCTCCCGAACCATGACCGGACGGCGCCTCGCCGCCGCCGGACTGCCCCTGCCCGCCGTCACCGTCTGCGCCGACGACGTCCGCTCCGGCAAACCCGACCCCGAGGGCTTCCGCACCGCCGCCCACCTCCTCGACGTCGACATCACCGAATGCCTCCTCTTCGAGGACTCCGCCCCCGGCCTCCTGGCCGCCCACCGCTCCGGCGGCACCCCCGTCGCCGTGGCCGCCCCCGCCACGGAACCCGCCCCGTACCGCGTCGACGACCTCACCGCCGTCACCGCCCATACCCGGGACGGCCGTATCCACCTGGAGATCCGACAACCCCGGGCCCACGCCGGACAGACGCGGGAGCTAAGGCTGTGAGCACGCTGCCCGTCACCCAGGACCGCGACGGCCAGGTGCGTACGGAGGTAGCCGTCGACCTCGGGGGAACCTGGCTGCGGATCCGCACCGGCTCCGAGGAGACCGTACGGCTGCCCGCGCCCAGCATCCTGAACCGGCCCGGCGAGCAGCCCGCGGCGCTCCTGGAGCTGCTGATCGAGACCCTCGCCGGGGCGGTTGCGGAGGGGGCCCGGGTGGCGATGTCCTGCGGTGCGGCCATGGACGAGGAACAGGGGGTGCTGCACGGCTCGGGCCCGCTCTGGGGCGGTGGCCCCGACGGGCCCGTCCCGCTCCGCGCCCTGCTCACCGCCCGCCGCCCGGACGTCGAATGGCATCTGTTCAACGACGTCACCGCGGGCCTCGCGAGCTTCGTCGGGCGGTTCGGCCGCCCCCACCACCGCCGGGTCGTGTACCTCACGGTGAGCAGCGGTATCGCCCTGCGCACCGCCGATCTCACCGAACGCTCCGTCCCGGTCGACGCCCACGGCCTACAGGGCGAGGTCGGCCACCTCCCGGCCGTCTCCACCGCGCCCGCCGCCGTCCGCGCCCTGCGCTGCCCCTGCGGCGGTACCGGCCACGTCGCCGCCCTGGCCGCCGGACCGGCCCTCCCGCACGTCGCCGCCGCGCTCGGCGTCGAACACCCCGAGAGCATCCGCGACGCCCTCGCCACGCGGCTGTCGTCCGGCGACCCCGTCGCCCGTCGTCTGCTCACCACCGTCGTGGAACCCGTCGCCGAACTCGTGCGCGTCCTGCGCTGTCTCGATCCCCGTATCGACCTCATCGGCATCGGCGGCGGCTACGCGGAAGGCCTCGGCGACCCCTACCGCGCCGAACTGGTCCGCCAGGTCGGCGAGATACGCAGCTACGCCGACCGCGCCACCGGCCCCGACCGGACCGAGGACCGGCTACGGCTGTGCCGCCCCGGCGAGGTGGACCCGCTGGCGGGCGCCGTCGCGCTCTCCCACGGCGCGTTGACCGTCACCAAACGCTGACCGTCACCGAACCCCTGACCGTCACCAGACCCCTGACCGTCACCAAACCGCTGACCGTCACCGAACGCCGAGACCCCCTTCGACCTTCCGACCCCCCGACCTTCCGACCCTTCGACCCGCTGCCCCGGGAAGGACCCCATGCCGATCACGGCCACCCACCGCGCGATCGTCCGCCACGGCACCACCTGCCGTATCGAAGAGGTCCCCACCCCGGACCCCGGCGAGGGCGAACTCCTGCTCGCGCCCGAGCATGTGAGCCTCTGCGGCACCGACATCCAGATCCTGCGCGGCGACCGCGACGACCCCTCGTCCGTCGTCGGGCACGAGGGCGCCGCCCGGATCGTCGCGGCCGGACCCGGCACCGACGGCTTCGCGCCCGGCGACCGGGTGTTCGTCAACCCCACCCACCCCGGCGACCCGTCCTTCCTCCTCGGCCACAACGTCCCGGGCCTCTTCCAGCAGCGCGTCCTCATCGGCGCCTCGGCCGTCCGCGGCGGCCTGGTCTCCCCGCTCCCCGAAGACCTCCCCGCGCCCCGCGCCACCCTCGTCGAGCCGTACGCCGTCGTCCGCTACGCCCTCTCCTGCCTGGCCACCTCGGCCCCCGACACCCTCGTCGTCCGCGGCGACGGCCTGACCGGCAATCTCGCCGCCCTGCTCGCGCCCCGCTTCCTCTTCCCCACGGTCCGGGTCGTCGTGGTCCACCGCACGGAAGCCGGCCTCAAATGGACCCAGGCCCACGTCCCCCACGCGGTGAGCGTCCTCGCGGACGACCCCCTCGCCCCGCATGTCACGGGCTCCGCCGCGCTCCTCGTCACCACCCACCGCGGCGGAACCGTCCCCGCCGTCGAGGCCACCCTCACCGCCCTCGGCGAGCGCCTGGTCGCCATCCACCCCCTCGGCGGTGTGCCGCCCCGCGCCGTCACCTGCCTGCTGCCGGGCGTCGACCTCGACGGCGTCCGCCGCGCCAACACCGGCGGCCCCTGGCCCCCGGCGACCACCACCTTCACCCGCCCCGGCCTGAGCGTCACCCTCAGCGGCAACCGCGGCGTCTCCAACCCCCAACTCCTCGCCGCCGCCGAGGCCCTGCGCACCGACAGCACCGCCGACCCGCTCCTCACCCACGTCATGGACCTGGAACCCGGCGTCCAGCACCTCAACCGGATCATCGGCGACCGCACCCGCACCGTCGCGGGCGAACTGGTCGTCCGCCTGGTCATCGCCCTGGGCGACGCCCCCGCCCACCCGCACGCACGGCCGCAGCTGGAGTGAGACTGGGGGCATGAACCCCGCACAGACCGACGCCTACCTCCACCGTCTGGGCCTCGCGCGCCCACCCGCGCCCACCGCCGACGCCCTGCGCGAGCTACAGCTACGACATCTGCGGACCGTGCCCTTCGAGAACCTGTCGGTTCATCTGGGGGAGGAGATCGTGCTGGAGGAGGACCGGCTCCTGGACAAGGTGGTGGGCGCGCGCAGAGGCGGGTTCTGCTACGAACTCAACGGCGCCTTCGGGGCGTTGCTCACCGCCCTGGGCTTCGAGGTCGTGCCGCTCGCCGCGCGGGTGCACGGGGACGAGGGGCGGCTGGGCATTCCGTACGACCATCTCGCGCTGCGGGTACGGGCGGTGGACGGGAGCGTGTGGCTGGCCGACGTCGGTTTCGGCAAGCACAGTCACCACCCGCTGGCGTTCGCGGAACGCGGCGGACAGCCGGACCCGGGTGGCACGTTCAGGCTCGTCGAGGCGGGGCCCGACCTGGATGTCGTCCAGGACGGCAAGCCGCAGTACCGCCTGGAGGTACGGCCCCGGGCGCTCGCCGACTTCGTGGCCGGGGCGTGGTGGCACAGCACGTCACCGGCCTCGCATTTCACCCAGTCACTGGTCTGTTCACGGCTCCTGGAGGACGGCGGGAGGATCACGCTCGCCGGCCGGACCCTCACGGTGACCAGCGGGGAGGGGACGCGGGACGTACGTGAACTGACGGCGGACGAGGAGGTGTTGGGGGTGTACCGGGAGCGGTTCGGGATCGAGCTGGGGTCGGTTCCGGAGGTACGGGGACGGGGGTAGAAAATGTCTCGCGTGAGCGATGTGAGACATGTGCTGGTGCTGCCCGACCGTGACGCGGCCCAGGAGGCGGCGGAGGTGCTCGGGGAGCGGTTCGCGCTCGACGAGGAACCGCGGTTGGTACGGGACGCGCTGGCCGGTGAGGACGACGCCGAGGACGCCCAGTGGCTGCTCGTTCTGCGGGACGAGGACGGACGGCTCGATCCCGCGGAGCTGGACGCGTTCGCGGGGGAGTGGGACGGCTGGCGCGAGGAGCCGTAGCAGCGGCCGGTTCTACGGTCGGACTCGTACCCGAACCCGTACTCGAACCCGTACTCGCACCCCCGCCCGACCCCGGCACGTGGCACGCGGGACGCGTTGTCAGTGGCGCGTGCGATGCTTTACGAGATGGCCAGGAAGACTGCGAATGACGACCCTCTCGCCCCGGTGACCCTTGCCGTGGGCCAGGAGGACCTCCTGCTCGACCGTGCCGTGCGGGAGGTGGTGGCCGCTGCTCGGGCCTCCGACGCCGACACGGACGTACGTGACCTGACTTCGGACCAGCTTCAGCCCGGCACACTCGCCGAGTTGACCAGCCCGTCGCTCTTCGCGGAGCGCAAGGTCGTGGTCGTACGCAACGCGCAGGATCTGTCCGCGGACACGGTCAAGGATGTGAAGGCGTATCTCGGTGCGCCCGCCGAGGAGATCACGCTGGTGCTGTTGCACGCGGGCGGGGTCAAGGGCAAAGGGCTGCTCGACGCCGCGCGCAAGGCCGGGGCGCGGGAGGTGGCCTGCCCGAAGATGACGAAGCCGGCGGACCGGCTGGCGTTCGTGCGGGGCGAGTTCCGGGCGACCGGGAGATCGGCCACGCCGGAGGCCTGCCAGGCGCTCGTCGACTCCCTCGGCAGTGATCTGCGGGAACTGGCGTCCGCCGTCTCCCAGTTGGTCGCCGATATCGAGGGGACCATCGACGAGGCGGTCGTCGGGCGGTACTACACGGGGCGGGCCGAGGCGTCGAGCTTCACGGTCGCGGACCGGGCCGTGGAGGGACGGGCGGCGGAGGCGCTGGAGGCGTTGCGGTGGTCGTTGTCCACCGGGGTGGCGCCGGTGCTGATCACCAGCGCGCTGGCGCAGGGAGTGCGGGCGATCGGGAAGCTGTCGTCCGCGCGCGGGGGACGGCCGGCGGATCTGGCGCGTGAGCTGGGGATGCCGCCGTGGAAGATCGACCGGGTACGCCAGCAGATGCGGGGGTGGACACCGGACGCGGTCTCCGTCGCGCTGCGGGCGGTGGCCGAGGCGGACGCGGGAGTGAAGGGCGGGGGGGACGATCCGGAGTACGCGCTGGAGAAGGCGGTCGTCGCGATCGCCCGGGCGGCCCGCTCCCGGGGACAGGCCTGACGGGTCCTAGCGGAGGCGGACACAGCAATGCCCCCGAAGTGGGTCCGGGGGCACTGTACGTGGCGTGGCGACCACGATGTCTGTCCGTGAATCGAGGTAGAGGGCTCGACGTTGTCCTCACGGTGGATTGCTACTGGTCCGGTCCGCGCGAGCGCGGGCCGAGGCAAGTGCGGAGGATCAGCCCTTGAGCGCGGTGACCTTGGAAGCAAGCGCCGACTTCTTGTTGGCGGCCTGGTTCTTGTGGATGACGCCCTTCGCGACGGCCTTGTCGAGCTGACGCGCGGCAGCGCGCTGGTACTCGGTGGCCTTCTCGACGTCACCCGCGGCAGCGGCTTCGCGGGCCTTGCGGATCGCGGTCTTCAGGGAGGACTTGACGGCCTTGTTGCGCAGCCGAGCCTTCTCGTTGGTCTTGATCCGCTTGATCTGGGACTTGATGTTCGCCACGAATGAGCCTTTGCAGG
>Ga0307510_10008202_pt1 | contig 12441 bp, 9 predicted proteins | sample 12_EM_MG_FD_207224 | JGI IMG/M metagenome (GOLD analysis project Ga0307510, IMG submission 207224) | Populus trichocarpa ectomycorrhiza microbial communities from riparian zone in the Pacific Northwest, United States - 12_EM | ecosystem: Host-associated > Plants > Roots > Unclassified | place...
GTGTTAGAAGAACCACCGTCGGGGCTTTATCCCTTATTGTATTATGACCTGATTGGGTCTACTGTTACTCGTTCAATTTAGAAGGGCTTATTAGCCCCGATTATTACCAAAAAAAAAAACTACGTATTAGCATGACAAATTGCTATATTAATCTCTTAAACACCCTATTAATACACACATGGAAGGACATAATCCTGGGTGTGATAGCGTTAGCTTCCTCAAATGTTCGAAAGCAGCTGCACAAGCGCAATAGTGAAGTGGGCATGGGTGGGTCGCTCTTTCCATTTTAAAATGATTCTCTTGTGGGACCTTAAACCCTTTAAAAGGGTTCAAAATAACAAGGGACAGAAATTAAGGGGCAATCATGCTAAGAGTTAAAGAACACCTGAAATGGCCAAAATCCAAATATTCTCATCACCTCCGAACACTTGCATGATGATGTTCCATCATGTTCGGGAGTGTATTATATATTGTTTTTTAAAATATTAAATTGATAAAAAAAAAACATTAAATTGAATCTTTTAAAAAGAATTAAATTTTTTTTTTTAAAAGACAGATAGATAAACTGTAATGCAAAACAAAACATTCGTATCATGGGCAAGTAATTTCAATTCTACTTTGGAGTGCCCACTTCACCTTTTCCTCTCTCTCTCTCTCTCTCTCTCTCTCTAGTGACAGACACGCGTCACTCTCCATTAACTGTAAGATGTTGCCGCGTTAAATAAAATAAAAGCTGAAGAGGATAAAAGAGAGGTGGGGTAACACGAGTAGAAGAGAGGAGCCCGCAAGTCACACTTCCAGGCAGGATATACACATCAGCACATACGTCGCTAATCTAGAACGTGGGCCCCAAAGCTGTCTTCTAATGGGGACCACAAGCGCGGGCCACTTTGGTAGCAAATCATATCTTTCGTTTACAGTATTTTAATTTCTCCCGCGAACCTTCCCTTTGCTATCCTGGGTTTTGGCTTTGGGGGTCTCAACAAAATCATCTATTCTAGACACAATTGCAACCTTAAGGTGTGATGTTTATAAAAAATCTTGAATTTATCTTAACTTCAGATTATTATTTTTTATTTTAATATATTGATATAAGACATAAATATTAAAAAAATATTATTTTAATATATTTTTAAATAAAAAATACTTTTAAAAATCGATCCTCCTACAATCTTAAGCACCTGCAGACATAACTAAATCTCGTACATGCTTCCTCCTTTTAATTTTACCGCAAAGATAACTACATGCCACAGAGCACCCCTCTGAAAAAACAACAAAGAAAGAACAAACAAATAAAGACAATTACAGAGCAATACATTGTGAGAGATAACGTCATCACATTCAATCCACAAGAATCGGCAACGGCAACGTGCAAGACAAAGACCATAAAGTGACAAACCCCTTTTCAAGGGTCAAGAGATGACGTGGTAGTACTTCACGATTTCGCAAAGGCAAAGTAGGGTTTTATGCAACATGGACACTACACTAATAAGTGAAAAACCAAATAATTGCAAGCCAAAATCGGAGCTCTTGTTTTCAAGTTTGAACCTTCCTCAGGCAAGGTGCGCCGGTGTATCTGCAAAACAACCTCTCTCAACAAATATGACAAACCATCACCCCCTCAATTCAATACAGCAAATCCCACGATGTTCTATAAACCTAGCACGACTAAATTGTCCCAGAAATTAAAATATGACACCATCACACAAGAAAAACAAGGATGGAGACAGATATTAAATAAAAAAATTGGGTGGGTTTACTTTTATATGTGCAAGACATAATTCATATACACCATCCACTGCACGATATATATGTTGTTTTAGAAGATACTGCCTAATGCGCTTTCAGGAAAATAGAATTAGACCTCATAAAAAAGGGATGGAAAATCTAGCACAGTGGAGAAAATAACTGACCCATGAGAGGGAAAGGTAGTTCTTTTTCTTCACCTTTCCACGTCCATCTTTCCTCTTTTTCTCTACAAAAACACTTGAACCAATCTTTTCCCATGTCTTTTCATTCCCAGCCTCTCGTCATCAAACCAATCAAATTTAACTAGACCTGACCATCAACCCTGTCAGCCTATAGACACAAGTGTACAGAGAGAGATAATACGCACGGCGAGCAAGTCCAGTCAGCAGACAACATTACTGCCCCCATTGGTTCAACTTCATTTTACCAAAATTTGGGTTCGGATCCACATGGCGTGCTTCCTTGAACATTTCTCACCCCTTCATTCTGCCAGAAGGCATTCAAAATGTCATTTCCTTGGCTTGTTAATTGCTTTCCCTTCATAAATTGAAAAATCCCCAATCAAACCAATCTACTAGTCTTTTTCAATCTTCTCCGATCCGCAGGTTGCCATCTAAAGCACCAGGCACATGATTCTATTCGCCAGCAGGTTGTTTCTTCTCTGCCGGTTTCACCTGAACCACAGTGGGAACAGGATGAACATAAGAGAAGCCAGCAGGTAAAATCTGATGCGGCTTTCCAGCGGGATGTGCAGCAGCAAATTGGGCATGGATAAGACCCTGTGAAGGTAAGCCACCTCCTTTCATATTGTTAGCAGCTGCCTTTGCAGGATCAGTACTACTGGTAAAGGCAAGTGTGACTGGAGGACATAATGACAACATCCCTGTAGAGGAGGTAGCTGAAGTGCCTTGTGATTGCTGCTGCTGCTGATCACTACGGTGTCTTTGGAGATAAAACCCACCACCCGCTGGTGTAGTATTTGTTGAACTTGCCGCATGAGCTTGCATATAACCATTAGTGTACATTAGCTGAGCCTGAGCCTGTTGGAGTGCATGCTTTGATAGCGGCTGTTGATGTGACATTTGAGGCTTTGTACCAGAGTTAGATGAAGAGGTGTTGTGAGGATGACCAAGGATTGATGGAACATTTCTTCCCCCAACTGGAGACGATTTTTGCACAGGTACTGATGCAGAGTTGGATTGTTGAGATGATAACGTAGAAGATTGACCACCTTTGTTACCCGTGGAAGCGGATGTCCTCGGACTTCCACCTGCACTCTTAGAAATTGATGTTGTGGGAGAACCAACCATCATCGGAGGAGATGGGGATTGGTTACTGCTGGGATTTGGTTGCCCTTGTGGCGAAGCAGATGGTTTTTGGTTAGCCGCAAAAGATATCTGTGTGTGACCTCCTTGTGTTCGGCCTTGTTGTTGGGGAAGATTTTTGAGGGTTGGTGAAGCTGGGGTTAGAGATGGAGAAGGAACTTGAGAGGTGGTGGTCCTCACGGAATTTTTCCACTGGGGTGATTGAGCAGGGCTACTGCTGTTTTGAACAAAATTTTGAGGAAAAGCAGAAAGTGGATTAGGGAACTTGGTGGCCATGGCTGATGATGATGAAATATGATCGGGATAAGCACTTCCATTGCTAGTTGCTGGGGTTTTACTACGAGAGGAAGCTGCAGCCACAAATTGGTGCTGCTGCTTCTGAAGCTGAAGAATTTGCTGCTGCTGCTGCTGCTGATTCCGCTGCATCTGCTGCTGTATACTTGGTGCATTTGCACCACTGATAGTAGCTGACATAACAGAGCCAGAGGTCCGAGCAGGAGTAGTCCCAAGGTTAAGAGTTCGGGCTGAGCTATCAATGACATTGTTGACTGGCATTGTTGAAATGGGGGAGTCCGTTAAATCTGCCCGAGAGAACACAATTGACTGCCCAGCAGTTAATGGAGCCTTTACTCCTGCAATGGCCTTCCTCTCTTCTTCCACGTTAGAAGTGTCATTTCCTCCAGTTTTCCCTTCTTCAGAAACACGGTAATTCTTCTTCTGCTGTGCTGCTTGGGCAGCAGCAATTAAGTGATATCCATGCCTTGCTGCCTCTGGGAGGCTTTGTAGAAGAGCATGATCATGTGCAATTGATGAAAAATCAAGTCCCGGGGAAGCAGTGGTTCCATTGATGGAGGTAAATGACATGGCAAAAGCCTGAGAGGTTGAAGGTTCAGCCCCAGCCTTAGAGATCTGTGTTTGTGGTTGCTGGGGTTTCTTTTCACTAGTATTGCCACTTGCACTATGGGCACCACTCATCGGTGTGGGATTCATCAAAGCAAAGTTTGCTGGATGTATTGGCATTAAATTCTGGCCATAATGACTCATATTTGGACGGGAGACTTGACTGTCAGCAGTTGAAGGGCTGTCTTCACCACCAAATTCACTCTCGAGTTGACGAGCTTGGTGAGAAACATTCTGATTTTGCATCTGCTGCCGTTGCTGGTTTGGCAGGGAATGGGGCAGCTGGTTTTTAGGGCCAGGAAAACCTTGCAGATTTCCGCCATCTCCACCAACTCCACTGCCATACAATCTCTGCTGCTGATTCTGCAAATGCTTCTGGGATGATGAGGAACCACTGGTAATGCTCGGATTTTGATGGCCTTGTTGGCTTTGTTGTGTCTTAGTGGATGGCTGCTGCTGCTGAAGCTGTGAAGGATGGAGCATTTGAGAAGAATAAAACGATCCATTAAACAAAGGCATTGCCTGAGGATGGGTTCCTCTATAAGCTGCTGCGGCCCCAACATGAGCAGGTATGGGAATCGGGAACGCTCCATTCTGCATAATTGCCAAGTATTGGGTTTCATTGCCTGGGAGATTCGGGTAGTTGAAGCTCATTGGTGTAGGACCAGCTATAGCTGATGCTGTGGAACTCATTGAAGCAGAACTTGAGACACTTGAAGAGGCCACACTGCCTGCAGCAGGAGGAGACTTCACACTTCCAGGTCGGACAGAAGCTGCTGCTGCTGCTGCAGCAGCAGCAACAGCAGCTTGTTGTTGATTCAATGGGAAGATGAAAGTGGGTCCATGCTGGAATTTAACAAAAGGAAAACTAACACTCAAAAAACCAAAACCCATGGACAGATCACAGAGTTAAGAACATTACAACTCAAGAGACGACCATACCATGATATTACTAGGAGCACCTGGCGGCAGGGCTTGCTGGAGCAAAATCTGCTTTCTCTGTGCAGCTTCTGCAATGTTGGCACCTTGAGAATTCTTCTCCTTCCCACAGGGACCAGGAAAAATGGCAAGACTCTGTCCCTTTTCTTGCGCAGAATTCACACCTCTACCTGCATGCAAGTCAGCGGATGGCACCACATTCATATTGCACGCTTTAGCCCCATATTGTAAAGCAGAACCAGCAGCTGGTGGCCAGAAAGGATTCATCCTTGTAAATTGCTGGTAACAATGAATATTCCTTGCAATGTAGCAATGTGTTGCACACCTTTTTGGCCGTGGTTGGCTAAAAATTAAATGAGGAGGCTGCAACAAGTTCACAAAATACCCATCAGAATGGAGGAGGGATTACATTCTTTTCCAGATGCTCAAACAAGCGTTACATACCTGTATGGCTGCAGACGACACAGTGCTTCCATCCATGGATACAACTCCTTGTAGAGGTGCCATATATCTGCCGATACGAAAATGTCATTTCCCCAGAGAAGAGAATCTAAAGCATTGTACGGCCAAAGAATGAAAGAATCAAACAACACCCAAAAGACAATACCCCATGTGAGGAAGCCCACCGGGCCAGCCAGTCATGGACATTGGCAAAGGTAAAGAACTGGATTGCGCTGAGAATGGGACAGAAAAAAGAGGAACGAAAAAAAATTGAATCAGCAACCCAATTGGAAAAATTTGACGAGAACAACAATTCTCAATTTAAAAAAAGAAGAGGAGAAATCCGCTATTTTTTTTTTACCAATTTTCTCTGTGTTGGGTTGCTGCTGCTGCTGCACATGCTGAAGCAGCTTATTTCTACTTATAGTAACAGTGGCGCTATCTCTATCACCCTTCCCTGGATCAAGCTGGAGATCAATATTCCTCTCTTTATTAACAATTGGCTTCTGGGATTCAACTTGTTCGCCAATAACTTTTGTCTTTTTCTCTACAGGTTCCACATTTATATCTTCCTTTACAACTTTCAATGCTTTCTCATCTTCTTTGACCATCACAGGCTTCTTTTCCTGCCATATTGAACAAGCAAAAGCATAAGAACCAACATCATTAATTTTTCACAAACCGCATCATAACAAACAGATAAGCAGATAAGTCATAAAAAGCAGAAAGTACAAGGTGGTCCCACTCACCGTTTCCCCATATGTGACCATAGATTTAGGATCTACGGCCACAAAATCAATCTCACTGTCCCTTTCTGGAGATGACCTTGATGGAGGAGGAGCCTGTGACTCGATGAAAATAAAAAATAAATATATATATATATAGATTACAATCCCAGAAATGAATTTTCCTAGAGGAAAAGTATTATTATTGTAAAATTGTGAATAAATCTTCACCATCAGATCTATCTGGAACTTCTCTTCTCGCTGACTATCAATCTCAGAGACCATCAAATTCCTGTAAGAAAAAACATCCGGGATAACCAAAATCAGATCCCAGGGTTCAGAACAACGAAGAAGATCAAAATCAAACAAGCGTCCATTTAATCGATGCTCACGCTTTATTTGCTGTCAAACTCTCGCAATCATCACCCAATCTAAGACTAGGAGTAGATTCCTTCTTCGGAGACCGTGTTTCTTCTATCAGTCCACCCAAATCTCTACATTCTGATTCTTCAGTCGTGGGCTTAGAATCCGATATCGGATGATTCTCCAGCTTAACCGCCTCCTGCAGCTGCGCCTCTGTCATTGCGGGAGCAGCTTGATTAGCCAATAAATCATGTGAAACTCCATTTTCCGCTGCAGATCCCGAGTTCTCTAAATTAGAAGAATCAATTCTTGCAGGCTGATCAACGTCAACCTTGGCTATTGACAAAATGGAACTATTACGAGCAGGAAAGTTTGTGGGATGCTCGTCATCATACTTGACTGGGCGCGGTCTTTTCCTCTTAGGTGCTGCAAATCGAAACCAAAACCCAAAAAAAAAATTACATCAACATAAGGAATGAAATCAAAATGAGGAACCTTTGCTATAATCACATCCTTTTCCCTTAAAATCGCCAGAGCATTGAGGAAGAAAATGAAACCGCTTCTGCTCATGAAAACTCACCAATTGCAGACATGGGAGCAGCAGAAGAACTAGAATTAGATGGTGGGATAGAAGATGGCTGAGGAACAGTGGACTGTGAGTTGGAGATCGGTGAGGAAACTCTGGATTTAGCATCACTGGTAGTTTTATTGTGGTTCGCTTCTCTGAAATCAAACTTGATCGAATCATTTCCCATGATTTCTTGCTTTGTAGCTCCTTGAGGTTGCCTCAGCAACCCATATAACACCTCAGCGATCTCAAACTCAATCTCATCTTGTGCAGAAGTAGATTTTGAAGAAGATTTAGGAGGTCTCTGTTTCGGTCCATTAGGTTTCTACAACAGCAAAAGTAAAAGCAATCGTCAGTTTATTGACCCAAAAATTATTAAAAGAAAAGGCAAAATCCTGTAGAAATGAAGCAACGGACCATCTTCTTTTTCACTGAAGCATTGGAAGATGATGGAGGAGAGACAGGAGCCGCCGGAGAAGCTGAAGCTGAAGCTAACATAGCTGGTCCACTCGATCTTACCGGAGATATTGAAGCTTGACGGTGAATTTGCTCACTACCAACTCCACCACTTGAAGTCCAACATTCATGTGACCTCTTTGTAGATGCTGCAAAAGAAAACCAAAAATCAGCAATCAGCTAAAATTGAAAAATTTGCCTTTGTATATTAAATCTCTTCCAACTCTATACCTGACCGAGCTTTTCTAGGAACCGACACACCAATCATCTCATCAGTAGCCTTCCACGGTGTAACTGCAGCAGTGGTATTCGTCATCGTCGGCGCGGCTCTAAAAACTTTTGCCTGCGGCGGAAAGCTCTTCCTATGATGATGATTAGACATAGAAGAAGAAGATAAAGAAGAAGGGTTCGGTGGGAGCATCCTCATGGAACTTCCTGCAACACCAACCGCATCATCGTCATCTTCATCTTCGTCATCATTAACGCTCTCTTCGTCTGAGGTCTCGTCTCGCTCTCCATCTTCCTTATTGCTCCCGTGCATCAGTCTCTCCCCTCTCCTCCTCTTACTCCTGCCGCTAATACGATCTCTATCTCGGTCTTTCTCACGGTCCCGGTCCCGGTCCCTGTCTCTATCCCGATCCCGATCCCGATCTCGATCTCGATCCTTTCTTCGATCTCGCAGCTTCGTTGTTTCTTGCAACTCCACTGGTCCATCATCTTCTGCAATAACGAACACCAAAACACATCAGAATTAATACGAACGGTCTTGATTTAACAGGAGCCAAAGAGAGTTAGATCTGATGAGAAATCAAACCTGGAGAGTCTCTTAGGCTGCTACTTCTGTGTCTTCTTCTAGACAAACCATTACTAGCTGCCATACCCACTCTTCTTGCTTCTCTATTTCTATCCATCTCTTTCTTTGCCTTTCTAATAACAAATCACTTGTAATCAGAAAGTTTATCTCATCTCTCATATCACCAAAAACCACGCATAATTGAGTCTGGCTCACTGGGTTTTTCAGAAATACCGATGTATTTGATCTTATAGAACAAGTGATCTTTTTTTTTTGGGGTAATCAAGGATTTTCGACCAAGAAAAAATTTCGGTGTTGAAACATCCTAGCTTTCACTTATCTTCTTCTCTACTTGCCCAGCCCCCCTTCACTCTCTCTCCCTCTCTTCCCTTTTGTGTTCTCGTCTTCTCAACCCTCTTTTCTAGCTATATTTCATCTCATATCACTCTGAAACTTACTGCCAAGGCCTAGTTGACGGCCACGATTTTTAGGTGTATTCCACGGTTAGATCTAAACCATTATTGCACGACACATCATACGGTTCTGATAGGCTGTCACCAACATGGCAAAATCGCAACCCTTAATACCCTGCCTCTCAGCGACCACTTAACTTTTTTATTGCATAGTATTTCCACGTGGCCGCCTTGTTTATTTCTTTATGCTCAAGCTTTCCATGTTCAGTTAGAATTATTTTTTAAAATATTTTTTATTTAAAAATATATCAAAATATTATTATTATTTTAATTTATTTCTCGCATCATCAAACTTTAAAAAAAAAATACACGATGGCCACGGAAAACGACCTCACTCACTGCCCCGATTTTGCTATTATTTTATTGCAATGGCAATTACAACAAAAAAAAATATTAATATAAAATTGATTAATAGTTTAATTAATTAATTCAATGTTTGAAGAGTGAGAAAATACTGTTGCCCACGAATCACTATCAAAATTGAGAGGGCCCACTGCCCTTGCATTTCACAAAGAGATCTCGAAACTGGCTATAACCGGTTACACTGACCTTGGTAAAAGCAACATTACGATCACAAGGAATCTAGGTGACCGCAGAAAATATCGTTCCAACCGGTGAAATTCATTGTATTTCGGTTCCACGTTTTCTTATTTCCAATATTTCAATAAATTATTATTATTATGGTATGAGAGTAACTCAGACAAGAACATGTGGGCTCCATGTGAAAGCAATCAAAAAACTGTAATCCAACGCGTAGGATTGTCATTAGCCAGGGAAACACCCTTTTCAACCGTTGGATCACATCTGACGTGGATATGGCTTCATTTAAAACAAAATCCCAGATACCAACGAAAAAGCTAGTCCGAGCTGGCAGCACCGCACCAAAAAAACATTTGTCAGCTTTCTCATTTTGATCCGTGCGCCATATCATGACTGTTCATTCTTTCAATCTGACGGCTGATATCAGTTGAGCAGCAGGGGAGGAAACTCGAGTCACGGTCAAGAGAAAGGGTGGGACACAGAAACAAACACAGTTAGCTGCCGATCTAGATACTAGAAAGAGAGAGAAATTATTTCCTCCCTTAGGTGTTGGCCTTATTGTCACGTTCTCGAGATGGTGGCAGCTCGTTAGGTGACGTGTACTGGGCCCCACTTTTAGAACCAGAAGCGGAATATACTCGCTTGGTCAAATTTCACCGCGCAGTTAAAAGGTATTAAGAAAGCAGCATAAAATAGGGGTGAGCAAAACCGGTTCGGTTCGGTTTTTAACTAAAAAACTAACCAAAATCAAATTTTAAAAAACTTAAAAATTCAAACCGAAACCGAACCGAAACCGGTTCGAACCGACCGGTTTCGGTTCGGTTCGGTTCGGTTTTTTTAATAGAAAAACTGGAAAACCTGTCTCTCTGAAGTCGGGGCCTTTCTAGTCCCCTCGTCACCTAGTGGTTCCTCCATTTTTAAGCTAAACAAGCCTGCTTCTCAATTAATCATCACAACAACAAGACATCCTACAGAATGATCGAATTTAATTTATAAAAAAAAAAACTAAAAATTTACATGCTAAAAGCGAAGAAGAAGATAAAGCGAAACATGTATCCTAGAATTCAAATGATGGCGCTTGGATCCAGAAACAAATGCAACTTCCTTAGCAAAACTCCAAGCTTCCTCTCCTCTCTGTGGATTCAAGTGGAAGATGTCCAAAGCCAAACAAGTAAATCTGTGGAAGGAATGTCGAAAGCCAAACAAGTAGATCTAGCTAGTGAAGGAATTGCAGCTGCAGCGTTTCAAAAACATGGAGTGGAGTGCTTTACAAACCCCCTACAATAAATGACGAATGCCTTCCTGCTTTTTTTTTTTGTGTCTTTTTTGCTAAATCTGGAGTTGGACTCAAGGTTGGGTGTGACCGTGTGAGGGAGGGACGAGAGGGATGTGGCTGACTGGAGTTTGAAGATGAAGATGGTGAGAGAGGGATGTGGCTGGCTGTGGTCCTGTAGATGAAGATGGATTGATTTTGTTACAGATGTGAAATTGTGAATTGTGAATTGTGAGTTGAGGGAGCGGCTCAGGAGGAAGGAGAAGGACGGCTAGGGTTAAGAAAGATAACGCGTTTTTTTTTGTATTTATACTATAGTACCCCTTAAACCGAACCGGTTCGGTTCGGTTGGGGTTTTTCCGGTTTCAGGTTTCTGAAACCGAAACCGAACTGAACCGAAAATTTTTACAAAAATTTTAATCAGTTTAATCGGTTTTTTTTTTCGGTTCGGTTTTTTCGGTTATTTTTTTCTTGGTTTAATCGGTTTTTCGGTTTTTTTGCTCACCCCTAGAACAAACTAAGGAAATATTGCTGACGGAGCCATTTGACTAACGAAAAACTAATGAAGGGACCAATTTATAGCATAATGCAAAAGTACAGGGATTAGTTTTAAGATCTAGTTATCATCAACAAAGCAACCAAAACAAAACGCTATTTCACTGTTCAGTGTCTCACTGTAGGAATGGCACTTTGTAATTCTAGGGAAGTTTAATGTTATTTATGTGGAAAGAGCACTCTGTGGTTCTAGTAAGATAAAAAGTTTAATACTGTTTTAGTGTTCAGTGTCTCAATTTGAATTTTCCATGTTGAATTTTATTGTATATTCTTTTCATAGATTTTTTGCTTGACTTAATATTCAATAAGTATGTTAATTAAGTATGCATCCAATGTAATTTTAGCTTGTTTCAAATATAAATATATAAATGACTTTTATTTAATAAAATTGATTACACTCATAAACTTGTTTTATTTAAATAAATACACTGACTAATGATAATTCATGATTTGATAATTAGATAATATTTGTATAATAAGAATACATGATGCATGTATTAAGCTCAATGATTTTGAAAAACAAATACCTTGATAAAAAAATTTTATTGATTAATGTACAAATTTATTTAATAAATAATATCTTGATTAATTAATAAATTTCATGGTCCCAATGATATTAATTTATAGATGTTTAACTTTATATTGTATTAATTTTTAAAAAAACTACATAAATTTTACAGGATAAAATTAAAAACACTTAATTCCATATAAGAAAAATATTTTTTTTTTAAACCACAATACAAAAATACTAATATGTGTGTTCAAGTTTATATCTAATTAAGCTAGATACTATCACGTTAATATAATCCCTAAAATATAATCTAATCCCTTTTTCCAACATACGACAATTTATTTATGTAATTGGCATTTTGTTGGCTTAAATTAGGGAAGATTTTTTTACGATTGGTGGAAAAATAATTTAGCTAAAAATAATTTAGCTAAGGTAAAAATTATTAAAAATTAATTAATATTATATTCTCTGTAATATTTGATTATTTTAAATTATCTAAAAGATAAGTTCAGATAGAATAGAAAAAGTTATCTGAAGATAACTTTATCAGTGTTTTTGTAAATTACATTAGCAATCTGTTACCAACGTTATATAGTAGAAAACTTGAAAATTATCCTCATCTTTATCACATAAAACATGTATATAAAAAAGGATAAGTTTGAAGAAAGGAGTGGGTTGTGTGCTTCAGATGAGAGTTTCATAATATAAAAGCATCAATTACATTGAAGCAAGTATGTCAACCAGCTAAGGAGTTTATGCAGAGTTTCGCAACACATGCTCTTGACACACGAGGAGGATGTAGGAAATTCTTGAGAAGAATTGATCCCTAA
>Ga0307510_10008204_pt1 | contig 12438 bp, 5 predicted proteins | sample 12_EM_MG_FD_207224 | JGI IMG/M metagenome (GOLD analysis project Ga0307510, IMG submission 207224) | Populus trichocarpa ectomycorrhiza microbial communities from riparian zone in the Pacific Northwest, United States - 12_EM | ecosystem: Host-associated > Plants > Roots > Unclassified | place...
ACACTGTTAAAGAAGGTTTGGAAGAAGTTAATGCTTAATGAGGTGAAGAAGAGAATAACTTAGGTGTTATGCGTGTAGTTTGAGCTCACGGATCCCGAGTCAAGTCTGTTCGGGATCACAACATTGCGTGAGCCAGATTGTCAAAATTAATGACAATATGTAGCTTAGGTGCTATTACAAGGTGAAAGTTCAAACTTCACTAGTACTTGCGTAAGTTCTATTACATTGCCTCCAGATGTTTATATGGCTCTCTTTCTTAGAATGCTTACCTATAGTTGCTCTCTTTTCACGTTTATACTTTATTGTTAGCTTGCATATAATATTACTAGAAACATTATTATTTATGGCTTGAAAACACCAGTTTATTTCTATCTTTTATTTTGTGCTTCTTTCTTGGCAGCAAAGTTGTTTATGTGCTTGAAATGACTAATCATCTCTCTTTGATTTTGTGCTCCTTCTTGGCAGTGAATGTTGCTCTTTCGAGCAATGCACTGATGAATTGCTGTGCCTGATGTTCTTCTGGCAAGATGCAAATGATGTTCATTTGGAGAGGACTTCAAACATTCTTGCTGATATGATTTGCCCAGTTCTGCTGGAAACAACCATCAAAAAGGTATGCAATAAATTTTGTTTTTTTGTCATGAAGAATATTTGCTCATGTTCCTTTAAGCTGTATTGAGCAGATATTTTTAATAATTATGTTCAGGAGTTTGGAATTGCTACTCTTCTCTTATCTTTCTATGGAAGTTTATTTTGCATAAAAATTTTGAGATGCCTCGTTCATATTTTTTTGGTTTGACAAAAAGCACTAGGTATAATGTACAGAAAGGCTCCAAGAGAACATGTTGCAACTCTATCAATGCATGTGGTTCTTAGGCCATTGCATGCATACACCGATGCCCCTCTCCTCAATGAGAAAAAATGTAGCAAAATTCACAGGTGTTAAAAGTTAATGAGTAGAATCAGATAATTGTTGTTTGGCATCCCATGATATTTGTTTTAAGTTTCTTTGTCCACAATTTCTCCAAAGAAATTGTTTTATGTTTCTTTATTCAAATAACCGGCGTGAAAAAGAGTAATTTCTCTCCAAGCTATAACACATCTGCTTTTCATGAACATCTGTTCATCTCTCTGGAAGCGTGAGAACAGAAGAAGCCATGTCATTTCATTGCAAGGAAAAAAATTAAGGATCAACTTTCTTAGCAGTGACAGTCATAAGTTCGATTTCATCATCTTCCTACTCATAAACAACTATGATAATTCCTTGTCGTTCAATGTCTAAAAATAGACCTTAAGGTTGCAATAGAGCAAGATATTGCTGCATACTGGTTCTCGTGTCCCTGACCCTTCAATGGATAAACCTTCCATCTCTATTTTTGAAGCTTTATAATTCAACAAAGTGTTTATTTCTATGCAGCTCTGAACATATCCTTTCCTCATATACCACAAATTTGCATATGGTTATAGAATTTTATTTGATTGTTCTCATGAACATTATGTTAAAACATATTATTTTGAGTCCTCCATTGAGATGATGTCGAGAAGAGATGTTTCTTATATAAATGTCATAATGCAGAATTTTGCTGCAGGACTATTTTTACATTTTTTTCGCAAAAGCATCTGCAGTATTATTATTTCAGTCAATATTTTTAATAAGAATTATGTAATCTATTGGGTTGTGTATGGTTCATGTAAAGGCCTTTAATTTGTGACTGTCTTGCTTGTGTTGCCTTCCATTCTAGGAGGATTCACCCTCATTGACGTCAGAATTGGTTAGATTTTATGATTTTTCAAGGTGCCATTCAATGTTGTGAAGAAGTTAAACATAATTATTAGTTTCAATATTCATGGATATTTTAATTATTAATTTGACATTGCGAGCCTCATCAACACATGGATATACAACCATTTTCCACGTTTAGATTTTTCTGAGTTGCCGTTGAAACATGATTTGCCGCCTCTGTAATCAGAGAATATCCCCTTCTCTTTCTATGATAAACATTAAACAATAAGCATCACCTTAATATATTGGATCCATAAATGTGGCATGAAAGTGATTGCCATTTTGTTTCCTTTCCAACTCTAAGTAAGACTCTTAAGTGATTATTATTATGTTTTAAAAAATCTCCCAATTTCCGAAGTTTCATTGCCCGCAATTTATTTTTTAATCATATTTATGCATTTTATCATTCACGTGGTGTGCAATTTTTGCCCCATCTTAAATATGATAGTGAGTTTGATTACCTTGGCCAGCGAAATATCTATAAAGCTGTGCAACAAAAACCTTTTCCTTCAACATAATTCTGTTTCCTTTCTTCCATATAATTATTGAGAGATTTAACTGAAAACCCATCAGTGTTCAAATGTGGTAACACTTCATATTAAAAGGTGAGAATCATTTGGGACATACTCTGAATTAACGCTAATACCTGAATAGTCATTCCTGGCCTGTTGATGTTCTTTCCCTTTCTATTACAATATTTTTTTCTCTTTAATTTTGAGGAATGCAATCGATTTGCCTACTGAAATCTTAAAAGTATTAACTTTGGTACTGAATAAATACTATTTTATTAGATGTGTGCATTCTTTTATTTATCAATATTTGTGACTGGTAATTGATGTCAAATGCCCTTTATATGGTTGATCTGGGTCTCAGGTTTGTTTGTCTTCATTTAGCTTAAACCTCGTAAAATTAATTTTCTGGTTGCCTTTCTTCATTTTGTTTGCTAATTCTTTTATCCTTATTGATCTGCTACTGCGTGAGTTTTTCTTGGATTTACCATATGAAATTTTGGTGACGTGTATGTATGCCTTTTAAAACTTTCAGCATGTGTAGAATTCATTATTTACTTTGAGATCTGCTCTATCTCTGCAATTTGCAGGTGACCATCGAATTTCCTGTGCAAATATAATTTGGGCAAGTCAGGAGACAACAACTTGGATAAGAAACCCTTCCAGGACTCAAAAGGGGGAGTTGGCTTTAGATATTGTTCTGGAGAAATCTGTTGTCAAGCAAAGTGGTGATGCTTGGAGAATAGTCTTGGACTCATGTCTTCCTGTCCTTCATTTAATTGACACCACACGTTCAGTTCCTTATGCGATTAAACAAGTTCAGGAATTGTTGGGAGTTTCTTGTGCATTTGACCAAGCAGTTCAGGTAACTCAAAAATTGTTCCCGTCTGCTTGTGAAGCAGTCTATTCCTAATCATATGATGTGCATCTCCTCTTTCCTTCTCTACATTCCTCTATTTTTCAAATTGCCTTTTATGAATGCTGTCCTTGCCACATGTTATGTGAATGTAACTTCAAGTAGCATGGTGATGCTGTGAGCACTATAAAATTATCAATAGATCCCCCTCTTTATTCAGGGACATGACCAATTTTGTTCATCTGTCAGTAAATGAAAATCCAATTTTGCTTGTCATTTTCTTTGGGCATCTTTTATGAGTTATTCTTATAGGTTTATTCTAACTGCAGTGTAGTTAGTTTTCACATTTTGTTTTTAATAGGGTTTGAGAGGGGTTCGAACGTCCTCTTTATGTGAGAGGTGTGGCTGTCTTGGCCACTTTTGCATAATTTTTCCTCTTGTCACTAACTGATCATTGATGTTATTTGCACAAGATGCTATCCGATAATAGAAAATTTTCGCATCATTTCAATCCCGGATCATGTACAGTATGTATCTTCGGTGCATCTACATCTTTTTAATTAATTGGAGCCTATCTATAAATAGTGCTATTTTCTTCATGCACACGTTAATGAAATTATGTTTTGTGCTAAACTGTCCCTGCCCAACAAACATGCACCCCTCTCTTTTCAAAATAATAATAATAAAGGAAGAAGATCTGGTAATGTGCATTATGATACTCTTTTGTTCAGTTAATTCATGCATAGTTTTCCAGTGTCTTTTGCACCATGAAAGGCTCAACTTGTTGATTTTGCAGCGCCTCTCAAAATCGGTAACCATGGTGGCAAAAGGTGTTCTAAAAGAGCATCTCATTCTACTTGGGAACAGTATGACATGTGCTGGAAGCTTGATCGGCTTCTATACTGGGGGTTATAAAACATTATCTCGATCATTGGATATCCAAGTGCCATTTACCGAGGCCACTCTCTTTGTAAGTCTTCAGTTTGTTTCAAGTCTCTGATGCATAATTTATGTCACTCTATTAAATGAGCCATCTTTATATATGGTATACAGACACCGAGGAAATGTTTTGAGAAGGCTGCAGAGAAGTGCCACACTGATTATTTATCAAGCATAGTTGCTTCTTGCTCATGGGGCAAACATGTTACTGTTGGAACAGGTTCACGCTTTGATGTCCTCTGGGACACAAAAGAGGTACTGTTTTTCTCTTCAATTGGAAAGTTGCTTTCTGGAAGCTTTTATAGCTAGATTAATTAGTCTCTGTGTTCTGCTCATCTTTCCAATTATATTATTCTCTTTTCCAGGCATGTTTGAATCCAGAGGGTGGCATAGATGCATACAGTTTTCTAAATATGGTGAGAAGTACTGCTGGTGGAGAAGAGTCAGTTACTGCTTGTTTGGGTGCCGAAGTTGATGATCTTATTCTGGAAGATGAAGACTGGAACCTGTCTCCTGAGCATCACTCTAGTTCTGATAAGCCTACCTTTGAAGACAGTGCTGAATTTCAAGACTTCTTAGGCAATCAACCTGCCGAGTCAAACTGGGGAAAGGCTTCATCTTTAAAGGATGGGTCTTGGAGCGCTGGAAATTGGGATGTTGATAAAAATGACTCTGCAGGTAAGGAAAAACCTTGGAGTTTGGGAATGAGTTCAGCTGAGACAAATGATGTTGGCTGGGACACTGCAGCTACCAGGAAGATAAATTCCTCCTGGAATTCAGAGAATGACGTAACTCAGTCCAATTCCTTGTCTGGTTGGGCAACAAAAAAATCTGAAACCCATAATGGCTTCGCAACTAAAGTCCAAGAAAAACCTGCAAGGTCCAATGATTGGGATGTTGGTACTGCCTGGGGGAGAAAGGCTGGAGATAACAAATTTGCAAATGTAACTAAGTCTTGGTGGGGGAAGGTAACAGATGGTGATGAATCTGAACAAAATAAAAACAAGCAACGTCAGGAAGACCAAGAATTAGGGACACATGGTTGGGATGATAAGATGTCACCGGACCAGTTAATATCTGGTTGGGCTTCTACAACTACCCAAGAGGCTACCACTGAATCCTGCAGTTCGAAGGCTGCATCTGTTTGGGGGACAAAGAATACCAACGTTGATGAACAGGGAAGTGAGAATCATGTTCTTCTGAACCAAGCTAAAGAGTCATCTGATTGGAATAAAAAAAGCAATTCAAATCAGACAGACGCAGCATGTGGTTCAAAGGCTGCATCCTCTTGGGGGGCAAAAAATACAGATGCTGATAAACGTTGGGGTAGCAAGGTGGATTTGAATCAGGCAGACACATCCTGCAGTTGGGGGAGATCCAAGACACCGGATCGTGGATGGGGGTTGTCAAATTCTGGAGGTAGCAATGGAAGTGAAATGGAGAACAAGACAGAAAATCAATCTCTGTTGGACAGAGGGAAAGAGTCAGGTGGTTGGGGGGGGAAAAATACAGATGCTGATAAACCTTGGAGTAACAAGGTGAATTCGAATCAAGCAGACACAGCCTCTGGTTGGGGGAAATCCAAGTCACTGGATCGCGGATGGGGAGTGTCAAATTCTGGAGGTGGCAATGGAAATGAAATGAATAACAAGACAGAAAATCAATCTCAGTTGGAAGGAGGAAAAGAGTCAGGAGGTTGGGGGGCAAAAAATACAGATGCTGATAAACCTTGGGGTAACAAGGTGAATTCGAATCAGGCAGACACAGCCTCTTGTTGGGGGAAACCCAAGTTACCGGATCTTGGATGGGGGGTGTCAAGTTCTGGAGGTGGCAATGGAAGTGAAATGGAAGACAAGACAGAAAATCAAGCTCTGCTGGACCGAGGGAAAGAGTCAGGTGGTTGGGGGAAGCCCAAGTCACCTGAAATTTCACAAGGCTGGGGCTCGTCCAAAGACTCAGTTAAGGCAGTTGATGGATGGGGGGTGCCAAATTCTGCAGGTAGCAATGGAAGTGAAAGGGATCAGCAATGGGGTCAGCAGAGTGGAGAATTCAAGAAAAACCGCACAGAAGGTTCTCGAGGTTGGGGATCAAATAATGGAGATTGGAAGAAAAGGAACCGCCCTTCTAAACCCCATGAGGATTCTAGTTCAAGTGGGCTATTTACCACGACTAGGCAGCGGTTAGACATATTCACTTCTCAAGAGCAGGATATTCTCTCTGATGTTGAGCCATTAATGCTTTCTATTAGAAGAATAATGCATCAAACAGGGTATGTTTTCTATGCTGTTCACTCATAAATTCTCCAAAAATATGCACTGGTAATTACCTTTTGCTTCATAGCACAACATATTTCTTATTGACATGGTATCCCCTTTTTATTCTTCATAAATTTGCAGTATTAATTCCCTTTTCTGCATATTCATTTTTGTAAATTTTCTTATTATAAAATTCCTTTTGAAGGTACAGTGATGGGGATCCATTATCTGCTGATGATCAGTCCTATGTGCTTGATAATGTCTTCAATTATCATCCAGACAAAGCAGTGAAGATGGGTGCTGGAATTAATCATGTCACTGTATGTATTCTGGGTGACCTATTCCCTTGTTAGTTTTTGCTTGAGCTATGTTCAGTTGTTCACTACCCCTCATGCTACACTAAGTTTAGGATCCTGTACCCCTATGCCTTTTGAATAGATATGTTATTAATGCTACCACTCTCATTTTTTAGTGTTACTGGATAAGATGGTTGCGAGGTCTATTAAAGTCCAATCTCTTTCATTTCTCTCAAAAAAATGTCCAATTTTATCTGTTGCTTGCCTGCACTTTCAAGTTCCTTGTTATTTGATGAATTGTAATGGTGTTCTACAAGCTTTCTAGTAGTAACAATTCTGTGCATAATGACTGTTTAGTTGTCCATCCTTATTAACAACTGTAATTCTACACTACTGCATAATGTGGCTTACAGACTTTCTATTGCTGATAGTAGGACACATGATAAGGCTTTTACTAGGAAGTCACTTCTCCATCAGATTTCCTCTGATGTCAAGACACTTGGCTGTATTTTAGAATGAATGATTAATTTGACTGGCTGAACTAAACCAAGTGTCTTGTTGGTGTTTTTAAATGACCTGTTATTCAGTGTCGGGATTTTTCCTGCATTAACTTGCATTCTAGTTTGGCTCGGATAGTTTGCAAGGGTATATTGAAATTCGGACCAGCTTTCTACATCAATTTGTGGAAGAAGGGTGAGAGATGGTCGGATGTTTGCTAGGGTTTAAGACAACACTTGAGGGTGACATGACTTTCTGGCTCTTCACAGGCCACCAGCTTGTCATTTTCTTTGTGGACCAACCCTACTGTTTCATGCTTTTATTTATTTAGGAGGAAATCCTCTCCATTTGCATTTGTTAACATAATAATTGAAAAGGCATGGTGTATATAATATGATGCATCTTTTTACATCTTACATAATCTGCATTTTATGTGCATGGTATAATTACAATTGTTTTAATGTAACAGGTTAGCAGGCACAGCAATTTCCAGGAGAGTAGGTGCTTCTACATTGTCTCAACTGATGACTGCAAACAAGATATTTTTCCTACCGCAAATGTCTGGAGAACTTCATCAGGGGAAAATAACCTGACTTGGCAGATGAATTCATCGGAAAGTATTTTGCAAGAAGAGGCAATCGGCAGCGCACCCCTGCTCCAGAGGGAACCGAGGAGAAACAGGCCACGTGATGTCTGAGTACGAGGGTTGTATAAACATTTTCAATTGATTTGTATATATAAAGGTCTTTATGGTATATTTTTCTTGATGTTAATTGTAGCTAAAGGCATGCTTTCATATGAACTGACCCTTTTTTCCCTTACAGGTTCAGTTCTTGTAAATGAGGTAGTGATCTAAATAGCAAGCCTTGTCATTAACATCGCATGTGAATATCAATGTATAGAAATATCCTTTTCCCCAATTGTTTTTCCACCGTCTCATGTTATGGTCCGTTGACATTTTTGGTCCTGCTTGTGGATTTCGTTTGTGGGTGCCCGGCTTTCGTAGAAGTCCATTGGAACCCTCGATTTTCGAAGAATTCAAGAATCTTGTTCTTTCTAGTGGAGAACCGATACAGGCTTGGGTGGTGGAATATGATGCCCTTAAATCTCTACCTAATTTAACGTTAGCTCCATTCTATACAAGCCAGTTAAACCTCCCACTTTTGTCGTTGGATATAGATATTTCACCGATCATTTTGCCTCAAGTGTACGTGCAAGGAGTTGTTGGTTTTAGCGAGAAGGTGGCTTTGGAAAAGTTTATAGAGGTGTGTTGCCTGTGTCAGATGTCCAGGTTCAGTAAAGAGAATCTCACAATTCCAAACAAGGAATGAAAGATTTTGTTGCAGAGATTGGCACCATCGGTCAGCTGCGACACCCCAACTTGGTACGAGTTCCTGGCAATTGTCGAGGTAAAGAGGAGCACATTCTGGTCTATGATTACATGCCTAATGCCAGTCTTGACAAGTTCCTCTATAGTAAGACTCGGATCATTCTTAATTGGACTCGAAGGTTTAAAATCATCATAGATGTAGCATTAGCGCTCACATATTTGCATGCATAAGAGGCATAAGTTATCATTCACAGAGATATTAAGGCTAGCAATGTGCTGTTAGATGGTGAACTGCATGGAAAACTCGGTGATTTCAGACTTGCAAGATGCAGTAAACATGAGCAGGATTTTCAAACCACTCATGAAGCTGGCACATTAGGCTACATTGCACCTGAGCTTCCTAGAAGAGACAAGCCAACTCCAAGGACGGATATTTATGCATTTGGGGCTTTATGCTCGGAGGTTGCCTGCGGTGGAAGGCTGGTGGGGCAAAAAAAACCCTGCGGAATGGATGATTCTGGGGGATTGGGTTTATTAGAAACATTTCCAGCAAGAAGTCAGTTATACATATACTGTATATTTACTTTGAAAGCAGTAAATTCATTCCAAAATTACTATAATTATAAATTTATTTTATATTTTTATCTTAAAAAAAACATGTAACCCATTTGCAATTCTTTTATATATTTTATTTAAAATTTTAAATCTTTATTTATTTTTATTTTATTTTGGCAACAAATTTATTTCTCTCCTTGTTATAAAATTCCCATTTGTGGTAGGGCCTGAGTTGATTATGCAATTCTGACGTGGCAATCACATCCATGCCACCGACCACACAACACTTTTTTGATAGGAAAAGGCCAAAAAGACAGAAGGGCTAACTACATACAAGTACTCTAATTACCATAAAAGTTTTAATTACATCCTTAATCTAGCAGAAGTTTCGAACGCATCATTGATTTATCATTACAAGGACAATAGTCACTATCATAGCCCGACTTGGTGGTTGACACAGAGCTAGAATCAGGTTAAAGGTTGGACAAATTAATCAAAATTAATCTATTTAAAAAAAAATTAAAATAATATTATTTTAATTTTTATTAATTCTTAAAAAATTAATTAAGTTACTAGTTAGCTTGAGTCTTGACATAATCAACTCTTCTATTTACTGTAAAACCAGCTCAACATAGGTCTAGTTATTTCCTTTTCCTTTTCTTTTTCTATAAGATAATTTCTTTTTCTTTTTCTATATATATAAAAGTAGTTGCTAGTTATTTTAGTAAATGAAAAGCTGACATTACATCAATAAGGATATATCAATGGTGGAACTGAAATATTTGGTAGATTGAGGCCCAATCAAAACTTATACGATAATTAGAGAGTCCAATGTAGTTTGCCAAAACAAATCTGACGCTTGTCAAAATTTTATCTACTCTTCACTGCCCCCACATCATCTACAACGTTTTTGTCATTTTGAGTTTCTGTTTCCTAGTTCAGTTCAGTTCAGTTCAGTTCGTTGGTATTTCTTCTTCGCTTCCTTTGTCTCTCTTTCTCTAACACATAACACTGTGTCTTAATGTTTGATCCTTGTTGACTTCTTTGTAGTGTAGACTGTAGTGTTCTTTATAAGGTCTAAGAATGACATCTTTGGTAGCACAAGTGGTGTCTCCGGTGGAAACTGGACATAAAGTTTGGCAAGATCAGTCTTTTATCAAGTGGAGAAAGAGAGATCCTCATGTCACTTTGCACTGCCATGAATCTGTTGAAGGTAAAGGGAGAAAAAAAGCAAACTTTTAGACACCCTTTATCTTGGAAATTTTGGTAGTATCCGTAGACAGTGCTCTTTTTGTTGCCTTTAATGTTATAATTGATTGATAAGTTGATTATTTTTTTGATGAGATTGATTCTATGATTTAATCGAGTGGGGTTTAATTTGAACTGGGTTTTGATATTTTGGCTTGGTTTTCAATTTGATTTCCCAAAATTTTGGTAAGACTGATTCTGGTTCTTGCATAGACAATACTTACTCAGGAGTTTTTTCCATTTTTTTACTTCCTGGTTTTGATTGATTTCAAGTTTAATGAAATGATTCTCAAGGTAAATTGTAATGTTGATTTTGAGTTTTTTTCTATCTTGTTTCTGTCTTGTTTATATATGATTGTATTCTATTCTTTGTGTTTTTAATTTATTTTTCAAGTTTCGGATTTTGTTTAGCATTTATTTTGTTGCTTGAATGGATGATAAACTGATATTGGAATTCTTGTTTCCTCTTTCATGTATTTTGTTTGAGTTTCATTGATTGTAGAATGGCTTTTATCTGATTTTGCTCAAGTGCTTTTATCTGGTTTAATTCTCTCAGTTTTATGGAAATCTGGCATCATCTTGTTTGTAGGATCTCTTAGATACTGGTATCAACGCAACAAAGTGGATCATTTGGTATCTAATTCTGCTGTTTGGAATGATGATGCCGTTCAAGGAGCTCTTGATTGTGCAGCCTTCTGGGTTAAGGATTTGCCTTTCGTTCAATCTTTGTCTGGCTTATGGAAATTTTTCTTGGCTCCAGACCCTACAAGTGTTCCTAATAAATTTTATGGCACTGCATTTGAGGACTCAGAGTGGGAAACTTTACCTGGTAATATCCATTGAAGTTGAATATTCTCTGTTGATTTTCTTGTTCTTTGTAGTTTTGAACTTTATAATTGGTCAACAGAATAGAACCAGTCCCATCCCGCTGAAGTAGGGTTCTAGTAGGTTGCAATACATCATAATAACAACTGCAACAAAAAATAATTTTCTTTATCTATCAATTTATTATTCTGGATTATCTGAAATGTTAACACTTGAACATGCCCTTCCATGGTGATATCTCATAACTTTTCTTCCTCATTGGAACAGTCCCTTCAAATTGGGAGATGCATGGATATGATCGGCCTATTTATACCAATGTAATATATCCATTTCCAGTTGATCCTCCTCATGTCCCTGATGATAATCCTACTGGCTGCTACAGAACATACTTTGATATTCCTGAAGAATGGCAAGGTATGATCTATTATTTATGTATTAGCAGTCTTACCTGATTATTGTGTCTCAAAATTCTACCTGTTTCTGCTGCCTTTCAATGTATATGAATAGAACATTAGATTCCTGGAATCTCATATAATTTCTGTCTGCATTATGTTAATTGGTTTATGACAGGTCGAAGGATTTTACTGCATTTTGAAGCTGTTGATTCAGCATTCTGTGCTTGGATAAACGGGGTTCCTGTGGGATATAGGTATCTAATGCACACTTCTTTGTTATTTTTTTTTTTCATTTTGGAACTTGCATGTCTTTAGGTGACCATAACTCTTCTTGTATTTATCACTTTTGGCACTTAATGAAATCTTCTTAGTGTTAACTGTTTCAGTAACATTTTATGTAGTTGAATAAATATTGACCTTACAAGTGATTTATGTGGACAATTTATTCAATTAAATTATGTTATGTCACCTATGCCATGAATTGCAGAGATTAGAAAGGAATGGGGGAAATCCCACAATTTGATTGTTCTTTCATAAAACCCAGTAACAAACGTTTTATTATTCTATCACCTCAGTCAGGATAGTAGGCTACCTGCTGAGTTTGAAATTACAGATTACTGTCATCCATGTGGTTCTGGCAAGAAGAATGTTCTAGCTGTTCAAGTCTTTAGATGGAGTGATGGGTCTTACCTTGAAGATCAAGACCATTGGTGGTTGTCGGGTGTTCACAGAGATGTGCTGCTTCTTTCCAAGCCTCAGGTTTTTTTTCCCTTCCCTTCAATGTTGTTAAAGCTTGCTGTTGTTTTGTCTAGAGTGAACATAATTAGGGACAGCGTATGGAAAATATTTGATATGCAGGTATTCATTGCAGACTACTTTTTCAAATCAAACCTGGCTGAGAATTTTACTTGTGCAGATATACAGGTTAGTGCTTATTGATGAAATGTTA
>Ga0307510_10008205_pt1 | contig 12438 bp, 12 predicted proteins | sample 12_EM_MG_FD_207224 | JGI IMG/M metagenome (GOLD analysis project Ga0307510, IMG submission 207224) | Populus trichocarpa ectomycorrhiza microbial communities from riparian zone in the Pacific Northwest, United States - 12_EM | ecosystem: Host-associated > Plants > Roots > Unclassified | place...
TGTCGAATTTCGGCGTCGGCGAGGGGTCCATCACATAGCGCGCATTCACCTTCACCGGATACGCGTAGGAGGTCGCGATATGGCCGAAGCGCGCAATATCCTCGTACAGCTTGACGTGCATCAGACCGTATTCACCGAGCGCATGCATACGCCGCGTCTCGGTCTCGCGGGGTTCCAGGAACCGCAGCGGCTCCGGGATCGGCACCTGATAGACCAGCACCTGCCCCGCATGCAGCGGCGCTTCGGGAATCCGGTGCCGGGTCTGGATCACGGTGGCGTCCGCCGTAGCCGTCGTCGTTGCGACGCCCGCCGTCTTGCCGAAGAATTTCCGGATCGAGATCGCGTTGGTGGTGTCGTCCGAACCCTGGTCGATTACCTTCAGCACGTCATCAGGCCCGAGGATCGCCGCCGTGACCTGCACACCGCCGGTGCCCCAGCCATAGGGCATCGGCATCTCGCGGCTGGCGAACGGCACCTGATAGCCGGGAATCGCAATCGCCTTCAGGATCGCGCGGCGGATCATCCGCTTTGTCTGCTCGTCGAGATAGGCGAAGTTGTAAGTTGGCGCGTTCATTCGGCGGCCTCCCGCATCGGCGGCGTCTCGTTCGCCTCGGCGAATTCCTTGCGCAGTTTACGCAGCAGGCCGAGTTCGGATTGAAAATCGACGTAATGCGGCAGTTTGAGATGTTCGACGAAGCCGGTTGCCTGGACGTTGTCCGAGTGCGACATCACGAACTCCTCGTCCTGGCCGGGCGCGATCACTTCCTCGCCGAGCTCGCGGGCGCGCAGGCTGCGATCGACCAGCGCCATCGACATGGTCTTGCGCTCGCTTTGTCCGAAGGCGAGGCCATAGCCGCGCGTAAAACACGGTGCTTCCGTCGCCGATCCCTTGAACTGGTTGACCATCTGGCATTCGGTCAGCGCGATCGAACCGAGCGGAACGGCAAAGCCGGCATCCTCGGCCATGAATTCGACCTCCACCTCGCCGAACCGAATCTCGCCTGCAAAGGGATGGTTACGGCCATAGCCGCGCTGCGACGAATAGCCGAGCGCCAGCAGGAAGCCCTCATCGGCGCGCGCCAGGTTTTGCAGGCGCAAATCGCGGTCCGCCGGAAAATTGAGCGGCTCGCGCGTCAAGTCACCGACGGGCGCGTCAGCATCCGCGACCGGCGACGGCTCGATCAGGCCATCGCGGCCCAGAATATCGGTCACGCGCGGCGTCGCCGCGGTGGACGCTTCACCGGCGGCGGGAACCTCGGGCGCAAAACCCTCGGCGAGCTGGGGATCGAGCAGGCGATGGGTGTAGTCGAAGGTGGGCCCGAGGATCTGCCCGCCCGGAATATCCTTGAAGGTTGAGGAAACCCGGCGGCGCACCTGCATCGCGCCGGTGTCGACAGGCTCCGTCGCGCCAAAGCGCGGCAGCGTGGCGCGGAACGCGCGCACCAGGAAGATCGCCTCGATCAGGTCGCCGCGCGCCTGCTTGATGGCGAGCGCCGCCAATTCGCGGTCGTACAGCGAACCCTCGGTCATGACGCGATCGACGCCGAGCGAAAGCTGTTCAGAGATCTGGGCCAGCGACAGTTCGGGAACGTCGCGGTCGCCGCGCCGCTCATGCGCCAGCAAGCGATGGGCGTTCTCGATGGCGCGCTCGCCTCCCTTGACGGCAACATACATGGTCAGCCTCCCCTCACGAGCCGCGTCGTGCGCGGTATGGCGACGATGGAATCGTCATGAACCAGCACGACATCGATGCCGCGTGGAAACAGCGCGGCATTGATGGCCAGCCGCTCGAACAGATCTCGCGGCTGAATTGAAGCGTGCAACGCCGCGGTGCCGTTAATGCCGGGGCCCTGCAGCTCGACCATGGGGCCATCCGTCAGACTTTCGACCTGCAGGATCAGCGTGGTCGAACGGTCCGGATACTCATTGCTGCCGAACGCAAAGCGATCGAGCGCCAGCAGGCTCTGCGGATCGCCCACCAGCGCAAAACTGGCAATCGACGAATCCGCAACGACCGGCGCGCTGGTGTGAAACTTGAGCCATTTGGCAACGTCCACCGTCGCCGACATCCGCGAGTCCAGCCAAACCGGCGTATCATGGTCGAACAGAGTCAGCGCAATTGCCGCCGCGCCGCGCATCATCGCGGACGGCGTACCGGCTGCGGACGCGATGCGCTGAACGCTGCCGGGACGCGCCATCGCGTCCATCACGGAGCGGAAGGTCGATTGCGCCGACAACACCTTGTCGGCAAACCCTGCGGGCAATTCGGCAACCGTCGTCATGTCAGCCCTCACCTCGCACCAATGTGTAGAAATCGACCCGTGTCGCGGCGGCCTCCGCGGACTTGCGGTTTCGTTTTTCGATCATCGCCGCACGCAGCGGCGCGACCACCTCGGCTTCAACCGTGGCCGCAAATTCATCCGACTGCACCATGGCGTCGCACAGCGCGATCAGCTTCGCTTTGTGACGGTCGCGGCCGAGCGTGTAGCCGAAACCGACTTCTCCGGTCGAAAGCCGCACCGCGGCGCGCGAAATCGTGGCCTCTCCGAGGTTGAACGGCGCGCCGTCGCCGCCGACGCGGCCGCGCACCATGACCAGGCCATTTTCGGGCTCGCGTAGATCTTCATGGGCCGGCAACGCAATCGCCTCGAGATGACCGGCAAGGTCTGTGGTTTCGGAGTGGGCGAGCACCGCCATCGCAGCCTTGCGCCGGATTTGCCCGTGACTTTCCTCGCCTGCCATCACATCGACCTTGCCTGAATCAAGTTGTCTATGATACTAGACAACTCGATACCGAAACGCCATGACGATTTCGTGACAATGAGGTGATTTTTCTCCAATGGCCGATATAGCCACATGAGCATTCAGGACACCGCCTCCGGCGTTGCGCTGTGGCGGCAGGTCGCCGACGGTATCGAGCGCGGCATCGCGGACGGCCGCTTTGCCGCCGGCGAAAAGCTGCCGGGCGAGATGGAGATCGCCGAGACCTATCGGGTCAACCGCCATACCGTACGGCGCGCTCTTGCCGCGCTCGCCGAACGCGGCCTGGTGCGCGCCGAGCGCGGCAGCGGCACCTATGTCGAGACCCGGCGCATCGCCTACCCCCTGCGCTCACGGACGCGGTTTTCCGAAATCGTCGGCGCCGGTGGCCGGGAGCCGCGCGGCCAATTCATCGACGCGACCGAAGAAGAAGCTACGCGCGAGCTGGCCCGGGAGCTGGGATTGAAGACCGGCGCGCCCCTGGTCCGGATCGAATCGGTGCGGCTCGCCGACCGCACGCCGATCTGCGTCAGCACCACCTGGCTTTCGGCCGAACGCTTCCCCGACGCCGGCAAGGTATTCGCCAATGTGCGCTCGATGACCAAGCTGGTCGCGCACTACGGTATCCGGGATTTTCGCCGTGCGTCGACCCGGATCACCGCCGGTATCGTGGACGCGACTGACGCCGCGCGGCTGGACCTCGCGCTCGGACGTCCCGTGCTCGTGGTCGACAGCACTGATGTCGATACCGCCGGCGATCCGCTGACGACCAAGCGCTCGCGCTTTGCCGCGGAGCGTGTGGAGTTCTTGGTGGAGAGTGGTTTGTAGGGTGGGCAAAGGCGCGTTTGCGCCGTGCCCACCATCTATCCGCATCGGCGGTATGAATGGTGGGCACGCTTCGCTTTGCCCACCCTACGGAATCACGCGATTGCCCGCTGTCCGATGATGGCAAAGCGCAGCTTGCCCGAGATCCAGTCGATCGCGGCGACCGCGACCAGAATCATCAGAATAAGGAACGACACCTTCTGCCACTCCAGCACCCGGATCTGCTCGGCCAGCTGCAGGCCGATACCACCCGCGCCGACGATACCGATGATGGTGGCCGAGCGCGTATTCGATTCGATGAAATAGAGCACCTGTCCCGCGATAACCGGCAACACCTGCGGCATCAGGCCGAAACGTATTTCATGCAGCGCATTGCCGCCGGAAGCCCTGATGCCCTCGACCTGCTTCTTGTCCGCAGCCTCGATCGCCTCGGAAAACAATTTGCCGAACGCGCCGAAGTCGGACAGCGCAATCGCCAGCACGCCGGCAAACGGACCTAGGCCAACGACGTTGATCCACACCAGCGCCCAGATCAGCGTATCGACGCCGCGGATGGAGTCGAGGAACCGGCGTACCGGGAAGCGAATCAGGTTCGACGGAATGATGTTCCGCGCCGCCAGCAGGCTGACCGGCAGCGCCGCGACGGCAGCCAAGGTCGTGCCGAGCAGCGCGATCGACAGCGTCTCACCGAGGGCCGCGAGATAGGCGGGCAGCGATGAGCCGGGATCCGGCGGAATCATCATCACCGTGATCCAGCCGAGCTGGCTCAGGCCCGACACCAGTTTGGCCGGCGAAAAACCGAGATCGACCAGCCCGAACACGAAGATCGCAAACACGGCCAACATCATCGCCGGCATGGCAAGGCGCGCCGATGCGGGCCGGTCGAAGACATCAGGGTATTTGGTCCGGAGCGCGCCAGTATCCGGTTTGGGCAGCTGGCTCATGCGCGCGCCTCCTTGCCGAACAGTTTTCCGCGCAACCAGCCGGTCGTGATATCGATGATGAAGACGGTGACGATGATGGTGACGAGGATCGCACTGACGTCGGAGTAATAGAATTTGCGGATCGCGACGACGAGTTCCTGCCCGATGCCGCCGGCGCCGACAAACCCCATCACCGAGGCCTCGCGGACATTGATCTCAAAGCGCAGCAGCGCGTAGCTGGCATAGCCGGCCGTGACCTGCGGCAACACCGCAAAGCGCATGCAGGCGAGCCAGCTTGCGCCGGTCGAGCGCACACCCTCGACCGGTTTCATGTCGGCATTCTCGACGATCTCGGAGAACAGCTTTCCGAGCGCGCCGGCGGAATGCAGCGCGATTGCCAGTACGCCCGCCATCGGCCCGAGGCCGAAGGCGATGACTAAAATCAGCGCGAATACGATGCCGGGAACGGTGCGCGCGAATTCGAGGAGACGCCGGATGACGAACCGCAGCCATGGCGCGGGCGACGTGTTTTGCGCGGCAAAGAAATTCAGCACAAAGGCAAGGACCGCGCCGGTCAGGGTGCCGACATAGCTGATCAGGATGGTCTCGCCGAGCATCTTGAGCCACTTCTGCCAGCCCCAGAACCATTCACCGAAATTGGTCCATACCCGCGTGCCGTCTTCCAGGGTAAAAATGCGGTCAAAATAGCTGACGAAGTTGCCGAAATAGCTGAAGAGCGTGCGCAGGTTCACTTCCGCGCCGATCGCCGCGACAATCAACGCGGCGAAGAATACCGCCGCCGCCAAAGTCACCTTGAAACGCTTGCGCGCCACCGCCCTGCGATAGGTATCGTTGAGCACCGCAAGCTGCTGGTATGGAAGGATGGATATGGCATTCGCCATCGGGATCACTGTGCCCAGGTGTTAAACAGAAAGAGTGTTAGACAGAACGAGTGTTAGACGGAACGAGTGCCAAATAGAAAAAGGCCGGGTCGCTTGGACCCGGCCAGGCTCGTCTAGGTCTATTGATCAGGACGCCTTCTTTTTACGCAACGCATCGACGAACTTGATCAATTCGATGGTCCCATCCCAGTCCTTGGTCGTGGCCGGGTTGAAACCCTTCTTCTGGCCGTCGGACAGGCGGTCGAAGGCGGCCTTGTCCTTGGCCGGAGCTTCGGTGAAAGCCTTGGCGATCGCCGCCTTCAGGTCCACCGGGAGATCCGCATTATAGGCATAGGGCCCGTTGATGATCGGGGCCGATTTGTGGATGATCCGGAAATCGTCCTTCTTCATCGCCGATCCGTCGGCGTTCTTCAGCATGCCCTTATGCAGCATCTGGGCCAGCGTCGAGTCATCGTCGTTGGTCCACTGGTTGGCGGCGACTCCGACGGTGCCCTGCGACAGCGCCAGCATGGCGTTCTCGTGGCTGCCGGTGAAGACGACCTTGCCGAAATAGCCATCGGCGTCGGAAATGCCGAGCTTGTCGAGCTCGAAGCGCGGCACGTTGTTGCCCGACGTCGAGTTCGGGTCGACCAGGCCGAGGTTCTTGCCCTTCAGTTGATCGATGTTCTTGTAGGGGCTCGACGCCTTGACGAAGAACACGGAATAGTAGCCGGTCGAGCCATCGGCATTGATGTCGTTGGCGAAGGCGTCGGTCTTGACGCCGGTCAGGCGGGCGCGGGCGAATGACGCCGAGCCGTAGCTGGCGATATGGATGTTGCCGGCGCGCTGGCCTTCGATCACGGCCGCGTAGTCATTGGCGATGCGCAGCGTGACCTTGATGCCGAGCTCCTTCGACAAATAGGCCACGAAAGGCGTCCAGCGCTCGGTCACGCCCGAAGCGTTTTCGGCCGGCACCACCGCAAAAGTCAGTTCCGGATATTTGCCCTTCCAGTCCTGCGCCGAAGCGGAAGCGGTGAATGCTAGCGCGGCCGCGCCGGCCAGAACGATACGACGAGTGATCATAGTGAGCCCTCTTGTTGTGGTTACGCCTCTTCGCCGATTTCAGGTTTGCGACCGGCTACCCTGTACAGAAATGACACTCAGGCCGCGGCTGCCGTGCCGAGTTCAGGCATCGCCGCACCGCCGGGTACCTGCGCGGGCGCGGCACCCATGACATCATCGGCTTCGAGATCGTAGAGTTCGCGCGCTATACGATCGGTCAGCGTCTCGGGCGCGCCATCGAACACCACCCGTCCCGCGGCCATCCCGATCAGCCGGTCGCAACAGCTTCGCGCCAGGTCGAGCGAATGCAGGTTGCAGATCACGGTGATGCCGAAATGCTTGTTGATGCGCAGCAGCGCGTCCATCACGGTCCGCGTGTTACGCGGGTCGAGTGAGGCGATCGGCTCGTCGGCAAGAATGATGTCAGGCTCCTGCACCAGCGCGCGGGCGATCGCGACGCGCTGCTGCTGGCCGCCGGAAAGCTGGTCGGCGCGCTGGGAAGCGATCGTGGCCATATCGAACTGCTCCAGCGCCGACATCGCCAGCGCCCTGTCCTCTTCGGGCCAAAGCTGCGTCAGCGAGCGCCAGGAAGGGATTTCCGCCAGTCGTCCCATCAGCACATTCGTCAGGACGTCGAGCCGGCCGACCAGATTGAACTGCTGAAAGATCATCGCCGAGCGCGCACGCCACTGCCGCAATTCCTTGCCGCGCAGCGCGGTGACATCGACGCCTTCGAACAGGATGCGCCCTTCGGAAGGTTCAGCGAGGCGGTTGATCATCCGAAGCAGCGTAGATTTGCCGGCACCCGAGCGGCCTATCACGCCGACGAAGCTGCCGGGCTGGATCGAAAATGACGCGTTGTCCACCGCGGCTTTGGTGCCGAACCGGCACGTCAAACCTTCCACCACCAGCATGCACTGCTCCAGAATTCCAATCGTAGAGCATCGCTAGCGGCTCGATCTAACAGTTGTGTGACACCAGTGCTGCGGTGCGGCGTTCGTCCACAGCCACACCTCGCGTCACGCATCCGTCATGATACTGTCATCAAGCGCATCGAAGACGAGCGGGCGCGAATGACCTTTCCTCGACTGCTGATGGGGACGCTACCGATGGCCGGCAAGATGCTTTCCACTGAACCGACCGTCGACCTGACCGCATCGGTACGCGGCTGCCAGCTCGGCGCCTATACCGAAGTCGGCGCCCGGACCATCCTGCTCGAGGTCACGATGGCCGATTATTCCTACGTCGTGAACGACTCGCAGATCACCTACACTACGATCGGAAAGTTCTGTTCGATCGCAGCCATGACGCGGATCAACCCGGGCAATCATCCGATGCACCGGGCCTCTCAGGCGCATTTCACCTATCGCGCCAGCAGCTATTTTCCGGGCGAGAGCGACGATGCCGAATTCTTTGCATGGCGGCGCGAGCATCACGTCCATATCGGCCATGACGTCTGGATCGGTCACGGCGCGGTCATTCTGCCCGGCCGCTCGATCGGCACCGGCGCGGTGATCGCGGCTGGCGCGATCGTCACCAAGGACGTCCCCGCCTACACGATCGTGGCCGGCAACCCGGCCCGGCCGATCAGGCGGCGGTTTCCGGAATCCGTTGCCGGGCGGCTCGCGGAGCTTGCTTGGTGGAACTGGGACCATGAGACGCTTCGCCGCGCCCTGCCCGATTTCCGCAAGCTCGACGTCGAGGGCTTCCTCGACAAGTACGAATCGGCCCAAGCATCCGGCCGTCAGCCATTCAACCAGAGTGCCGCATCGTGACCGAACTATTCATCGAAGGTGGCCGGGCCCTGCTCGGCCATGAGATATCAGAAACCACGCTCCGGATTGCCGGCCGCGAGATCGTTACCGTGGGTACGGACAACAGCCATGGTTCGCCCGGCATCGATGCCGGCGGCTTGCTGGTGCTGCCCGGCATTGTCGATCTGCATGGCGATGCCTTCGAGCGGCAGATGATGCCGCGCCCCGGCGTCGATTTTCCGATCGATGTGGCGCTGATCGACAGCGACCGGCAGGCAGTCTCTAACGGCATCACGACCGTCTATCATGCCACGACCTGGTCGTGGGAGCCCGGCCTGCGCAGCGCTGACAATGCGCGAAAATTGCTGGAGGCGATCGAGCAGATGCGGCCGCAACTCGCCGCCGACACCCGCTTCCATCTGCGCCAGGAGGCCTACAATCTCGATGCGGAAAGCGAAATCATCGACTGGCTGGGGCAAGGGCGCGTCGATCTGTTCGCGTTCAACGACCATATGGACTCGACCGTCGCCAGCCTCACCAAGCCGCTGAAGCGCAGCCGAATGGTTGAGCGCACGGGGCTCACCAATGAGGCGTTCGATCGCCTGGTGGAAAGCGTGGTCACCCGCGGCCACGACGTACCGGCGTCGATCAGCCGGCTGGCGCAGGCGGCGCGCGCGGCTGATGTCCGGATGCTTTCGCACGACGACGAAAGCCCGGCGATGCGGCAGGCCTTCCGTGCGCAGGGCGTTGCCATCGCCGAATTTCCGGTCAACGAGGAAACCGCCCGCGAAGCTGCCGCAGCCGGTGACTTCATCGTGTTCGGCGCGCCCAATGTCGTGCGCGGCGGCAGCCACACCGGCTGGACCAAGGCCTCCGACATGATCGCCAAGGGCCTGTGTTCGGTGCTGGCGTCGGACTATTACTATCCGGCGCCGCTGCTGGCGGCATTCCGGCTCGCGGCCGACGGCGTGCTGCCGCTGGCTGCGGCGTGGCAATTGATCTCGTCGGCCCCTGCGCGCGCCGCCGGCCTCGCCGATCGCGGCTTGCTCGCCGCGGGACAGCGCGCCGACCTCGTTCTGGTCGATGACACGTTGTCGTTGCGGCCGCGAATCGTCGCCGTCATTGCCGCGGGACGCCTGGTGCATCTGACGGAGGCAAACCGCCTCATCCGCTCGTCCACAGCATCACGCAAGGCAGTTGCAGCCGCGTGAGGCGGCCCTATTCTGGCGCGATGGCAAACTTCCCCCGTTACGCAATCTACTACGCCGCCGCGCAAGGCAGCACGCTCGACCGGTTCGGCGCGGCCCTGCTCGGCTACGACGCCTATGGCGGCGACGACCTGTCCTTTCCAGATGGGCTTCCACTGGACTGGCGCGACCTGACGCAGGATCCGCGCAAATACGGCTTTCACGCCACGCTGAAGGCGCCGATCGCGCTGGCCGACGGCAAGGCCGAGGCGCAGCTTGCCGCGGCCTGCGAATTGTTTGCCGATCTGGCCCGGCCCGTGCCGGTCATCCAACCGGTCGTCGATTCGATCAGCGGTTTCATCGCGGTGATTCCAGCCGAACCGTCGGCAGATCTCGAACTGCTCGCAGCTGAAGCGACCAAGGCATTCGATCCATTCCGTGCCCCCCTCAGCCCGGAAGATCGTGCGCGGCGAAATCCCGGCAAGCTGACGCCAAGGCAGCGCGACTATCTCGACCGCTGGGGCTACCCATACATCTTCGACGAATTTCGCTTCCACATGACGCTGACAGGACGGCTTCCCGCCGAACGGCGCGAGCAGGTCGTGGCAATGCTGCGCGAGAGGTTTGTGGCAACGGGCATCGGCCGGCTCGCGATCGACGCGATTGCCCTGTGCCGCCAGGAAACTGCGAACTCGCGGTTTCGGGTCATTGGCCGCTGGCAATTGCAGGATTGACGGACCGGCGTGCCAGACTCAAAATATCGAAAACAACCCCATGCAAAGTAGAATTGAGGCAACAAGTGGCCCGTCTTGACGGCCCAACCTGATCTCATCCTGCCCTATCGCCGCTGGTTGTAGACGTCGAGGCAGACGGCGCCGAGCAGCACCAGCCCCTTGATCACCTGCTGGTAATCGATGCCGATACCGAGGATGGACATGCCGTTGTTCATGACCCCCATGATCATGGCGCCGATCACCGCGCCGCCGACCCTGCCGACGCCGCCATAGGCGGACGCGCCGCCGATAAAACAGGCCGCGATGACGTCGAGTTCGAAGCCGGCGCCGGCCTTCGGCGTCGCGGTGTTGAGGCGCGCGGCGAACACCAGGCCGGCCAATGCGGCCAGCACTCCCATGTTGACAAAGGTCAGAAACGTCAGCCGTTCGGTCTTGATGCCGGACAGGCTCGCGGCCCTGGCGTTGCCGCCGATGGCATAGATATGGCGGCCGATCACCGTGCGGGTGGTGACGAAGCCATAGAGCGCGATCAGCGCCGTCATGATGACAAGCACGTTGGGCAGGCCGCGATGCGAGGCGATCAGGCCGGCGAAGAACACGATCGCGGCGAACAGCACCGCGCTCTTGGCGACGAAGAAGCCGAAGGGCTCGACCTCGATGCCGTGCGAGGCCTGCCGCGCCCGGCCCTTCGCGCTGGTATAGACTAGGGCCACCGCCAACACGGCGCCTATCAGCAACGAAGTGGGATACAGCGTGCCGGCATCCGGAAACAATTCCGGAATGAAGCCTGAGGACAATTTCTGGAAGGTCGGCGGGAAGGGTCCGACCGACTGGCCCTGCAGGAGTGCGAGCGCAAGCCCTTTGAACACCAGCATGCCGGCCAGCGTGACGATGAAGGACGGAATTTTGAAGTAGGCAACCCAATAGCCCTGCGCCGCGCCGATCAGCGCCCCGACCAGCAGACAGGCCAGGAAAGCCAGCGGATAGGCAACGTGATAGCGCACCATCAGCACCGCGGCGACGGCGCCGACGAAACCCGCGACCGAGCCGACCGACAAATCGATGTGGCCGGTGACGATGACGAGCAGCATGCCGAGCGCCATGATCACGATGTAGCTGTTCTGCAGCACCAGATTGGTCAGGTTCAGCGGCTGCAGCAGCGTGCCGTCGGTCATGACCTGGAAGAACAGCATGATCGCAAACAGCGACAGCAGCATGCCGTAGTTGCGCAGATTGTTCTTGATGAATCCGGCGTGTCCGGGCAGCGCAACCGCCTTGTCGGTCATGGCCGCAAATCTCCTTGAAGGACCTTCTTGTCCATTTCCTTGTTGCGCATGATGGCGCGCATGATCCTTTCCTGGGTGGCCTCGGCCGCAGCGAATTCGCCGACGAAGGCACCGTCATTCATCACGCAGATACGGTCGCAGACCCCGAGCAGTTCCGGCATCTCCGACGAGATCATCACCACCCCCTTGCCCGCCTCGGCAAGCTCGTTGATGATACAATAGATTTCGTATTTTGCCCCGACATCGATGCCGCGCGTCGGCTCGTCGAGAAATAATACTTTCGGATCGGTCATCAGCCATTTCGACAGCACCACCTTCTGCTGGTTGCCGCCGGAGAGCTGACCGGTCTCCTGGTAGACGTCGGAACAGCGGATCCGCATCCGGTTGCGGTAGTCGCTCGCGACGCGCAACTCGGACATGTCGTCGATGATGCCCTGCCGCGCCACGCGGCCGAGGCTTGCGAGCGTGATGTTCTTGCGGACGTCGGCATCCAGGATCAGGCCGAGCTGCTTGCGGTCCTCGGTGACGTAAGCGAGGCCGGCATCGATTGCCGCCGCCACGCTCGACAGGTTGACCTCCCTGCCATCTAGCCAGACGCGGCCGCTGATCCGGTCCCCCCAAGCACGGCCGAACAGGCTCATCGCGAATTCGGTGCGCCCCGCGCCCATCAGCCCGGCGATCCCGACTACCTCGCCGCGCCGGACCTCGAAATCCACGCCCTTGATTACCCGGCGATCCCGATGCAGCGGATGATGCACGGTCCAGTCCTGCACGGCGAAGACCGGTGCGCCGATCGTGGCGGTGCGTTGCGGAAAGCGATGGGCAAGGTCGCGATCGACCATGCTGCGGATGATGCGGTCCTCTTCCACCGGCTCGGCCCGGCAATCGATGCTGTCGACCGTGCGGCCGTCGCGCAGCACCGTGATCCGGTCGGCGACGCGGGCGACCTCCGACAATTTGTGCGAGATCAGGATCGAGGCGATGCCCTGGGCGCGGAACGCCAGCAGGCGATCCAGCAATGCCGCG
>Ga0307510_10008206_pt1 | contig 12435 bp, 14 predicted proteins | sample 12_EM_MG_FD_207224 | JGI IMG/M metagenome (GOLD analysis project Ga0307510, IMG submission 207224) | Populus trichocarpa ectomycorrhiza microbial communities from riparian zone in the Pacific Northwest, United States - 12_EM | ecosystem: Host-associated > Plants > Roots > Unclassified | place...
TTGATTCCTGCGCGGCGTGAGTGGCTCGCAACTAGTATCATGTTGACCCAGGCATCATCCTTCGACCGTCTGCGTTCTTCCTTCGTCATCTTCCGTGAATCCGTGTTGACGCTATTCAGCTCGTCATTGCTGTAGCTTGCGAGGCGCGTCTCGAACTCAACGTCTTCTGCTTGCGAAGGGGTCAGGCCAGACGTGCGTGGCTGCGGACTGCATGGAAGGCCTGTGGGTAGTTGGATACGTTGCTTGTTTCCGCTTCCGGTGCCTTGGATGCCTGCTTGGGTGCCTATTTGGATGACTGGGGTAGACAAACGAGGTGTACTTTCCTCCCACGGCGCAACGAACAAGGGTAAAAAGATGTCTGGTCGAGTATGCCCCGGTGAAGGATCTGTGCAGAGCCAGGAGGTATTCCGGGGTTGGTAATGTTTCGCCGAGTGAAATCACCTTCATCGAACTGTTGTTGCCACGAAGGAGTCCCTCAAACTCGGCCTCGCAAGAGTTCAGACTCCGAGGGACGTGTCCGACAACGTAGGGGCGTCCATTAAGAGTGGCAGCTTGCTTCCATTGCTTTGTCTTGCCAGGTGAGAAGGAACCCGACGTTCTTTTGTTTTGTACGCCCGCAGATAATTGTTGGCGGTATTCGAGCGGCACAAACTCGTCGAAAAGGAGCACTGTGGATGAAGTGCTCGGATCGGTACTGCCAGAAACAGTCGACCTGGCTCAGGGAAGTGATTTGAACTCGATCTGCAAGGACAAAGGACGTTAAGACGGTGATCACGGAAGACCTAGAAAGTGGCTCTCACCAGGGCCCAATTACACTCCCTGTCAACTTCCTCCCGTTCAATCTCCATCCATCCGCCGCCATCCATCGGGTCACAGAATACATCCATGAACGCCTCCCCAACGACCACCTCTGTGCCCATCACAGGCTCGGGGTCCCATCCAAATGGTGGGAGAGACTTCTGTGTCTTTTCAACTTGCGCGTGATATCGGCTTGTTGCTCAGGTCAAGACGAAATTGAATTTACGAGGGGGGTGCTGAATCGTAGCGTCGTGCTCAGTGGCGCGTCGGTGCGAGTGAATCCAGTGGACGAGAAATCTGTCCAAGTGAGCGTCATTCGTTTCGCCGCTCGCGACTGTAACACGGTTCGTGAATATTAGCGACACAACACGACTAAAGGCGATATTGAAACTTACCGTCCGGGCATCTTCTGTGAGGTCAATCTGTAAGTTCCTCTCACCCGGATCCAGGCCCCCAAAGCCTATCACATCAAATTCGCCCCACTTAAGTTCTGTCAAAACTCCGGAATCGCTCTTCTCCCGCGACAGCTGGTTTTCTTAAACCAAAATGGTCCGTCGGGCTGTCTCCCAATGTGGACACTGTGGTAGAGGAAGCGATCGACGCATTGGACGATGCGACGCCCGTATGTGGATGGAAATTAGGGGGAAGGTCCATGCGCCTTTTGAAGCTGTCTGCGTGTCGTGGCGCCAGCTTGAGAGTCGGCGGAGCCACTCGCTCCCAATCGCGAGATCATGCGAACACATTCGGGGCGTGAGTCACCCCGCTGGGAGGTCGAGCGGCCCAACTCGCAGCAGTCTTGACAGGATCTGGCGTATATATCCGGACGTTCCGCCTTACGCTGACAACGCGCACCGTACGGGCTCCATGACAGGGTTGAAGCTGGTCGTGCTTCCTTGATCGAGTGGCTGGTTCTGGGAGCATGGCTGGGTAACCCCGAATCCAATCTTTGAGCCGCGTGGGTACGCCAAGAGATGCAGCGCTGCCAGGTCCGCCGCCAAACGAACCAGATGACTCATACTCTGTGCGTCTTGCCAACGAATAAAGGGGAGTAGGACGTGCTCCATTACGTTAGTTGCACGAAGGTATTCAAGGTAGATGTGGTGAAAAGGTAACGCAGCGGGACCAAGGCCGAAAAGAAGGGGTCCGAAAAGTGGTGAAAGGTTGGAAGTATGTGCCCTGAAGATGACGAGCGGGGTGTAAGACGCGCGAGGAGAGAAGGAACATCGATTATGATCGAAGGGAGAGGTTGCTATAAATGTGCGATGAGGGCTTCAAAATGGGTTGCTGGATAATCTTGGACTATGAACGGGAATCAACATTAGGTTGTATATAGACGTGGGGGAGAACATGGCTTACCAAGTTCGGCCTCACTCCACCCGACGTACATATCCCAAGAGAGGAGACCTCGTACGACATTTCCCCCAGAGATACGCAGGACTCGGGCGAGATCCCATCGCAGGCACATGGCAAGTTCTGTGGGCCCAGCAAACCGGGCCTCCTCATGCCGTGTGTGCTCAGCGTCCGGCGCAAGTATGGAGGAAAGCTTGAATGAAGCGACGAACTCCGGAAGAGTTGACATCGAAGGCAAGAGTAGAAAAAAGGGAAGGCTTTGTAAGACCACGTGTGCCGAACTCTTCGGTGACAGTGTGGACAAGGCGGCTGACCTCATCGAGACCGATGACGACGTGATGGAGATATGAGAGGTAACCGTATTCTTGCTCCCGCTGGCGGTGACCTGTGATACTCATTGTTAGCAAAGGGGTCTAAGGTTGGGGGTTTGGGGCGAAAGTACGAGGCCCGATGAGGGCGAGCCAGCGACACGCGACGGTGGCGGCTGGTGGAAAGCATCGACGATCTCCAAAACTGCGGGAGATCGCGCCCAGCGCTTCGAGAAAGAGTGGTGACGGTGATGACGAGAGGAGAAAAATAACGAGAGAAGAGAGGTGAAAGTACGGACCGCACTCTGAATCTGACAGACTTGCAGGTACACCGCCGAATGGGCCGAGGTTGAGAGGAAAAGAGCTCCGTCTGGAAGAGCGATCTCTTCTTCGCTGGGGACAGCACCGGGTGCCGTGCCCTTGACGCCACTCAGGGTGCGGGTCTATCCTTCTTGACGGGAACGGTCACCGCATCGCGGTCAAACTCGTGTGACAATTCTGTGGAAGTCTTCTGTGACTCGAGAGGAGAGGTAGTTGTGCGGGGATGAGAGAGTAGGCCGGGCATGAAAGGGAAGGGACGACCAAAGAGCGGCGAGAGAGCGACTAAATGACCACTTTGGCCTTTGGGCGCCTTGTTCACCCTTTGACTAAGCAGCCCATCACGGCAAGTGGAAATCAACTGCTTCCATTTTGTGCTCAAACTTTCCATCGTTCCCCTTACGACTGACCCATTCGAACGCTTTAGCCAGCTCGAGAATGACTACTGTATTATTTCGTACGTGTCACTACAATTACTCTTGGGCCTACTCACGCATCGACAGTTCAAACGTTCAAGCATCATCGAAGACATCCAGACCATAAATCTGACTGGACTGGCGATTCTTGCGACATTCTACTCTGGCTTCCGAGATATCGCCAAACAGAATGCGCGTAATCTGCTATCTTCTATTCTCGTTCGGCTTTGTCAACAATCAGATAGATTCTCTGACGTTCTCTCATCCGTCTATTCACCCTATGGTGATGGCACCCGCGGGCACCCGACATCTTCTGCCTGCAAAGGGGTCAGTCCAGACGTGCGTGGGTGCAGACTGCGTGGGCAGCCTGTGGGTAATCAGAAAAGTCGGATATATCCGTTTCCGATGCCTTAGATGCCTGCTTGGGTGCCTGTTTGGATAACTGGGGGTAGGTGGACGAGGTGTAATTTCCTCCCGCGGCGTAACGAATGAGAAATACGAGATATCTGGTAAGTATACCTTGATGAAGGACTCTGTGGAGAGCCAGTAGGTCCACTCGTGGTGGGTGATGTCTCGCTTCACAGGCCCATCACGACTGAGTGAAATCACCTTCGTCGAAATGTTTTCACGAAGGAGTCCCTCGAACCCGGCCTTGCGAGAGTTCAGACACCGAGGGACGCGTCCGAAAACGTAGGGGCATCCATTAAGAGTGAAAGCTTGCTTCCATTGCGTTTGTCTTGTACGCCCACAGATAATTATTGGCGTCCGGCGCGGGGAACGACGTACAAGTACGGAGGAATGCTTAGACATCGCTTACAGTGTAGACTCGGTGGCGAGATAGCATGTGGTTCCTCAAAAATGGCTGGGAAACTGCGAATCTGACCTTTGGTCGCGGACACGCCAAGAGACGGAGCAATACCATGTCCGCTGCCGAAGAACAAAGTGATTCGGACTCCTTGGCGAACAAAGACGGTAGGGCGTGCCACAATTCATCGATCGGACGAAGAATTCGGTGTAGTTGTGGTGGAAGGGTGGCACAGCAGGCCCGAGGCGGAAAGGGAGATGGTGCAAAAATGGACAGAACGTGGGAGGGTGGGCCCCAAGGACTAGGCGTTGGCTACGAGGCGTGCGCGGAGAGGAAGATTATAATAAAAAGGCGCGAGTGCTGTGAGGGCGCGATCAGCATCCAGAGATACACAAAATGTGGGCGAGAATCCAATTGAAGACGCACGACAAGTTCTATGGGGAGGAAAAGCGGGCCACCTCTTGCCATGGGCGCTCGGTGTCCGGCCTAGGGGACGACACACAAGCACGGTGGAATGCTTGGATGAGGCGAGACGAGCGACGGAAGAGTTGTCGTCGAGGATGAGACTAAGAAAGAGGAAACAAGTGATGAAACTGTGTACCGAGCACCTCACTGACAGTGCGGGTGAGGTGGTCGACCTCGTCGACGCCGAGGGCAACATGTTGATGGGGGAGTAACCATACACTTGCTCCAGTTGGCCGTGACCTACGGCGCTCGTTGTTGGTAAGGGTATTCAAGACGGGGGACGGGGTGTGACGAAAGGACGAGACTCAGTGGGAGACACACAGGTGACACATGAGGTGTTGACCGGACGCTGCATCGACGATTTCCCAACACGCAAGAGTGCGAGATTGCGCCTGGAGGGCTTCTGGAAAGAACGAGAGGTAGAGAGAGAGAGAGAAAAGAGGGGCAGGTGGGCACATGCACCGTTCACAGTCGGACGGACAGGGCCGCAGAAGGGTGGATGGCACGGTGTTGTAGCTAGCGACGTGCCCTGAAAGAGAGTGCGCGGAATCGGCGGGTCATTTTTCGACCACGTGACAGCCTCCGCGTCCAGAACGTGTTCAACCACCATCGCCTATAGACCTCAAAGGCCCCAACCTCGTCCCTCATTCTTTTTCCTCGTCCTCTGCCCCTCAAGTCACCTCTTGTCTCACCTCGAGCCTGCTGCCGACACAACGGGAACTGGCCACCTTCGCTGGCTGACGCCACAGATGCACGTGCCCCTCGATAATTGTTAACCCACGTCGCGCACGACGCGCGCGACACCTCCCAAGTCGGGTCCCTATTCGGAATCACACCCTCGCCGGAGACACATATTACTGTTTACAGGACAATTTCTCCCTTCTTTGTACGCTTCTTTCTTCCTAAACCGCCCGCTCCCTTTGCCAGCTTTCCACCTTTATCTTAGCCTCTGCTGTCGAGCGTGGCACACATGCTCTCCTAAACTACTTGCCCTGTGCGTAACATACTTGTATTTTACCCCCCTGCCTGGCCTCAGCCATGGAGGACACCAGAGGATACCCTATCGATGCAATAGAGCCCCACTCATCTCACTTTCTGTTTGTGTGCCATCACCCTTCGTCTCTTGTTAGGCCTGTCACGACCTCCTCCCTCCCTCTTTCCTCTCCCTGGCGCCTTCGCTTTCCCCTTGGGAACGTAGACCCATTTCGGACCTCAAACCCTGATCGAACTCACACAGCGTGGAGTTACCCCCCACGTTACAGGCCTGACAGGCCTCGTTGAGAATGTGGCCAGATGGCATGCCCTTGGCCGCATCCAGGGTGTGTGTGCAAATCCTTTCTACATACTTTTCATTGTTTACAGGAACGGTACCCGCAGAGTGGGCCATGGTTGAGCTAGATGACATGCAACGGAGCTCTGCAGATTCGGTGGATGGTTTCTCAGTTTCTGTGACTTGAGTGAAGAGGGAATCGCATGGGAACGAGAGAATCGGCTGGGCACTGAAGAGAGGAAAGGATTTGTTTGAGGCGTGGCGGCGCATAGGGACAATCTCTAACGACGGTGGTTGGATTCGATGTCAGTCCCGCGTTTGATCATGGGAAACGCACCTAGCCACATTCGTTCCCAGCAGGTCTTCCACCATACAACGTTCCTATCCTTAGTCAAACACCCGACAGAGACTGGGAAACGGGCTTTCCAATCCAAGCCAGAAGGCAGCGTGATCGTGACAGATCGTTACGTCACGAAGATTGTTGGAGATGAGGGCTTGAACCGCAACCAACACCAGGTCGGTTTTTCCCACGACTTAGTTGGGGCAAGGATTCAACAAAGGATACACCTTCCATTCCATACATTGTCAGAATAGAGTGAACTGATGATGAGAACTGGACTCACACCCACAACACAACAAAAGGCCTAACTCCTCCCTCACAATGCACGGGTTAAGAATAAACCCAACACCCTCTGGAAGTCTTCAGACAAACGTCTCCTGCCTATCATGCCCCAACCCCATGTTTCTGGGCCACTATGGTCTACCTAAGAAACTTGTCCTGAGCAACTTCCACTTAAACTGTGCCTACCCCGGGCCACCGGTCGCTCAGCATCGTCATCCTCCAGGGAGCTGCCACGTCAGCATGCACCAATAGGAACCAACGCTGCATAACCCACCACCCTGTAGAATCCGCAACCCACTGGTCGTCCAATACTGTAAGCACAATTCCTTCATGGCAAGGCCCAAGATAATTTATTAGGTGTTTTACGACAAACTCATAATTTTTTGTGGGGAGGAAAAATAGACCATAATGACAGTGATCCCCATATCCCCCCTTATGTTTAGTTGTCCATCTCTTTAGTCCCGACCCCGTCCCCCGATATTTGTACCACGCGTTTAGGACTCCTATTCACACAAAATACACCCCCCACTAACCTACCTCGACTTACGATATCCTCCCGCATACTCACACAATCCCCACCTAGTGCTAGGCACACACGGATCCTCTCCCATTCCACTGCAATCTCATCATTTGTAGTTATACACCTAAATCCTGATAAATGGTTTGGAAACGAGGTGGCCTCCCCGTGAAGCTTGAAGCTGTCCACTTTACCAGCAGTCGACCTGGAAAATTAGGGGAAGGGTCAATAAGGGAGACTCACCTGTCCTGGCAGCCCAGTGACCGTGACTGTCATGGGCCTGTATGCATGATCGAACACCAACGCGAGGAAAATCGAACCCGCAAACGTTGACACTTGCGAATGAAAAGGCACACCATTGTGGCTGCAAAGCCCAAGGCATGGAGCCTGGGGCGCATAGCGAGCCAAGGCGCAGGCGTGAAGCACCACGGAAGGCGGGGCCAGGCATGTAGTTGGGATACTGCCATGAGAGAGCGAGTGAGAGCTCGATGCCCTGCCCAGAGGGCTGGCACAATCCAAAGGCGCTACCACAAAAGAAAGAGCGCGAATCGACACGCTACCGCAAGGGAGCATGAACGAGGGCAAGAGTGAAGTGAAACACCGTTGCTGCGATGGAGCAGGCGCACACTTGAGGCGCCGCGGCAGGATGAAATGGAGACTGATCGCACCAAAATCAGTCAGAAGATGACACCACCATCAACAACAACCACGCACCTTGTCCCAAACACTTGTCGCCCAATCCCGCTATCGAGGGCCTTTTTGTTTTCATTTTGAAGCCCCATACATAGGGTGCAGTGTCGTCGTCATGAGAGATATAGAAGTGCTTCACAAGGTAAAACACAAACTAGAATGAAATATCTTGGCAGTCGTCGCGCCCGTGCCGCCCATCATCTCGCGTGGCCCCGTGCCGAACACAATGCAATGGTCCAATGGGCAAACGCAGCCAGAGAAGCGTGGCACCACAGGAATATCCACTGGCCGGAAATCAATCTACGTACGGTCCTAGAATGCGGATGCTCATCAGTTTCCCAAGCCGCCGCCAACGCAGGCCAAAACCGAGAACAAAACCCCAGAAACGCTCACCTTTGAGGGCGTCCCGACTCCCCCAGATCCTCCTCTCCGAGTCTGCCTTCTTGATATGGGTCCTGCGCTGCGAGAGAGTGATACAAGAAAATAAAGCCACCAGAAAATCTAAGCAAGATGGCTGCGCGCGAACAACCCTAGACTCACCAATTGCAAAGACAGACTAACAGTAACAGCGCCAAAATAAGAATAAACAAAGGGCTCACCAAACTCGTGGTGAACACCTGGGAACATGTCCTGGCAAAAGAAAGGGACCTCCCGAGCGAATGGATAAACATACGTGAGGTTTTAGTGGGTAGTAGGACCCGGCACTGAGTACTGGGCCGCAACCCTGAGCAGTGAGCCCCACACATCCCAGACGGGATGTGCGTACACGCATCTTCTTCCTCACCCCGGCCCTAGCGGTCCGGCTTCAGCGTGCCAATGGGGCTGACGCTCGTCTCCCGCCATGTGCTGTTTCTCGATAGTTAGTTTTTGGTAGCTACTTATTGGGAAATATATCGCTTGCAAAAAAAAAAAAAAAAAAAAAATAAACAAAAACAATAACAGAGCTGAAACCGTCCCACTAAAGCAGTCACATGGTGCGGCAACAGACGATTGAAAAAGTGTTTATTGTTTCATAAAAAATACATGCCATCTGCGCATGGCAGTGTCAGATTTGGATAAACTTTGCCGGTTCGGGTTGGACTGCCTCATGGATGGGCACGAGGAGTGTGCGAGGCAGGGCTCATGCAAACCCTCATCCACACCTTCCACGTTCAACTGATAACATTCAACATATCTCCCGTAACAACATGTCCTCGACTTCGAACCATACAACGTCCACCCCATCCAACTTCGGAGCCCTCTTCGAAGCCGCCTTGGCCAACTACACCAAACGCACAGGGCAAGATCTCCGCAAACACCCAATGGCCACCGCCATCGAGAGATGCGAATCCCCAGATTCGATCCTTGCTATATTCCAAAAGCAGTCTCAGGCGTTTGATAAATTTAGGAATGGCGATCCCAAGTTGATCAAGTGGCTCGCACCCGTCGTCAATGGGTTGTACACCATCTCGACCATTGCAGTCGCCAGCGACGGCGCTAGTATCGTAGGTCGACCCAATTCTGTATTCTATTACCAACGTAGTTTAATCCTTGCATCTAGGCTTTCCCCCCTGCAAATGTCATTTTTTCTGGCATTGGCGTCCTTCTCTCTGTGCGTATCACTGCCGCTCTCTCTAGCCAGCTCCTAGTGATACTCGTGTCTTCCAGACTGCCAAGTACGTGAGGGAAAGTTATGATAACCTCGTCGAGATCTTCGAGTGCATCGGGAATTTCCTGAGTCGACTCAAGATTTACACAAAGATTCAATCCACCCCCGCGATGATCGAGATAGCAATAAAAATTATGGTCGAGTTGTTGGGTGTGCTTGCCCTCGCAACTAAACAAATAAACCAGGGGCGATTGAGTAAGTCCCCAGCACCTATTCCAATAGCAACTAGTGGCTTAACCGGCCACAGAAACATTTGCCAAGAAATTGCTGGGAGAGAAAGACATCGAATCAGTTCTTCAACGGCTCGATCGACTCACCCTCGAGGAGTCGAAGGTGACCGTCGCTCAAACTCTCAACCTCGTCTATGGTCTGGTCACCACCATGGGAGTCGTGATGGAAGGTGCGCATGGCTCGCCGATGTGATTTTATTCGTTGTATGAAGCACAGAAATGATAGGTGGAAAGGCATCGATAGATGATATCCAGCAGACCCTTGGTGCGTCTGGCTGACCTGTGAACGGGTATCAAGTTCTAACGTTGTCGCTAGTCTTCATGCAAGAGATAGCAATGAAAGTCAACAGGATGGAGCGTTCGTTGCCCTTTACATCGGCACGTTCGATGTTTAAGCTAAAGCTACATTGTAGGCGACCAGTTGCAGGAGAAATTTCGACGTTGGTTATCTCCACCAGATCCATGGACCAATTACAATCTTGCCCGCAAAGCCCATTACAGTGGCACTGCTACGTGGTTTACGCAAGGCGACACTTTCAGGGCATGGAAATCGACTGGTCACATTTTGTGGGTGAATGGTCTACGTATGCGTCTCTTCTTCCCAGTTCTCCTACGGCTGATAATTTCCAATGGCTTAGCCGGCTCAGGAAAAACTATAATTTCGTATGTCTCACCAACTATTTCTCATTCAGCGTACTTAGGTCATCAATAGCTCAGCCATCATTGAAGATATTCAGGACATTTGTCGGACAGGATTAGCTGTCCTTGCGATATTCTATTTTGACTTTCGGGATGCCGCTAAACAGGATGAGCGCAACCTGCTGTCTTCTATTCTTATTCAGCTCTGTCATCAATCCGATAAATTCTCTCAAGTCCTCGCATCCATCTATTCGACCCACGGCGATGGTTCCCGAGAGCCCAGTATCGACGTGCTTCTGGAGTGTTTGAAGACAATGCTTACACTTTCAGGGCAGGCCACAATCTATAGTGTAGTGGACGCGCTCGACGAGTCCCCGAATTCTTCCGGGCTCCCTACACAACGAGAACAAGTCCTCAAGACTTTGAAGGCGCTAACCGATATGAAACTCCCACATTTACGGTTTTGTATTACCAGCAGGCCGGAGTTGGATATCCGAAGGGTTCTCGAACCTTCGAGTCCCTACAACGTTTCACTTCATGAACAAGATGGACAAACGAAAGATGTCGCCCGATATGTTGAGTCGGTTGTCAACTCAGATCCGGTGATGCAGAACTGGCCACAAAAGATGAAAACGTTGGTCATCGACACTCTCGCTGAAGATGGTGGCGGAATGTATGTGATAATGGCCATGGTGCTTCGAACTAAGTTCTCATGTGATGACTTCAGGTTTCGGTGGGCATATTGCCAACTGGAAGCACTGCGAAAGTGCCCTATGCGCAATATTTCAAGGACTTTGAAGAAATTACCGAAGACCCTCGATGAGACGTACGGACGAATATTACAGGGCATCCCAGAGGAGAAGTGGGAGGATGCGCATCGCATCTTTCAATGCCTTGCAATATCTTCCCGACCGCTGCGCGTCGAGGAACTTGCCGAGGTCTTTGTGATTGACTTTGATGAGGAAACATCTGGGATTCCCAACTTCGAGCCAAGTTGGCGCGGCCCAAATTCAGAAACCGCAGTACTCTCCACTTGTTCCACATTGGTCACTGTTGTGGAAGCCAACGGACACAAAGTAGTACAATTCTCACATTTCTCTGTGAGGGAGTACCTGACCTCAGATCGTATTGCAAATCTGGCGCCAGTTTCCCACTTCCACATCCTTCCCAAACCGGCACATACTCTCCTCTCCAAAGCCTGCCTAAGCGTTATGTTCCAGCTAGACTACGACGTTGATGAGGGCAAGATCCACAACCTCCCCCTGGCTTTTTATGCAGCGGAGCACTGGGTAGATCATGCCCGATTTGAGGACGTATCGTCACAAATCGGAGATGGGATGGATCGCTTATTCGATAGGAACAAACCCCACTTTGCGGCCTGGGTCTGGCTATGCAACATAGATGATAAATACGGGGGATATGATGTGCATACCGCTCATCCCGAGAAACCTGATGTAGTCCCGCTTTATTACGCTGCGCTATGCGGCTTCCACGGTCTAGCCGAGCGCCTCCTCGCTGCATACCCACAGGATCTCAACGCTCAGGGTGGCATTTGCGGGTCTCCGTTGGGTGTGGCCTTACACAATGGGCATCCGAATATTGCGCTGCTCTTACTGAAGCATGGTGCAGACGTGGAGTCCCGGGGTCTCCAGGGTCAGACACCGTTATACATGGCATCGTCAAGTGGATATACCGATGTTGTACGGTCGCTAATAGGCCGCCATGCAAATCCGAACGCGGAGTGCGATGACTACGACGAGCACTTCAATGCCGTGAACCGGACCCCGCTACATGCAGCCGTCGACAAAAGGCATCTAGATATTCTGCCTCTATTACTGGAGAGTGGAGCCTACGTGGATCATCGGGGTGGGCAGGGCCAGACTGCATTATACATGGCATCGTCTCATGGATATGCTGAGATAGTACGGTCGCTCATCGACAGTGGTGCAGATCCGAACGCGGAGTGCGATGACTACGACGAGTTCTTCGATACCGTGAACCGGACCCCGCTACATGCAGCCGTTGACAAAAGGCATCTAGATATTCTGCCTCTATTACTGGAGAGTGGAGCCTACGTGGATCATCGGGGTGGGCAGGGCCAGACTGCATTATACATGGCATCGTCTCGTGGATATGCTGAGATAGTACGGTCGCTCATCGACAGTGGTGCAGATCCGAACGCCGAGTGCGACGACTTTGGCGAGGATGGCGACGTCGTGAGGTGGGCCCCACTACAGTGTCGGACAGCAAAAATCGACAAAAAAATTTAAAGTTGTAATTTTGTTAGAAAAGCTCAAATAAATACTTTTAAAAAATGTCACCCAAAAAAGATCGTCCAAAGGCAAATTTAATGCACGTG
>Ga0307510_10008207_pt1 | contig 12434 bp, 12 predicted proteins | sample 12_EM_MG_FD_207224 | JGI IMG/M metagenome (GOLD analysis project Ga0307510, IMG submission 207224) | Populus trichocarpa ectomycorrhiza microbial communities from riparian zone in the Pacific Northwest, United States - 12_EM | ecosystem: Host-associated > Plants > Roots > Unclassified | place...
CAATAAAGGTGCCACTTTATTTCCCATAATAATTATTCTGGTTTTTTTGAGTGACTTTTGTTAAATTAATTTTTGTGGTAACCAGACACGCTTCTTGGAGGTGGAAAATGTTGGATTATGACAACTCGCGATTATTCCGGTTGCTAGTTGAAACTCTCGCTTTGTGATTATCAAGGTTTGAAAAACTCGGGACGACCAGACGCGCCCTAAAAACACCGCAAAAATGTACCATAGCTCTCTTCCTCCTGCGGGGATCGGGATGAGAGATATTAAATTTTCTAGGCCTTACCAGGAAGGGAGGCCCAGCGAGATAGCACATGGTTTAATAGTTCAAGTTTCCACCGTTACATCCCCTCGCCCTTGTATTTTTTCCAGGTTTTCGTTTCAATTTGCACTTAGCGAACCAGTGAACTCTGGAATTCATAGTGTGTCTGGTTCTTTGGAGCGAAGGTTCTGACAACCCCCGAGTCAATGCTATATTACAAGCCAAGGGAGATCGGGGTGCCTTGGTGCCTCTTCGGGAGTCTACATACCGCAATGGGGGTGGGTGGGAGATATCATGGTTTCATGGTACTAAATTTATGTTGGGTCGAGAAGTTGAAAAGATCATTTTCGCTTCCGGCAACTGCCAAACAACGGAGTCGCATTAGTATTGCGCCTGTCGATGATATCACGACACCTTGATAACACACCAAGACAGCAAGAGTCAAATTGCGTAGGCTACATTAGATATTACTGCCTCCGAAAAATCTCGGACTTTTCTTCTCTTCTTCTGGGTTCATGAGGTAAGAGAAAGTGACTGTACGAGTACCTGTACGTTAAATTTTTTCCAGTGCGTGCCTGGGAAAAGCAAAGAGTGGACCGGTTCTTCAAACTTTATTATGATACTATGAAAACACCTGGTACTCGTAATTCTCTGACGTTTGTGGACACGACTGCTATTGCATACACCAAAGTTTTGAGGCTCCGGCCGACTTTTTGCCCTTAGGCAATACCAGTTGTGTTCACCAACGTCAGAGAATTACGAGTATAGGGCTAAGATCTGGACCCGTCGAGATCGGCACAAGAGCGTTCCAAGCTTTTGGGCTTCTACTTTTACTCGGGCGTCACCGAGTCCAGGCGGTAATTTAGCAGGCAACGGAGGGTTTGAACTTTCTGATCACGAGATTAGAATCCCGGTGAACATGAGTCTTTGAGTTCTACCTGCATGCGTTTGGGCGCCGCCAGTCACTTCTCGGCGAGAGTGATTAGTTGACCGGGCACCTTTGTTATTGCGAACAGACCAAGTTTCTCCGACTAGGCTATTCAAGCAGGTTTTGGAAGGTCGTGATTAAGGGCCTACTAGGTATCCGCTTTTAGCACAGTCATAGGTGAGGTACCAACCCTCGGGTCGGGTCATTAAGAGAATAGAGCTTATGGTGCGCCGGTTGGAGAAGGCTGGAAGTGCTTCTAGAAGGACGCCTAGTTTGGACTGCTTATCGGGCATGCGGTTAGGCAGTTGTGCCGATATACATGCACGATATGCGGATATGCGGCCGGGAGAGATACGGTTATAGGGCATGGGGGCTTTCTGATTTCCGGCGGTTAGGGATTCTCCCGTAGGTCGTTGTTCTCACATCATAATATTATGCCGCTAGGCATAGGATATTTCTTTTATGGTTTTGTTGACGTTTCCGGCCATAAGGTATGGGGATTGGGTATTTGGTTTCATTATTTCTTTCATACACTATGGCCCTAGGCATAGGGGAGTTGGCAACCCGGCAGGGCATAGGCCTTAGGATCACGGAGGATCATGGGATATTAGGATGGGTCTAGACTGTTTGTGATCATTAGGTCTTAGGTTTTGTTAGCTGCGTGTGTTTCTTTAGGGTGTGTTGAGTTTCCGGAGTGTTTTGTTGTTGTTAGAGGGAGAGATATATCTCTAGGCCTGTCCTTCGCTAGAGAGAGAGCAGCCATCTAGTTCACCGTTCCTCTATCTTTCACCACTCCGCTTAAAGTCTATTGCGATCACACTTTCTTGCGCTTCGTCTTTTGTACTTTCCCTCAAGCTTTATCATCTAAGAGAGATCAGCCTACCAAACGAAGCATCGGTGAGGACTCGCAAATGTCATTTTGGAAACAAAGTCGAATGTAACCACACTCTTGAAGGGCTACCGTACCTTAATCCCTGGGATGCAGGGTTTTCGTGTGAGGCTCAAAATTAATCCTTGTCATGGACGCCGAAATGTTGAACATAATCATCGGCTCACAGTGTTGTAGGGGTTTGTCAAGAACGCCTACATTCCCGTGAACGGAGTTCGTAGCGCACGGCTCAAGTATCCAAGTTTCTACAAGCGCGGTTCTGTACTAGTACCGTACTCGAGCTGCAACTACAGCCCAGACCACCTTCCAACAAAAAAAAGCAATTGGCGGGCTCAGCCACGTTCGCCTAGTTACACCCAAAGAGCGGGGTGGAGAGTGAGTTTTACCGTCTATCCCAAAAGCTTGACTGTGCTTCGAGGGGCAAAGGCAAAGGAACAAGAGATTCGCAATTGAGAGCCCCTCAGTAGCGAGATTTTACCGGTAGTCATGTGCCACCAATTGTTTGACGGTGTTTTTTTTGGAGCCCGGAATCCTCAAGTGTATCGCGGCGATCTACCGTACTATACTCGAGGACTATATCCCTGTAAAGCCCTCGGGCTATCTTGCTCTCCCACAATATCATAAATTTATCCTAGCTTCTCCCCCAGTCGTTGCTCACAAGTGTTGTCGAGTAAGCCGAGCACACATCGAGCTGAATGTGAACCAAGCACCGCAAGTGAAAGACACATTGTGCAGAATCTCCCTTGCAGAAAATGCTTGTTCCCAATATGTGCACCTATCAGAGGAGCGGTGTGCTGGGCTTACGCGCATCTTGCATTTATTTCAGCCCGAGAGCGCCGTTGTCGTTGTGGGACAACAACGATTGAGGCTCCAGCTTCACTAATTTTCGCACTATGGAGCGGGGATGGACCGTGTGGTTGAATTGTGGAACGGCAGGGCGAATGGGTGTGCTGGGTGGATTTTGTGTGGAAAATGCGGGGTGAGTGGCGTGGGCGGGAGAGTCTCAAGCTCTAAGCCCCACGGGAATTTTCCGCGAGACCTGCCTTGTATCAACGGGCCCTGGAGGAACACTAGTCTACGGTCTCCGCTTACCGTAAAAAAGGCATTTACAAAAGGTCCAAATAAGGTAAGGTATATTCAAAGAGAATAGACAGTTCTCGAGAGTAATATTTAAGGGAGATGCTGATACCTTAGCAATTGCTGAGCCTGCATAGGATCACTAGAACTAAACACTCCACCCGTTCAACTGGGGGACTCTTCGGCCGCAGGGAATACTCAACTTTGGATGACAAAGGTCCCTCAACAACGCAATCCCGAGGTATGTTGTTGGAAGCGGATTCAAGAAAGAAAGGGATATCAGGTGACATAAGAGTATGAAAAAAGACAAAACACAAGCGATTGGCGAGATAATACTATTATCCCTCCAATAATTACTATTAATCGCGCGGTTAATATGCTGCGACAGTAATTCAAGTATGAATGGGGTTTTTTTTGCGACATTAACCTATTATTAACTCATTATTGGTAATCTAAAATGAACCCGTGAGGCAAACTCCAAGGCGTCCCACAACATTCATCGCCGAATTACAAGTCCCAACCGACTATGGCCGCTTAGATCGGTGCGGATAATTTGCAATACAAATCTCTGATCACCGCCTTTCTGTACTTCATTCCTATTATTACCTTAAAATCTCGTATTATTTCCACTATCTCCATAGCAAGGGTTAATCTCCAGTCCATTCGCAATAGGTTTAGTCAAACAGGTTACCAGAATTGCGAATGCCGGTTAATAAATTCCAACACACTCAGCCCACTCAGACATTACCGTGTGAGGAAAACACTAATCTTTTTTAGAGGTTTTTTTATATCTTTGAGTGGGAAGATTACACCTCCACTACGGGGATAATGGATTATGCGAGATTTTTACTGTAGTAGGAAAGAGAAAATTCTTCCTGAATAGAATAATATGGTCTCCGGCGGGGGGCATGACGAATACCCGCTCGTAACGAACGAGGGTATTTGGCGAGCGAACAATTAATTTGTCAAAGCAGGGTAACAAAAAAAGAGTTGCTAATGAGCCCTGCTCGTCACGCCTCTACTGAAGACTGCACAATTCGGTATTACTGTATGTTTTCTAATAACCTCATCATCGGAGGTCCCGCAGTACGGGTTTCCAGTAACCAGCTTCGCCGGTACCTTTTAGGTTCTAGGCCACCCCTCCCGTACTGGGGAGAGGGTCCAAGACCCCCCCGTCGGCTATAAGCTGAGGGGTGACACACGCCGTTCCGATATCCAATCAGCGCACACCTTTTGCTTTGAATACAAAATTTCCTCCCTTCATTGACCGGCTCATCTCTTCAAGGAAGAGTAGACCTTGCGCTATTTTAAAACCAGGATAAGCAGCATCAAGCGGCATGACCTACTAGTATTTCTGGGCGTAAATCGCGACTCAACTGCCTACGTTCTATAAAGGGGATCTTCAGGTACGGTAAACTGCCGATCCTAATACATTACATGTGGGCAGAGGTGCGCTGCCTAGATACTGAGTCAAAATAGGTATTCGAACGTGTTAACGTACTGAACCCCGGCTCGTTCCTGTGATATGTATCCGCTACAGAAGCTAGGCATAATATGGTGCTCCAATCCCTTATTTTATTTTAGGAGGGCGGAGCTCCGTGAATCGTGACCTGAAGATGCGAATTGCTCAAGATATCACTTGCCCGAGAAACCTGGAGCCAGGAATCACTCGGTTCAAGCCGCAAATAAAGTGCTCTAGACCAAATTTTTCAACGCTTGGTCACTGATGCGGAAGGTAGATTATATTAGCGGCGCCCGTAAAATTGCAATTGAGCCCCAGAACTCAACCATGCGGCTCGCAAAAACATGGTTGATGACCAAGTTGCCAGGGTAAGCCTCGGATCCCCGGTCCAGGGCGACATATATCCCCAGCTACCTACTTGTACAATCCCGGAATCTCATGACGGGGGTAGTGCATAAATGTTTTCCATCAGATCGCGTCCACGGACATGCACGTACGACTCTCTCTCTATTTTTTTTCCTTCTTTATTTTTCTTGTACCAAGATGTCTAGTCACCGGTAGGCCCATGGGTCAAGCCTAGTGACTCATGGGGCCTTCTTTATTCAACCGCTCTCGAGTGATAGGAACTTTCCTAGCTGAAAATTGTAGGCTCGCCGATTTTGAGAGAACAGTGCTCGAGCACGCCAGTTCCAAATCATAGCCGGCACAGCCACTTTGGTGGTTGGGTGAGGTTTCTTTTCTTTTCTTTTTTTGTTGTTGTATTCTGGCACGCTAAACGAATAAGACGGCGACGTTGGATTTAAGTTCCACGAAATAAACGGTAGCGCTGCGCAATAGCACACTTCTCCTGTGGCGGTGTCACGAGTGATATCCATGATCAACCTCTCAATACTCGCCAAAGCTTAATAGTCAGCCAACAAATAACTTCATTCACCTCTCGCCCTGACGGGGTGCTCCGCTAGGTGCTGGAGACATTGAGCTATCACATTTATCAGCACTCATCTCCTTGGCTCCGAGTTCGCAAGTATGTTGAGCATCGCATACAAGCCACGGATATGGCTTGGCGACGGGTAAGCAATCCTCCGGTATTTCAGATACGGCAAGGAATCAATGCGTAGGAGCAAATAATAATAATTGTTGGTGTCAGGGCATCCCCGCATGAGGCGTATTACGAGCACTCCATACTCTGAGTGGGGAGAGGAGGAAAATCTGGTGTTGGAGCTGAGTCTTCTCACAGCCCGTCTCTCTTTCGTGGAACAGAGCAGAGCCTGGATCGCTGGTGACCCGGCACTGGGGTTTATGATTTGCTTTGTATGCGGCACTGCCGTTAAACCAGCGATTATAGTGATTTAGGCTAATTCTAATTGCTAGGGTCAACATTTTCTACTAGACTGAATCATGATCACAGATCAACTGACGTAGGCACCTTATGCGTCCTGCTTTAGAGGCTACGTTCCCAGATCCGTGCCTGATGCACAAAGATTTCCCGACCGCAGTAGCTCGTGTGTCACAAAAGAGACGCGCCGATTTATGAGAGAGGGTTCTGCCAGGCGTCCGTTCCAGCCTATTGGGTCATGGTGCAAGTGCACTCTGAGTGGTCAATATGTTAGTAACCACCTTTTAACTACATCTGCCTTGGTAAATTGGAAACGGGCAGCGGGTGGCAAATAGGCAAGCAACTTGAGCCTCCACTCATAACTCATGGCCCGAGCTTTGGAGGATGTCAATGTTACTCCACTCCTAATATTGGCGAGACGGCGATTACATGGGCCGACTGGAGAATGACTGCATATTGCGAGCTAGGCGTGAGAAAGCTTAATGCATAGAGGCAATGTTCTTAGGAGAGACCCCAGGGAATGGATGTATGGAACTTTTTTTTCGCGTGCCGAAAGATCAGGTCTGGCCCTATCTTCTATTTCTATTGGTCGAGTGCAAAGAACCGTGTTAACTAAACTACAGTAAGTGTAGGATCTGTGGTAAGATTAGCGGAGGGGGCGCAAACTTGGATTGGTGACAGGCTGTCAGTGCCGTCGGAGAAGATTCCTCAGCCGCCAAAAATATACTCTAACTTTAGGGAAGTGCCGACTATGTTTAAGGCCCAGTAATCTATCTTGGAATGAACATCGGTAGTGGATATGCAGGTCCCATGCTCTGTCTGTCAATGATTATTGGCTCTAGTTGGGTATTGGAGATATACAGATCGAGTTGTCGTAAACCCCTACCCACACCTCCCAGTCCGAATAAATCTGAAACTGACAACTCTATTCTGGGACTTAGGGCGATGTCTGCTGCCTGGCTGGTTATGTCATACCGAAAGCAGGGATCTGCTAGGAACATCGCAAGAGGTACCGTGCCTGTTAGTGTGATTCAGAGTATACCCTTCCTCCATCATATTGAACACGTCGAATTCCGGACCCTATAAGATGGCTGGAATCCTGTCAATAAGGTCCTCCTTCAGCCCCCAAAACTATATCATATCACCACTCGACTCAGCGCATACTCAGAATATAACACTCATCAGACATTTCGACACATTGCTTTCTGACCCTCCAATACTCCAGAACTAGGCCGCCGGTAAAGGCGAAGACCACTGGGATCCAGATTTATTTGCAGTATCCAGTAATACGTCAATATTCACCAAAATCTTACAAAAGCGCTCCAAAACCCATTGAATCACCACCACGCATGTCTGGTTATAATCACTACGGCTCTTCGAGTGTTTCTACGCCGATGGACGAGGACGAACGCGAATGGTATGGGATCTCAGACCCAAAGGAACGCAGGAGAGTCCAGAACAGAATCGCTCAGCGAAACTATCGTGAGAAGCAGAGACGCAGGCTTGCGGAGCTGGAGCATCGACTGGCGGAAACAAATGTTAGAATCAGCAATCCAATTCTGGAGCCCTCTAACTTTTCCAGAGAATATGCCGAGCATCTTCTCCAGGACCCCCAATCTGGTGACAACAGCTGGTCCGCTAGCCCTAGCTTCCCTATTGCCAGCACTATGGAGCGCAGCTACAGCCCTTCCCCACGGCCAAATCCAGTCATACCCGTTTCTTCGTGGTTAGACGCCACGAGGCCAGTCCAGAACAGCGAACAGTTCCTCGCACTTCACATGTTGAAGCTCTCCAACGCGATTGAAATCCACCTGCGGCATTTGAATATTAGTAAGGAGCAGCTGGCGAACCCACGATCATGGTCACCGTTCGTCATATACCGCGACGCCTACGGAAATTGTCATGGCCAAGGTTGTGAAATAGAACAACTTGTAAATAGCATCAGAGTCAGCATGCCTGGCCTTACCCCCATCGACCTTCAAAAGTCAGTTCCCCACCACCCATACATAGACCTCATCCCATACCCGGGCCTTCGCCGCACCCTTCTCGAGATCCTCCGGGAGCATCCCAACTCTATAAATCAGGTAGAGCTTTGCTACGACATCGAAAGCGGAGGACTGAGACTTTGGGGACAGTACTCCTGGCTTCCAGACAGCTACGAGCTAACAGTTGAATTCGCCGCGAAGTGGGGATTCCTCTTCCGTCGCGACCCAGAAGCCCTCACAGCGACCAATTTCTGGCGCCGCCAGCGCGGGGAAGCTCCCCTTCGTCACGAACACTTTGGCTCCACGCATGGCCATGGATACCGGGGGGGGTTCCGAGATCTGAAGCTGGTTGGACTATTGCGGGATGATTTGTAAAGTGCAACATAGCCACTCCTTCTGACGCTATCGAACCACCAAACCTATATCTCAGATTGACGCCAACGCTACCCACAGGTTTTTTTCACCGGTGCGGTTTTATCCAGCTCACGTATCATTCTGATTGATAGGAATCGAATCCGATGCAACGCGAGAATTGAACACCTATCATCTCCCCTCCATCCGCATAACTGAGCCTCCACAGCCCACCTCGCTGCGATACGGGAAAATTGCGACGTATGATATGAGGGCCCTTGTGGGCCGTTGATAGACCTAGGAATACTCCTACCTGAGCCATCAGTCGCCCAGGTAGGAATCAAGGCCCAGTCTCGACGGAATGTTTCCACCGTCCTCCTCCTCCTCCGGATGACTCATTCGATATTCGCATTGTTTCTTTTTAAAAAATAAAATAAAACAGAAGGAGAGAAAGCTATCACGAAAGAAGCCATCCCTATATATATCTGCAGTGCATATAGGGCCTGTTTGTCTGTGTGTTCCTGGAAACAGATAACTGGCTTCGATTTCCTCGATAGATTCGACCTTCTTTTTATCCCCTTCCAAAAATCGTACTATTGGCTTTTTTGCGGGCTCCTTCGGAATTGCCGAGCATCCGGCTTCAGGAAATCCCGGATCTAGGCGCTGATTCTGAATCCCTTCTTTCTTTCTTTCTTTTGCCTGTTTTTTTGAATTTTTGAATTTTTGAATTTTGAGCTTCGCCTCTTTGTATTTTTAGTTCCTGATTTTTTTTCGCCATTTTTTTTGCTTTGTTTGTTTTGCTTTGTTCTAGAGTACTCTAATAAAATCGGTTAGCCGCATATATTTTTTTTAGTAGGATAGATTCCAATTTGTGAATTGATTGTGGTATCATGTAGTTACCTTATTGCTTCTGGTAGATCCATGGATTTATTGGAGATTGGTTGATGTGCGTTGATGGGGGGCAACGACGAAGTCTTCTTGGGGTGACATGGTGCCAACCTCCAGGTGAAGGGAACCCTAACCCAGATTCTGGCCCGCCGGCTGCCCCCCCAATAACTTTAGGGGTCGTTTAGTAACCAGATAGAGGCTAAAATGCCAAAAATGCAGCTTCTCGAGCTATTATATTTCTACACACATCTTGAAACTCGGCTTTGAAAACTGTTTTTTGAAATTTTTTAGCAGTCTGAAGTATAATTTATATTTATTTCAGTTTTTTATCCAGAGTTTATAGAGAGCTGCTAGCACATGAACTCGATAATGTGTGTTACAATACATCTTCCCCACACAAAAACCCCGTCTTGGCAGGTTCCTTGAGGACATGGAGATTTTCTACTCCTCACTATTATAGGGTAATCGAAGGGAAAAATCCCACACTTTTTTGTATGGGTGCCAGTATTGCAAATTAATTTTTGAACATTTTTCCATGCTGTTTCGGCACTTTAGTGTTTCGGTAATGATTTCCCGAAAACTAGGAATTTTGGTGTTTTAGCTCCCATCAGGTTACTAAACGACCTCAACTGCCCCACACATGATTTGCATGATTCTCCTTACCTGGGGGCAGTGTTGGATGACAAGAGAGGGCTATGGAGTATGATAAAAACTTATGCGGACAAATTCTTCTACACAGTAACATGCTCTTATATAAGAATATTGAGCCCCAATACGAGGCAGCGGCAAAAATCTTGATAGCGCTAAGGTCAACCAGTATCTTACCAAACTAAGGATTGAATCATATACTATCACTCGTATTTCGGTTGGATTCGACTTCAAGCTGTTGCAAATTACCAAACCACAAGACATTATAAGGTAAGGTACATACTGTAAGCTTACCGTTTGCCGTCATCTAATTACAATCTCGGATCTTAGTGTGGTACTCATATAATTGCCAAGAATGCCGTAAGGGGGAAGAAAATAGTAGGACAGGCCCGATCACAGACCAAAAAGTTCTTGTTGGGCTGTGTTGTTAGGGGTAATTTCAAATCAAGCAGTTATAGATTGACATTCCTCTGAGAAGAACTTTATAAAATTTATGTAGGTGATTCCTAGATATGAGTGAAACCACCTAGGCAATGTGTTGAATTTTAAATATTTTGGGCGGCTGATGATTATTCGGAATACCCCCGTTTTTTGTAAGGAATCCGGTTGTCCCACAATTTTCTTCACTCGTATGATCCTAACAGATATTTTTCACAATCAGTTCTCGGGGTTCCTAACCCTTCATTTTCTTAAAGTTAAATCCACAGAAGCCCCATGACAAAGTGAAAATGCACAGAGAGAAAGAGAATTCATGGAGGAATTTCAGCACTGGTGGTCTTTGTGAAATCGATAATAGGGTATGATACTGAAACAATGATTTTCGGCCTGTAGAAGATTATCTAGCCGTGGGCCTTGAGAGCTGAACGATCCCGGCAAACAAAGAGAAATGATCGATAAGTGAGAATGCCTTAGCAGAACCATGGTGGGCACACGCCGCTCACACTTCAAGGCACTGTTAAAGTACTAGTATCGTCGATGATGATCACGGTGACCGTTTTTGAAAGCCAATCGTGAAGTGAAAACCTGTCAAGTCCTGGGTGTCTAGGTACAAGTAGTCCTCTCCCGTGTGTCCTTGTGCTTACCCGCAGCTTTAAATCGCACCATACAACCGGCTGATTACAAATCACTCCCTGCCCCGGAGCCACCATACATTTATCCTGCCCTTTAACCACTAATTAAGAGGCTCGCTCATGCCTATTGACATAAAGAAATAAAATATCTAGCTAACCATTCATAGTCTAATTTGTAGCCCCACAATACACACAAAAAGGATTGGAGAGTTTGTGCATAGTGTACCCAACTTCGTATACTAGACTTTGTTTAAGCATATACCAAATATCTATCATTGGGGCGATAGACCCCAAAGGCTAGAGGTTATGCTGCTTCGAAGTGACAGGAACACATTAGATGGAAGAGGAATGAAGGGCAAGAATATGATGGCGCAAAATTAACTGCGATGAACATTGCAAGCTATAACAGAGCATTCTCATAGGGAGTACCACCATCGCACCCCATCCACCGGACTCTGGTGTCCAGGGAGGAGAAACTCATAATTCCTGAACAAACAGACTGAGACAGGGAGTTGAAGTCGGGTGCGCTATGATAACATATACCAACATTACCATCTCATAGGAGACGATTCGCCCAGTGTTCCCAACGGTCCAGGAAGACTGCTAAGAGCCCTAGACGGGACGGGACGGCAAAATGCGGTCCACACCCGTCCTGAAAACCTCAGGACGGCCGTCATTGTGGAGGACGGCGGGCCCTGCAAGGTAAGACAAATTAGTGTGGGGGATTGCAGAGGACTGTGGGGGACTATGTATGAATCCTATCGACCGCGTTTCCATACACCCTCCCCGAGCAGATACAGGAATTCATTGAATAATATCGAAAGAAAGCGAATGCTATCTGGTAGAGATAAATTGGGGTAGAACTTTTCCCATGATATACCGGAAGGGAAGGAGATCAGGCAGAACCCTTGATATTGACTATGGCGGGATTAATTCTGACGTGAATCGTATTGTTCTGAGATGCTGATAGGAGAAAGATCGGTGAGGCAGATGAAGAAGCACAAAAAAGCCAAGGAAGAGAGGTCTGTCTATTCTGCGGATTCGTTTCTTGCTTGCCTATCCATTTACCTATGGCCAAACAGGGAGTTTAAATACAGCGAACTTTCTAATGTATTATACCTAGTTATGGGTCACCCCCTAGTAATTGGTCAATATTTTCACTTCGTCAAAAGCAACAAAACTTACAACAACCCACTCACTATACATCTGAAGAAGCTGATATTTGAATAGTTCAATGTCTTGCACTTGGTAATAATCAGCATAAAAGAATATTAGCAAAATAAAATAAACTGCACTCTTGAAACACACAAGTGATAATTGATGATTGAATTACTATTTGTTCGATAATCAGTACTTGGAATAGATTTCTAGTTAATCTTTTCATATAGCAAGTATTAGGAATAGGTTATTAATAAACTGTAGGTATTAGAAATGGAAATTTCCATCTACAAAACGTGAGCTATAAGTTTGAAAACAGGGTAAATTGAGATATTTGATATTTAAGAGAGTATTAAACTTAATAAGGTTTATCTTAT
>Ga0307510_10008208_pt1 | contig 12433 bp, 10 predicted proteins | sample 12_EM_MG_FD_207224 | JGI IMG/M metagenome (GOLD analysis project Ga0307510, IMG submission 207224) | Populus trichocarpa ectomycorrhiza microbial communities from riparian zone in the Pacific Northwest, United States - 12_EM | ecosystem: Host-associated > Plants > Roots > Unclassified | place...
AAATTACGCATTAGGGATAAGGATATGGTGGTTTTTTACATGATATAATTGTTTTTAATAATTTGTGCAAGGTTAGGTTAGCCTTTTTTTTTTTACAGTAGAATTACTAATTTAACACTGAAATAAAAAAAAATTGAATGTTCTTCAATCAAACAAGGGGCGTGCATAGTGAAAGGCCCCCACACCCATCGAGTAGCGATGCATGGTTGTCTGGTTATCAAATATCGTCTTTCATTGCAATGTTTGAAAGGTCTTTACACCCCCTACACAATGAGGTAGTGCATGCTCCTAATGCGCCTCCGGTTTTGCCGGCAATCATTTTCTTCTTCTCTTTTTCTTTTCTCTCTCATCCTCTAATCATATGCTAGCCCCTTCAGTTTTTTTCCTTTACATTTGGTTCATATCCTTTTGAGTGTTACTTTTTTATTTTTAATAATCTATAAAATTACTTATGATTTTCAATTTCATCCCTTCTATTTTTTTAATCTTTTAAATTTGATCCTTATTATTTTGATTGCGGTTAATTTTTAGCTTGTTTATATATATATATATATTCATTCTCCTTGATTTTTTTTCAATCAAATTTGATACCTATTTTTTTATTTCTATCTTTTTTGCTTTGACAAGTTTTTTAAATTGATATTTTTTTCATAATTTCATCTTTCAAAATTAAAGTAGTTGTGAATTGAACTTCTTAATTAAGCCTAAATATAGGATTTCACACGTTGTGAGTTTTAAATATTAGACCAGGTTTAGAAAATTCACTGAGGTTTGCTTTTTTTTTTTAAGCTAATGTTTTTTGTTTTTTATCATCTAATTTTAGAGTTTTGCATGTTATTTTTACTATTTGCCTTTTCATTGCTTTTTTTAATAAAATTTCTTTTTTTTAAAATATTAGGTTGTTCGATAATTGAGTTTCATGATTTTATTCAATTGCCTTTCAAACATAATTATCCTAATATCAAGACTGGGTCAAAGATATTTGATCTTGACCCGATTGGGCTTGGATGAGTATTTCAACCTTTCTTTGAAATTATGTCTTTTCTTAGTTTCCATTCTTCAATATTTTATTTGCTTAAAATTGAGCTTCAATTTTTAACTTTTCATTTTATTTTATATTGAGTTATTACGTTCTCATTTGATTTACTAAGAATTGACCTTCAGATTTTTTTCCCCTACTTTCCTTTCTACAAGATCATCTTATTTTTATGTTCATAATTATGAAGTTAGTGATTTAACTCGGTTTAACGGAGGTCACTTTTTTTGTTGTTTTTTTTTTATTTTAGTTTAGCCTTCTAGACATGAATTGTTTAATAATTTAGAAGAGATAGGTCGGGTTCTTTTATTTTATTTTTTATTAGTTTATTTTTTATTGCTATATTTTATTATTTAAATTATTAATTAAATCAATAACTCGGATTTTGATTATATTTTTTAACATTATTTATTTATGTAAAAAAAATTGGTCAACCGCCACAAATGTAGTAGATATATGTATAAATGAAAGATTATCATGATATCTGATGCGTTATGCTCCAACAAATGTTGTGTCAACACGTAGGTGACGATCAGGTGGTCTTCTCGAGCTTCCGTGAATTTCAGTCCATCCCCCTTTCTTTGTTGCTTGAGAATGCAAGTTAGTTTGGACAAGACATTTTCTTATCAATTTGTCGGAAAAACATATGCTCGACACTTGTTTGTACCGGAGTGTGTTGATGAATATCGTTAGTCTTTTCTATATATATATATATATAGATTTTAAAATATATTTTATTTAAAAAATATCTAAAAAACTATTTTAAATTATTTTTTATTGAAAAATATCCTACATAAGATTCCGCGCATTGATATACACACACGTGCACGTGTGAATAAACACTTTATGAGAAGTTTATTACAAGTTTTATCTTATATATACAAGTTTTTCATTTTTCTGCTGGATATTAAGAGAAAAAACTCACATATTCATGCACCTATAACAAATTTTTTTTTTTTTTTGGTTTAACGTGGGTGTCCGGACCAGCTTGCACGCACCTCGACTAATCTCACGGATCCTGAAGTTAACGACCATGTAAACCTCCAGTGGTCATCATATGAGCAACCACAGGGCTCGAACCTGAGACCACAAATAAAACAAATCTCTTGATCCCAAGCTTTTACCACCACATAGTTACCTTTAACAAATTTTCTCCTTACATGTGCTTGCATTTGTAAAAAATTACATGTATTATATTATTTAATATTATAATCAAATTATCAAAATTATATCTTTCTTGCGGTCCAAGAGAGGATGTCAAAGAACAATGTGCACTTCAACACATAGGCCTGGTAGGTATAGCCAGACCCCAGGTTAGTTTTCTTTTTTATTTCCATGTTGATTTAATTTTTTGGGGATTCCAAGAATTATTATCATTTATGTTTTATACAACCTCGCAATTATTATGTTGTGATTTATTGCGAGTGACACAACACAACTTAAAATTATGTTTTTCTTTAAATAAAATAAAATAAAATCCAAACACAATTAGACACTAGAATTTAGAAAACTACAATCTAGTATACATGGAGACAACATCAAGATTTAAGCCTCCTCCGAATCCCAATCAAGAAGCCTATATACTAATGTACAGACAGCTACAGCTGCAGTCCAAGAATATCTACCGATACAAATAATGCCGATGCAATCTAATGATACAGTGCGCACTCAAGTTATGTAGTGCAGGCATGACACAACATCCCCTTCTTGCAGTTTCAAAATCAAAATAATGAAAACTCCTCTTTAGTTAGACCACACATGAACCAGACCATGCCTATTACCAGTGTAGATTTCATTGCGCTCTTCATCGTAAAAAAGAGCGGTTATGTCTTCCAAAGCCGCTGCCACTGTACTTCTCATCATCAAGCGGCTCTGCTTTGAGCTTCCTGTGCTGCTGCTGCATTCCTCGTCCTTGGGACTGCCATTGGTGGCATTTATTTTAGCTAGGCATTTTCCTGTCAGGATATTGCTGATATTGATAGAACCAGCTGCATCCAGAATCAGACAGTGAGATTTGATAATTTCCCGATAAGAAGTTTTCTTCACTGCATCACAATTAAGGCAACTCCCAAAAGATCTTATACAAACAAAGGCCCGACAACTTATTGGTCTTTCCTCAAAAGCAATTCATGCAGAAACACCATCAGAGGGATTGTCCTCGTGGACACCAACCACAGAAACGAAAAAATCTACATTAACAAAGTGTCAGGAACACAGATGTTCCAAATTCTCCATTGATTATTTGTTCCTCTTGCCAATAATGTTTAGTAGTTTTCATGCTCGACAAAAAAAATCAAAAGTTGATACAGCATTGTGGCATCCAGACATGCTTTTAGGATCAACATTTATTCTTCAGAGTAGATCAGAGCTCTAGATGATAACAGATCTAACTCTAGACCATGCCACTTAAATTGGGTAGTTAATATGGACTGGTAAAAGTATCAAGTCACTTAAAAAAAGTGTCTGAAATAATAACATACACTGTATGGTTGGAAACAAGACAGCAGTTCAAAAAAGTTACTGGATTACAATAAGCCAACAACCTGACTCAAAAAATGTTTGTCAAATTGGATGATAAAGTTTTGCATAATTTATTGGGTCAGTTCTAAGCAGCTTATTTATTAAGACAAACCAAAGCACAGAATTCATAAAGGATTCAAAATTATAGTAAGCTCATTTGGATCATATGGGACCATCAGTGTACGAGAACAAGTTTTATTCTTGCTGGACAACCTGAAAGTATCTGACAATGTTCAAGCTGTTAATAGGCAGTACAGCTACAATTGACAGAAAGAAAATGTATACCATCTGCTTAAAATCAAACAATTAAAAACTCAGACACACTGCAGTATAATAATATGTTCAGTTTTATGTTTAATAATTGCATTCTATAGAATTAAGATAGAATTTTTCTCCAAAAATGAGAAGAGAACAAAGGATTCTAGACCTCATCTAGTATCGACCATGAGTATTTAAGCATTAGTATTTGCCAACCAAAATGATGATAAAAAAAAATTACCATTTCCTTCCATCCATTGATCGTCAGAATCAGCCTTGCAGTATGAAATGATAAGATCCTGATCACTTGTTATGTAAATGTTATTTGTGTTACAGTCAGGATGCCATAAGAGATGATCCTCGAATGAAGTAACAAGCTCTCCACGAAAATTCCAAACAGCAACAGTTCTATTTCTGAATGTTAAGAACAACTGGTTTTCATACAGAAAGATAAATGCTGATGGTGTCATGAAGTCGGTTCTGCTAACTTCCCTAATACCAGTATGTCGAACCTGCATAAAGAAGATACAACTACTGGAGCAGACAACAAGCCAAGCTGAAAGATAGATACTGAAAACAAAAAAAGGTAACTCACGTCAAGAATCTGGAGATTCTCATTTTCTTGTTTGACAAGAAGCTTTTCGTTAAATTGTTCAATGAAGTCCACCTTCTTATTTCGATGAAGAAGATGCTTGAAGTCTTTGAGAATTGTACCATCTTCTATTGACAAAATCTTAAGAGGAACATAGCCACTTGATCTATTTAAAATCAATAACATGATGCCCGGACTGATGCAGATGAAGCCAAACATAGGCAAAGTTAGAAGACATTTAGCATGCAGAACAAACAAATCAAGGGCCAATCAAACAGACACATTCCAGAAGAGAAAACGAGATACGTAGTATTGTATGTTAAAGTTAAATGAATGACCGTACAAATTGACTGCCATGATGAGTAAAATTTATTGCCATGCATCTACACTAACAAAAGGTAAAAGGCATAAGCCTCTATCATATTTTAACAGTATCTTATAATTAATAAGATAATGATGCATCTTAAACATGTGCGCATACACACACACACAGAGGGAGAGAGAAAGTACCTGATCTTGATTTCTTGCACATCTGTATCTGATATGGAGTACAGCATTGTGTAGTTTTTTAGGTCAAAAACCTTGTATATACTGATCACAGATACCAATAACAAAATATTAGAAGTAGGATAGCTGGAGCATGTAATTGACGTAGCAGATGGACTGTAAACGGTACCTATCTTGTGCTGAGTACGTTAGCACCTTTCCATTGACATCATCAAACTCCACAAAACCTGGCCACTTCAAGGACTCGGACTCAAAAAGAGGGAAACCTGCATCTGGCTTACCCCTTCGAATGTACCTAAACATTTAAAATACAAGGCATCATCATCATCACACAATTAGGAGACACACAAGTCATGTAAGACTGAAGTTGACAAGAAAAGTCAAAGGTCTGGGAAGCGCAGTCGCACTCAATTCTCGTTGATCTGCATTTCAAGGAGCTGAAGTTATCCGACGCATAGACCGAAACAGTGATGAGAGAATCATTGTTTTTATTGTAGAACAAACTCCGAATGACTTCATCAGGACTCACATTCAAAAAACATATCCTCTGATTTGTCTCTGCATTTCAAATAGTGAACAGCAGATAAGATATGATGCAGTCATAGTCTTTCACATTCACAAAGAAAACATTTCAAGTATATTTCTATGTAACATGACATGAGAATGAAGACAGAATGTGAGTACCTCTACTAAAAGCAGCACATACACCAGAATGTGCAAGGGCAAAGACAATGTCCCGGGCGGCCACAATCTCAATAACTTTAGTTCTCTTCATCAAAAAGGGCAGCACCATCGAACAATGGCCCTTGGGGTCATGAGTATCGTATTCTTCCTGGAAAAAGAATTGAAATCAAAGGTTTCAAGAACCCTTTTTAGGAGAAACAAGAGCAGTAGAAGCACATGAGTCTCGATGGTTAAAAAACAAAGCGACAAAATTAGGTTGTGAAGAGGAGTGGTAGAGTGAGGAGGGTACCATCAAGCGCATATTGCGAAATCTCTCCTGGGCATTGGTGATACTGAAAGAACGATCTGACTTTGAGGAAATCTCTCTTCTTTGAAGCTTTTTAACACTGTTCAAGAACCCATCAGATCGACCCCGTTTCTTGGCTGCTAATATCCTTCTCCCCGAACACGGCCTTGGATTCGCTGCTGATATCCTCCTCCCTGACCCTTCCATCATCATCTTCCCTCTCTCTCTCTCTCTCTCTCTCTCTCTCTCTCTCTTTCAAAATTTGAATTGATTTTAATAAATAATAAAAAAGAGGAGGAGGAGGAAAAAACCCTAATTTACAGAAACTAATTAGCCTGCTAGCAGTCTGTCTGTCTTCCTCTTCCTCCTCCTTCAGTGTTTTTAATATGCTTCTGCGCTTGGAACACCAAACCCTAGAGAAAAGAAATTGATCTCTCTGTCTCTCTCTTCAGAAGAGTAATAAAAATAATAATAATAATAATAATAATGTCTTAAGGGAGGGAGGAGAGGGAAAGAGAGTGGAGATTGTGTGCGATGATGATGAGAGGAAACAGGAAGGAAGGATATGTAAATCTAAATTCAATTTCTATTATTTGAAAAGTATTTTTAAATTTAAAATAATTTAATTTTTTATTTTTTATTTAAAATTAATTATTTTAATATAAATTATTTTGATGGGTTATATCAAAAATAAATTTTTAAAAAATAAAATAAATATTATTTTAATATATTTTTAAATAAAAAATACTTGAAATATATTCACTGTTATACTATAAAAGGTTCTAAAAATAAATATTTGTGTTTATAATTCTAATATTTTAACGATAAAAAATTTAAAAAAATAATATTTTAATATACTCTTAAAAAATAATATAGTTAACAATACCGAACAGATATTTAAACCCCACTCCTTACCATGTTGCCTTCCCTATAATTTAATAATAATAATAATAATAATAATAATGTCGGTTATTTTTATTTTTTTGTTGTTTAATCTTGTGGCCAAGAGGCATCTTTATTTTAAACTTATCCACTTGATAATATTAAAGTGTTTTTAATTTTTTTTCTTATTTGAGAAGTGAATTAAGTTTTTTCTGTATTACATTAAATGAGTAATTATGAGTCACAGCTTACATAGTAAATTCCTTAACAGTTTATGTGTCATCAACTAATTTCTACTCGTATTCTTTTTTAATATTTAATTGATTGTAAATTTGAATCTGAATACTTCGTTTGATTCTTAGAGTTTTACCCAATTTTTAGTCTCTCACGAGTAATTCAATGAACAGCAGCACTGGGTGCAGAGTCAGGAAGGTTGGGACTTGGGAGGGCTCGGACCCTTGTAAAATAAAATTATTGTTTTTTTCTTTTTAAAACTTTAGAGTCTAAACTAGTAAAACTTAAATTCTAATCTGTAAAAAAGATTTATAATCTTCACCGCCCTAACAAAAAAAAAAATTTAAGGATGTTTGAAAGTATAATAATAATTGTTTTTTAAAATGTTTTTAATTTTGAAATACATTAAAATAATATTTTTTATTTTTAAAAAATTATTTTAAAAATTATCATATTAAAATGGTCTAAAAATATAAAAAAATAATTTTTAAACACTCTTTGTGCCTTCATAATTGTAAAAAAAAATATTATTTTTTTTTTTGAAGAATGATAGAAGGGTAGGTGAGTAATGTGAGAGTGCCTATTTTTTATTAATATTATTTAATGGAGTTGGGGGTTTATAAAGTTAAGCATTATAACCACACAAAAAACTAAGCTTGTTTGCCCATCACCCACCTGGGCCCCTATGTTTGTAGAGATGAGGATCATGCCTTTTTCCTTGGTGACTCATCTACTACAGTCTATGGATTGTGTGAATAAGATAGGTTAATTTTTCCACCCAAGGTGAAATAATTATAAGATGATTCCATTAGCATTATCCTTGATTTTTACCTCACTTAACTTTCTATATTATTTTTTATTTGAGCCTGCTCTCCATTGAAATCACACGAAGCACGAAACAACCTAATAAATGGAATGAATGAAATGCATGAACTCATTGATTAAGATTGATATTGTTTTTAAAATTTTTGTTTTTTTCCTACAAATGTATCAAAATGAAATATTACATGGGAGAGCGATTGAGGTTATTTTTAAAAGTGTTTTTTACTTATAAATATATTAAAATAATATATTTTTTATTTTTTAAAATTTATTTTTAACGTTAACATATTAAATCTAAAAACACTAAAAAATAATTTAATTTGAAGAAAACAAATCATAATTTAATGAAAAACCGGTTCAACCACTACCTTAAACTGGACCAAAATAGAATGAATGTTTGTTTTCTAATTCCAATATACTTTTTACTAAAAAAAACATTAAATTGATATATTTTTAATGATTTTAATATGTTAAAATTTAAAATAAATAAATAATTAAAAATTATTTTAATATATTTTCAATTAAAAAACACTTTTAAAAACACAACAAAACACTATCACGCACTAACCATAATTTCTCCCGCCCGTGTTCAAGTACAATTGCACAATAAATAGAATTATACAATTTGAGATGAAAATTGAAAACAGTTCCATTTCAATTTCATAAATTGCAGTTGGTTTGAAGACTCCATCGAGAAGTCTTTTTTTTTTTAATTAAAAAGAATAACATTAGATGGGTACATGCATACTGTCAATTCCACCCAACGGGAAACTGAAAGGAAGAAAAGAATCCCAAGTCAAAGTGTGGCTACTTACCAAGGAGCAGGCCTCTCTATTGTCGGCGGAGGACCTTTCATGGGCAAAAAGCAAGATCTGATGTCCTAAGCTGCTCATATTGTTTTTTTCATCGGACGATATCTTTCTTCAACACGAGACCAGGACAAATGATCGCCCCACGCCATTTGGTATCACTCCTGGCTTCTTCTATGGGACTTCGGCCCGCGACACAGGAAACACATGATAGCATTTGCAGAGATAGTTAAAAGGTTCCGTACACGGAGGAGATCAAGATTTAGACCCCAAAACTATTTGCTTAAAGAAAAAGAAAAAACTATCATGAAGGTAGCTGCCACCACTCAACTACTAACAGGTTACTCTCCAAAAGGTCGTAGATCAGCCTGCCCCGGAGGTCTCTCTGACATTCTGAGCTACGGCCTTCAAATATTTGCTATAACGGCGGTGTGAAGACACCAATTTCTAACGACATTTGATGGACCTTACTAATCTCATTCAGAACTCAAATGACAGCAGATGGACACTGCATTTCTGCATTCAAAACTCAACTAATTACATTTAGCAGCTCAGCTACAGAGCCCATGGCTGCAACCCCACCTCTTTCAAGCAGAGAGAGAGCCAGCTCACTTTCATGCCACCCTCTCAATCCACTTGCCAATTTCCTCAATGTTTCCAGCTTCACGACTTGAATCCACGCTGGAGCAAAACTCACTACTAGACCCACTACACAAGATACATAAGCTTTCCATGTGGCTGGATGGCAGCCAAGTGAAATATTTCCTTCCAACACTCGAACCAAGAAGTCCATGTGGACGCCGACCACTCGCGCTCTTCTAGACAATGCCCATGCTGGAGGTGTGGGCCCTATGCCCCATAAAGCTGAGCCCGACAGAACCACCATGTATGCCATTGCATACCCTTCCAATATACGGGACACGGCACTGACCTCACCAAGTTTCTCTTTTTTGGATGAGAGCAGCCATGTTGGGATAGTCTCCAGGTAAAGCTCTTGAATCAGATTCATCCCACCTGACAAGCATAACAGGCTCGCGCCCAGTATGGCAACTTCCCTTGCCTTGGCAGCTGCATGGGATAGGGATGCCTGGCTAGACTTCAAGCGAGAGGAGTCCATCCCAGTCCATCTGGTGGCTAATTCCCTTGCATACTCTGTTACAAGACCTATGACCACACCATTTACGTATTGAATGTCCTCTATAGTCCGACAAGAGCGAAGGTACAGGAATCCAGGTGCGAGGGAAGGAGAAACACCAGGAACTGCAATAGTGGTGCCCAATAGACGACTTACGCTGCTCTGATTGGTCAACAAAGATGTGGAATCGTTAAGTGATCCAAGGAATGATGAGAAGCAACTCCTCAGGAGCTGGGCAACGGCTACTTTATTTCGTTTCAAGACAGAGCGAGCACATGATACAACTATGAAGTGATGCCAGCGACGGACCTTTTGGGCCCACAGAGAGCCAATTATAGGAATACTAGGCCAAGGGCAACCTGACGAACAATTTTCCAGGGCAGGCCCAACTACGGCATGTATGTATTCATGGCTCTTGTTGAGTTTGAAAGTGATGGTTAAACTGACCAGAGCTGCCATTGGCAATGGAAGCATGGGAGGTGATTGCCCTGCAAGAGATTATACAGGATTTAGCAAGCAAAACACTAGCATTCTCCTCTTCAAATGACAATTTCATACGTGTCAGTGTTAATCTATAATGTGCATCCAAATATGACAAACAATTGCATCACTGGCTGAGTTGCCTATTATAAGAAGTCCATGAACAAGAGAAGGTAAACCAGAACAGAAGCAATATGAGCACATTCAAACACTCAACGAAAGTCTGCACCATGTAAAGTCCCCATAAAGGCAAGGTTAACTGACATAGCTAATTACCTTACAGTAAATACGGTGATCATACAAGAAGGACTTGTTTAATCATTAGGAAGTTATTTCTACATACAAAGACATGGAGAAGGAGATGAATGCCTGGTGAAGTACTAATTTTTGGGCCTTGAATGTAGATAGGGTGCAGAGTCTTAACCAGAGAGCATAACTGAATCATGAGAGCATAATCACTTCTTGCAAAAAGGTTGAAGGCAGGATAACACCCTTCTCACAAGTCAGCAAAGATCCTAACTAGGTGATATCCCTTAACAAAAAAAAAAAATTGCTGGTGAACAGCAGACATGAAATGCATTAAAAATTTATCATGCAATAGTAAATCAGTGTAAATAAATCAAAGCATTTGCTGCTGAAATGTACCAGAGGAACCACATGGAAAATCAACTCCTGCAGCAGCAAGTATTTCTTTTATTTCAGAATCAACAGCTGAAAGGATCGCTGCTGGACTAGGCCAATCAGTTCCATTCATTGGAACTGGTTTCCATATACCTCGAGTGATTTCTGCAGCAAAGTAAGTGACAATGGTTCCAAGAGTTGCCGGAAGAAAGTCAATGAGGTCCCTTAGGCCTGCAAGGATTCAAGAGTTCTCAAGTCTATGCATGCCAGAGGGGAACACATTAGAGAGACTCAACTATACTTATAAATCTTGATAGCACAGCTGTTATTCTTCTAATAACAAGACAGGAGTTTTAGAGATCAAGGAGATAGTTTGAACCCTAACCATAACAAATAAAACGAAAACCAAAGCACAAACTAAAAATCCTTTGCAACAATTAAAGCTAGACTTGTGATTAACCTGTGGTCAAGTCCCGAGATGAAAGTCGTCCATGAGCACAAGCTGTTAAAATTGCCTCAAGAACAAAAGGGATGGCTTCCAACACATCCCATGCAGGAAGCATGGGCCTCTGGTAAGGATCTTCGGCAGTACTTGGAGAGGACCCACATAAACTATTGCTTGTAACTGTTGAAGAATTCCCGGATGAGGACCCACTTTTAGTCATTTTCCGGTAAATCATGTTTAAGATTTTATTAGCAACCTCATGAACAGGATTTCCAGTGGAAATGCCAGAAAGCGGAGAGGCTATACAGGACTTGTTCTGGCAATACCAAGCTCGCAGTTTTGGATAAAAATCAACATATTCAGGTTTATCTGATGAATATTCATGCTGAACCTGATTGCTATTAATTTCATCCTGGGCAGAATAATTGTGAGATGCAATGCGACCATTGCGCAATAATAATAAATACTCCAAAGTGAGTTCACCTCCAATGGCTCCTCCTCCTGTTAAGCACTGCTCGATAGGGGGTCTGTAGAATTTCCATAGACGCAGAAGAAAGAGAAAGGCAGAAGAAAAAACCATGTAAATGGAGGGCTCATCACCTTTGCTTGATATGTTACTTGATGTAGGCATAAGTGACCCAAACACCTCACAAAGAGGCATTAAAGAAGCTGCAACTTCAGGGATCTACATGAACATAAACAAAGATCCATCAGAACTCAAAGAAGATCCAACTTGCAATACTTTATGAGTGTCTAAGAGGCGGCGATAGAAATTCGAAACAGATTTCAGCAGTTCAAGAACAATGGGTGTGTAAGAACAGCATATTCATGGATAGTGGTTAAGGCACTGGTTGGTGCAGCTTCAGCATATGCATTTGATTTCATGTTGGCCTTAGGCTAAAACAAATGAGATGATCCTGCTAAAACCTGCTTTGACCAGCCATGCAGCCCACATAGCTCTTTAATAATTCATTATTCTTACGATTAAGAAAAGCCCACATCAATGTGACACAAAGTCACCTGAAAAACAGCAAATAGATTCAAGACAAATAGCGGGCTGGATGGCAAGATATTAAGCCTATAATAGCCAGCATGGATAAATAAATGGCTTTGTTTGAGAAA